>Ga0209344_10002280_pt1 | contig 21770 bp, 22 predicted proteins | sample Cruoilmetagenom6_FD_187293 | JGI IMG/M metagenome (GOLD analysis project Ga0209344, IMG submission 187293) | Oil polluted marine microbial communities from Coal Oil Point, Santa Barbara, California, USA - Santa Barbara Oil Seep Sample 6 (SPAdes)... | ecosystem: Environmental > Aquatic > Marine... | reverse complement strand
TTAGTTTTTCAACTTGAGCATGGCGTTGCTTCTTGTGCGGCTTTCTTCGACATAGCCTTTGTCGGCAAGGAACGGCAGTAGATCTGTTTGCCACAAACCATTTGATGTGTGTTCGATGACGATTGCTTTGGGAAATAAGGAGCGTGGCGTTTTTTCAAAAAAGGGGACAAGTGCGCGCTCTTCATAGCCTTCAATGTCTATCTTGAGAGCATCAACGCTTGAGATGTTATTGCGTTGAAGAATTTCTTCCAAGCAACACATTTGGATATCGATGCCATCGCCGTCTGTGGCGATGCTGGCGCCGCCAAATCCATTTGGGCCTTCGGGGATGTGCAGTTGGCTCACCCGGCTTGTCTCGCCCACTGCGCATTGTTCGAGTTTGATCGTTACGTCCTTTGCCATGCCTGCGGCACGTAGCATCTCAAAGTTTTTTTCCGCTCTCGCACACATTATCTGGTTGGGTTCAATGGCAATGATGGTGGCACCCGCAGGCAGATTTGAGGCGAGGATTTGCGTGAAGTATCCGCAGTTTGCGCCAATGTCGATAAACACACCGTCAGGTTTGTTGCAGGCACTCAGAAGAAAATTGAGTTCAGGCTGGTTGTAGTTATTGAAGAGCATTTTGCGCTCAGTCTCATTGTCAAAATGAATGACAAAGGGGCAGCCCATCACTTGTGAGATGAATGGCTCACTTGTATTTGCCTCAATAAAGCGCAGAACATGGCTTCTTGCTTTGCCGCGCCCCAAAGGAGTACTTCGTGCGAGCCCTAGAGCTGCTCTTACTGCCAGTCCCGGTTGTACCATGATTTTCATTTCGGCTTTGTCTACAGCCGTTCCCCATTCAATTTAGGGAGATGTGAACTTGGCAAAGTCGCATCCCCAGACATTTAGTCTGTCAGTTATAGGGAGATCTGAGAGTAAGTACAAAAAGTCATTCATGTGGAAAAGAGGGCCGCGAAGCCCTCTTTATGTGCGCTTCTGAAATCCATTTTCGCTCTAGATCACAAAGCCTGGCGCCAATCTGCGATGGCAGATCCAATCTCATGTGGGCTGTCTTCCTGGATGAAGTGCGACCCTTTGACTGTTGTCTCAGTTTGGTTTTTCCAGCTACGGCAAAATTCTCGTTGAGCTCCGGTTAGGATCGCGCCCGGCTCTGCATTGATGAAGAGTTTTGGCAGATCGTTTTCTGCCATCCAATCAGCATAAGCTTGCACGATTTTCACAACGTCTTCCGGTTCGCCGCCAAGGGGGATTTGGCGTGGCCAAGTGAGCGTGGGGCGTCGGTCCTCGCCAGTCTTTTCGAAGGGTTTGCGATAGACGGCCATTTCCGCGTCCGTGAGGCCGCGTAATATAGATCCTGGCAGGACGCGTTCGATGAAGATGTTTTGCTTCAGGACCATGTCTTCCCCTGCAGGGGAGCGGAACCCTTGGAAGATTGCTGTTGCGTCTTCTGACCATTCCGACCACCCAAGAGGGCGCACAATGCCTTCCATATAGGCGATGCCTTTGACGGCTGTTTTGTGTCTATTGGCCCAATCGAAACCGAGCGCTGATCCCCAGTCGTGAATGACGAGGGTTACATTTTCCCTCACGCCTAAAGCGTCGAGAATGCCGTCTAGATAGTCCCGGTGCTCGACGAAGCGGTAGCTATCAGGGCCAACATTGTCGAGTTTGTCGCTGTCGCCCATGCCAATAAGATCTGGAGCGATGCAACGTCCCTGACCTTTTAGATGAGGCATGACATTGCGCCAAAGGTAGGAAGAGGTTGGGTTGCCATGGAGGAAGACAATGGGATCACCTTCGCCCATTTCCACATAGGTCATGGTCTTGCCATTGACCTGGACTGACTTCTTGGCATGTTCAGCTGTTGAAATGTCTGTGCTCATGGGGTTGATCCTCGGTTGGTTTGGTTAAGGGTGATGGTCTCGTAGGTCTTACTCATTGTGACCCTTTGGCGCGTTAAGCGCGCCGAAATGAGCGGCAGCTTTGAGCAGATTGTCGGATAAAGCTGGATCGTCTACTGCGCGGGCGAGCACCATGCCACCGACACATAGACTGAGCAGGCCCATTGCCTGCTGGCTGTCGGCCGCTTCGTCTTCCAAGAGGGATGTCAGGCGCTTTAAAGAGACGTTTAGTTCTGCTTCAAAAACGCCGGGAAGCGGACCACCTGCTTGTGCAAAATCCCGTGCCAGGGCCGCGAACGCACAGCCTTTGTCGGGGGCGTCGCGATGATGTTTTGACAGATAGCTTTCAGCCAAATGGCTCAATCGTTCAGCGCGTGGCTGTTTCTCTGCGGATTTAAACCAGGCCTCGCGGTGGTCGAGCGCTGCGTGGAATGCTGCTTCTACAAGGGCCTCTTTGTTGTCGAAATGCGCATAGAAAGTGCCATGCGTAAGCCCTGCATCTGCCATGACGTCTGCGACTTTCAAGCCAGCTATGCCTCTTTCTCGGATGAGCTTTGAGGCGGCAACAATGATGCGCTCTCTTGCTTCTGCTTTTTCGTCGGCACGTTTTCCCATAAAGACAAATTGAACTGAGATAGCCTGTGAGTCAATATTCATATGATGATTATCATATGAATGGATATGAAAAACGGGACCTAAGTCCCGTTCTCCAAATTCAAGTTTTGAGAGGCTTAGAACTTGTAGCCGTAGCGTACGCCGACGTTCGAGATGCCTTCGTTCTCAGAACATAGGCTCGCATTTGAAATGTGTTCGGCAGTCAACATGACCCGGTTGGATTCATTTACGTTGTAGCCAAGCGACGCAGATTCGTGGAAATTCCAGCGACATCCAAGCTCATTTTGGGTCAATGACTTGTTGATGTCACCATCATGTAGAGCCAGGCCGAAGGCGCCTTCGACAAAGAGTGGACCCCAGAAGTTGTAATCCCAAACAAGGCCTGTGTAGGCGAAGCTTGTCGCATTGTCGTGGGTGGCAATCGTTGCACCAACATGGGGACGTGGTGAACCGATCCAACCGAGCCATTCTGGGCTGTCGAACAGGACTTCGACGTTGACGTCCACGCCATCTTCCTGGCTGCTGTCTCGGAGCAACGTCATTTCATGATTGAGCAGGCCAACACGTACTTCGTCGACGATGCTGTCATCTGCTTGAGCCGTGGCGGTTAGGCCCATCGATAATGCTATGGCCAAAAACCCAGTGGCGAGAGTAGGTACAGTTCTCACGAAAGCCCCCTTTGGTCTGCATAGCGCAAATGCGCTTGATGCAGTCGTTAGATTACGATGCAGGCAGCAGCGCGACACGATGCCAAGTTCTGCTTGTCCTTTGAGGGACGTTACCTGCTTAAAAAATTCCAATTTGTAAACTATAGTCTCTTGATCGGTTTTTCACCGTTCCAGGTGGCGCATTTGTCGCGAATCTTGGCAAAAAGTTGCCCTTTTGCACCACTGATTTCGGACAACTCAATAACTGAGCCTGGATGGGCCTCTGCGATGAAGTAGACGAAACGTCCATCGGGAGCTCCTGAATAGCCCGATTGCCCAATTTTCAGGCCTCGGGCCTGCGCCTTCGCCAAGTCTTGATCAAACGATTCTGTCCAGTATGCGACATGTTGCAAACCTTCATGGCCCGCCTCCAGAAAATCCCGGTACATGGAAGGTGCGTCGTTGCGTTGCTGGATGAGCTCGATCTGCAATGGCCCTGCATTGGCTAAGGCGATGGAAACTTCCAAGTCAGATGATTTGCCGTAGTGGGCAAAATCGCCAATGGGTGCGCGGTCCAGATAAAGCCAGGGGCCAACACCCATGGTGTTGATCCAATAATCCATCGCCGCTTCTATGTCTTTTACGACATATCCGTTTTGGCGAATGTCTCCAAAAAACCGCGACATGCTTGGCTACCCTGTTGTGAGATATAACACTGCCATGACAAGGACCACTGCGACAAATTGCAGTCCGACGCGCCAGCGCATCAATGTTTGAGAGCGACTGGCAGAGCCGCCCCGCATCATGTTCCAAAGGCCCGCGAGAAGGACCAGGAAAACTGCAATGAGAGCGATGGGGATGAGGAATTCTAATATGTTTGTCATGAGCGTTACTTATCCTGTCTTGAATGCTGTCGCCAAGTGGGCTGCGCCGCGTCAGAGCGCCGCAAGGAAGGCATCCACTTGCTTCAGAACGTCCTCAGGATCGAGGCGAAATGCAGCGCCATGGCTTCCCCATCCACCGGCATCCGCCAAAACGGGATGATCAGCTGGCGGCGTCGGCATGAGATGATAGGTGATGTTTGACCTGCCATTGGCTAATTCCTGAGAATATGCAGCCAAGGTTACAGGGTCTTGGGGGTCTTGAACGATCAAGATCGGTAACGTCAGCGTTCTGCCGGTTTCAATTATGTTTTGGGCGTTGCCTCCCAGTCCAAATAGATTGGTCGCGCTCCAGAGTGTTGGGCCGAGTAGGGCCTTAGGCATGCCAAGGATGGCCTGGATGCCGCCAAGAGATGCACTTTGTGGATCCAATAATGGGTCAATGAGGATGAGCGCTTCCAGCCGTTTGTCTCGGACAGATGTTTCGATCAAGGTGGCGCCGCCCATTGACGTGCCAGCTGCGATGATGGGAAGACTAGGTGCCAGTTGTTCAATCATGTCGATGGCGGCGATGACGTCGCGATATTCTTCTGACCCAAAAGCCAATTGTCCGCTCTCGGTTCTGTCTGAAGCGCCATGGTTGCGCAAATCAATCGCCATTACGTGATAACCGCGTTTTACGAATGCGGCGTAGATGTCGAGCGCCCCAATATATTTGTCTTCTTTGTTTCCGTTGGCGCCGTGCACATATAGCATCACGGAATGAGCGTCCTCGGCAGCCATCCACCAACCGCTCAGCGAGAGGTTTTCGTCAGCCACCGGTAGAGAAAGATCGTCATATTCCAGGCCCACATGGGCAGGCGTGTGGATGAAGGCATCGCTTTGGGCTTGCACAAGTTGCGAGGGTAAATAGCCGAGGAACAAGACCGCCCAAAGACCGATTAGAAATGCGACAAATCCCACAAACCACTTCACGATGAAATCCCCCAGATTGAACAGTCGGTAGCATCGCCAGATCTGACGAGAATGCAAAGAAAAACCGGCAAACGCAGTTGCCGGCTTTTTGTAAATCAGTTGAGAATGGTTAGTTTGCTGTATCTAGGACCCGTCGTGCGATGACCTGCGCCTGAATTTCGGCGGCACCTTCAAAGATGTTGAGGATGCGGGCATCATTCATCACGCGGCTTATGGGATATTCGAGTGCGAAGCCATTGCCTCCGTGAATTTGCAGTGCATTGTCGGCTGCGGCCCAGGCCACACGAGCTGCTAGTAATTTGGCCATGCCAGCTTCCAGGTCGCAGCGTCGGCCTTCGTCTTTTTCGCGAGCCGCAAAATAAGTGAGCTGGCGGGCCACCATCAGCTCAATGGCCATTGACGCAATTTTGCCCGACACCCGTGGAAAGCTCATGATGGGTTTGCCAAATTGAATGCGGTCTTGGGCGTAGCGTAAGCCTAAGTCCAAAGCAGACTGGGCCACGCCAATGGCGCGGGCTGCTGTTTGGATGCGCGCAGATTCAAAGGTCTGCATCAACTGCTTGAAGCCTTGACCTTCAGCGCCGCCCAAAAGATTTTTCTTTTTGACTTCGAAATTATCAAAGCCAATTTCAAATTCCTTCATGCCGCGGTAGCCGAGCACTTCGATCTCGCCGCCGGTCATACCTTCGGCAGGAAAGGGTTCACTGTCGTCACCGCGTGGCTTCTCCGCAAGCAGCATGGACAAGCCTTTGTATCCCGGCGCATCGCTCGTGCGACACAGCAACGTCATGACGTCTGCGCGCGCCGCATGGGTGATCCATGTTTTATTGCCAGTGATCTTATAGACGTCACCTTCCAGTTTGCCGCGTGTGCGCAGGCTCGCGAGGTCTGAGCCCGTATTGGGTTCGGTAAAGACGGCTGTGGGGAGAATTTCACCGCTGGCAATTTTTGGTAACCAATGTGCTTTTTGCTCGTCTGTGCCGCCACCAAGAATAAGTTCTGCTGCGATTTCAGAGCGTGTGCCTAGTGAGCCCACGCCGATGTAGCCGCGAGAGAATTCTTCAGAGACGACACACATGCTTTCTTTGCCAAGACCCAGACCACCAAATTCTTCAGGAATGGTGAGGCCAAAGACACCGAGTTCCGCCATTTGGGAGATAACTTCCAAGGGAATGTATTCGTTCTTCAAATGCCATTCATGGGCGAAGGGTGTCACTTGCTCGTCGGCGAAGCGGCGCATTTGGTCACGCACGGCGGTCAAGGTTTCGTCCAGGCCGCTGTCGCCATAAGTTGCTGACCCCGTTGTTTCGGCAATGAGTATTGCGATGCGGGCGCGCACTTCCGCCGTGTTGCCTTTTTCACAGAGCGTCTGCACGCCAGGCGCCATCAACTGGCGTTGATCATCTTGAGAGAGCCCCATGTCCTGTGGACGTAGAATTTCACCCTGGCTCATGGGAATGCCGCCATACATCTGCCAGAGATATTCCCCGAAAGCCGCTTGAACTAAGAGAGTTTCCAGTTCGCCGAAACGTCCTTCGCTTCCCATGCGCTCGGCATAGGCGTGGAGCTGGCGTAGGGCTTCGACATAGGTGGCCACCCAAGCCAGCCCGTGGGCGGCAAACTGGTCTTGCTCGAGCATTACCGCGCTAACCTTGCCGTCCTCGCTCACACGGGTGCGCACAGCGCGACTGGCTTGAGACAGGAGCGTATCTGCCGCCCCGACGGCTTCTGCGGTCAGACCGGTCAAATTGTCGAGAATGAGGGAGTTTGCAGTCGTATTCGCCGGGCTCATGGAAATTACCTTGTTCGTGTGTCTTCAGGGGTCGTCAGCTCGTGAAATTTGGCGCAGTCTATAACGGCCTTCCATGAATTACGACTCGTGAAGTTGAGGATTTAGAGAGGGTATTGCAGCTTTTGGAGGGATGACTGTGACAAATCTGAAATGGAACTCTTTTACGCGCCGGGCCGTTCTCGCTGGCATGGCCGCGACGGCTGCTTCTCCTTTGGCACGGGCTGCTGTGCCTTCCGTCGTCATTATTGGCGCCGGGGCCGCTGGACTGTCAGCCTCGATGAGGTTGACGGCGCTGGGCGTTTCCCATCAGGTGATTGAAGCAAGCAGTCGGTTGGGCGGTAGAGCCTTTACGCAATCGCAGACCTTTGGCGTGCCTTGTGATGTGGGGGCCCATTGGTTGCACAATGCAGAGCGCAATCCTCTTGTTGAGTTTGCCAGGCGCTCTGGGGTTTCCGTTTATGAATCTGATGAAGAATGGGCGCTGTTTGCCGGTGGTGAATGGCTAGAAGGAGATGATGAAGAAGAAATCTGGGACGAGGTTGAAAGTGCTGGACGCGCGATTGAGCGCGCCTTAGACCGTGACGCGGATGTGGCAATCGGCTCTGTGATTGACAGCGACACCAGCAAGCTGGGGCGTTTTCTCATTGGTCCTTATGAGCATGCGGGCTCAGTTGGGTCCCTGTCGACAGTTGACTGGGACAGACAAGAAGAAGGCACCGACATGTTCTGCGTCGGGGGCCTTGGCGCTTTGGTCGCGAAGTGGGGCGCAAGTGTGCCTGTTTCTTTTGACACTCACGCGACCCGTGTTGATTGGTCCGGTGCGGGCGTTCGCGTAGAAACCAACAAGGGTACCATCACAGCGGACGCCGCCATCGTCACCGTGTCGACGAAGGTTCTGGCGTCCGGTGGCTTGACGTTTTCAAGTCTCCCGCAACGCACAGAGCGAGCAATACATGATTTGCCTTTGGGCTCTTACAATCACATCGTGCTGGAATTTAATGGCGACCCGTTCGAGCTGGCACCTGATACGATGCTTGCCTATGAAGGCTCTGGTGGCACTGCGGGTCTGTTGATCAACGCTGGTGGTGCTGGTCTTACCTATTTAGATGTGGCAGGTGATTTTGGTGCAAGCCTCACCGCGCGCGGTGAAAACGCGATGGTTGAGTTCGCACGCGCCGCGGTGGGTGACATGCTGGGTGCAGAGGGTCTGGCTAACCTTACCAAAGCTCAAGCGTTTCCATGGGAATCCAATCCCTTGATCGGTGGCGCTTATACGGCAGCAAAGCCAGGGCGTGCGGGCGCGCGTCAGGACTTAAAGCGCCCATTGGGCGACCGTGTGTTTTTTGCGGGTGAAGCCACAAATCTTTCAAAGCCTGCAACATTGGACGGGGCCATTGCGGAAGGCGCGCGGGCAGCCGCATTGGCTGCGGATGAGGTTGATTGATAATCTTACTCAGCGGCGATGTGAGCGCTTAGGGTCTTGTGTGTTTTTGGTTTGGTGGGGCGCTTGATGACGGCCATTTCGTCTGCCAACCAATCGCGGAATGCTGCAACGCGTTGGTCTGATGCATCTTCTGGTCTGTGAACCAGGAAATACGACGTGCCCCCCCTGCCATCTGTGGGGAAGGGTTCGACAAGTCTTGACCCTGCAAGTGTCAGTTGAGCAATGGGTGCCATGGTGAGGGCGACGCCCTGACCAAGGTTCGCTGCCTCTAATCCAGCAGGGATGGTGTCGACCCAAATATCATCGGCGCCCTTCAGGTCTGCAACCCCTTGAAGCGTTAGCCAGTCGCGCCAGCCATTGGGGCGAGGGGCGCAATGAATGAGGGTGTGGTTTGCCAAGTCCTGGATTGAGCGAATTTCAGCGGCAAGGGCAGGGGCACAGAGCAATACAGTTTTTGTATCCAGAAGTTTTCTGGCGCCCGACCCCGCGGGTGGGACGACCATATTGCGGATGCCAATGTCTATGTCACCCTCAGTGAGGTCGGCGACAGCACTCCTGGTATCTATTTCGATGTTGATATCGGGATGTTTGGCGCGAAAATGCGGAAGGCGTGGAATGAGCACGGCACTCGCAAAAAGCGGCAAGACAGAGATCCGCAACGGTTTGTGGCTGTTTGAATTGCGTAGCCTTGAGGTGGCTGTTGCCAATTCAGAAAAGATGCGTTCAACGGTTTCCCGGTACTTGATACCTGCAGCGGTGAGCGTCATTGCTCTAACCTGGCGATGGAAGAGTGGCTGACCTATGTTTTTTTCGAGCGCTCGGATACGATGACTTATGGCCGATGGCGTGAGGCCAAGGTCCATCGCGGCCTGCTTGAAGCTCAAGCTTTTTGCTGCTGCCTGAAATGCATACAGGCTTGCAAGCGGCGGTAGATCTGAGCCATGAGACATGTTGATACTCCCGTTTGATCGGACGCTAGCCTAGCGGTGAAGGGCGCGATGGTCCTTCATCTTTATGCGCAAAGGCAGGTGTTAGATGTGCAACTTACGCAGTATTTTTACCTAACTATGGGATTTCGCGGCAGAGATCACCGTGGCAATCGACTGTGGTCTTTGATCCTCCAACCCATCTTTGAATGAAAAGAGTTGCGGCAATGCCAGCCAAAAGCGCCGTGAATGTCGGGAAGGCGTGAGGTGCCAGGACTGGCATGCCACCTAACATCAAAGCATCGTTTCCCCCTGGAATAAGGGCTGCGCCCATTCCCATCACCAGACCCGCGCTGAAGTTCTGCAGCCACCTGACGTTCGGCCGCCATTCCCATACCATGCGGCCGGATTGCCTGGCTGAGATGAAAATTCCCACCGCGAGGCTGGCAACAAGGAACCATTCAACATCCGGTCTTACTGCGTCAAAAACAGGCGATGCGATTGTAGATTGCGAGACCTGCCAGGTGACTTCTTTGCGCAAAATACTGGTGTAGGCCCATCCGCCCACCAACATGAACAGCAGCCCATTGGCGAGACCCATCAGAGCGGAGGCACTGGATAATTTGTATCGGGGTGAGTTGAGGTGCTCCGCGAACGGGTGCCCATCATGCACCGCGCGCCACAGAGTGCGGCTTTCATAGGCGACCCAGGCGAGAATGGGCAGTAACACCCAGCCAATAAATTCGGGCGCATTGGTCAACCAGTGTGACGTCATTTCCGGCACGGGCAATGCTTGGGTCGCTTGAAGGCTGGCGGTGAGCGTTAAGCCCGCTACAAAGCCGACGATGGTGAGAGCCATGGAAAGCCGACCGCTGAAAAGTTGGATGAGCGTTGCCAGCGCACAGCCGCGATTGAGAGCGGCGCCCACGCCAAAGATAAAGCCGCCAACGATGCCTCCGACACTGATGCGCCACGCCACCCGCAAGTCCGTAACGTCGGGCACTATCCACAGGAGCGGCAATGTTATCGCCATACTCCATAGCACCGTCTTGACGAAGCTGCCCAGCATGTAAGCGTGGCCCGTGGTGATTATCTCTGAAATTGCCCGAACGGAACAGATGCTCGCGCGATGAGCCGCAAAGCCGATAAGGCCCGCCAGCCCAAGACAAAGGGCCCAGACGCTGAAAAATACAAAAGTTGAAAAATGCTCAAACATGCCCGTCACCATAGGAAGGTGCGCGAAGAAGACGTGAAGTGGACGGTTAAGGCAAATCAATCAGCAACACAATCTAATCGCGTGCTGGTGAGCGATGCGTGAACGGGATCAGTTGATTCCTCGCCCTCAATTTGTATGGAAGCGCTGGCGGTGCTGCGTTGGGGTTGTGCCAACATTTGTTGAGAAAGCCAGTCGAAACGTGTTCTCGTCCCCGTACCCAATTTTTGCTCCGATTTCGGATACGCTTTGTTTGGTGCTTTCGAGAAGACGCATCGCTTCTTGCATCCGGATTTCCTGAATGAATGCTTTGGGTGTGTGGGGGCCTAGCCGAAGGAAGCGGCGGTGAAGCGTGCGTGCGCCCATACCAAGATGCTCAGCCAATGCGTTGACGCTGATTTGCTCTGCGAGCCGGTCCCGCACCCAGGCTTCAGTTTTTTCGAGCAGGGGATCGCGGCTCATGAAATGCCAGGGGATGGAATAGGGACGTTGTGATGTTCGGCCGCCATCCACAACCATGAATTTGGCGCAGAGGTGAGCGAGGTTTGATCCTGTCAGACGGCGGATCACGTGCAGGGCGAGGTCAAGGTAGGACGTGCCCGCCGCTGAAGTGATCACAGATCCTGTGTCCACCAGTATTTCGTTGGCGCGCAATTCTATCTCTGGATAGCGCTCGGAAATTGCCGAAGCTAACCACCAAGTTGTGGTGGCTTGTTTCCCATTCAGAAGGCCAGACTCCGCCAGTAGAAATGTTCCTGTACAGGAAGCTGTTGTGATCGTGCGGCGGTCTTGTTTGGTCGCAAGAAGCTCTACGAGTGGCCTCATGCTGGTGAGTACTTCATCAAGTTCACCCACGGCTTCGATCCCGATGCCCGGCACCATTAAGACCTCAATGTCGGTTTCTGAGATGAGCGCGCCTTCGGAGGCGAGCAGGTTCCCGTTGGATGCTGTCACTTGCGCACCGTCGAGTGTCAGAACGCGGGTCTCGAATAGGGCTTCCTGGCCCCCCATACGGTAGTTGATCGTATTTGCGACGCTGAACAGATCGGCCAGGGCATGAACGCTGGAGCCGATGCAGCCGTCGAATGCCACGAGACCGATGGGCGTTGTCATGGTTTGTCCGATTTTGAATTAAAAATGACTAATCAGACAATATTGCATCTCATCTCGCTTGTCTAGGGTCAGGTGAATCTTGCAAACAAAAGGATAATTCCGATGACAGTTGATCTTTGGGTTTTGATTATGAGTTGCGGCCTCGCGTTTTTTATCTCCAGCGTGCCTCTCTTTCGGGCAATGCGGCAGCAGTGGGGCTTCAAAGCGATGTTGGGCGGGCGTGATGACGTGCAGCCTCTCACCGGATGGGGCGGGCGTGTGGTTCGGGCCCACAGTAATCTGATCGACAATTTGGTTCTTTTTGGTGCGGTTGTTTTATCTGTCCACGCTGTTGGTTTGTCCAACGACTTTACGGCTCTCGGCTCCGTCATTTTCTTGGCTTGCCGTGTGGCCCACGCGATCTTTTACATTGGCGGTGTGCCCGTTTTGAGGACGGTTGTTTATCTAGGTGGTGCTGCGGGCACGATGATGGTTGCGTCACAACTTTTCTGATCCAATCACCCTATGGGTGAATGTCGCTCATCCATAGGGAAATACATGCGTTTGTCGCGGCATATGGTGTGGTGCATGAGACGGGGATAAGGAGAACCCCATGAGACAATTGACCTTTATCGACACTGGAAAACTGGAGTGGTGGGATGTACCCACACCAAAAATCGTGAGCTCAACCGATGCGATTGTTCGACCACTCGCCGTTGCGCGATGTGATCTTGATTATGGAATGATTACGGGCTCAGCCCCACTGCCGGGGCCTTTTGCCTTTGGGCATGAATGTGCAGGCGAAGTGGTCGAGGTTGGAGACAGCGTCAAAAATGTGAAGGCGGGCGATAAAGTGATCGTGCCCTTTCAGGTTTCCTGCGGCACATGTGATCATTGTCGTCGGGGGTGGACAAATTCCTGTTTGAGCGTTGCGCGCGGTGCCGTTTATGGCATGAAGCCGCTGTGCGGCGAAGAGTTTGGCGGTGCCTTGTCTGAATTCATGCATGTGCCCTTTGCTGATCACATGCTGGTGCCTCTGCCAGATGATGTGCGACCGGAAGTGCTGGCTGGCGCGTCAGACAATATTGCGGATGCGTGGCGGTCTGTTGCGCCCTTTATGGATCAATACCCGGATGCGTCTGTTCTGGTGCTCGGCAGCGGGCGCGGGATTGGCCTCTATGCTGTGCAAGTCGCTCTCGCAAAGGGTGCTTCGCGTGTTTTGTATGCAGAAATTGGACAGGGAAGCGAGACGCTTAGAGCGGCGGCGGAGATGGGTGCTGACACGCTCCATGTGGCTGATCCTGCGACCGTCAAATCGCTAGGTTCGTTTAACATTACCGTTGATGCGTCGGGCGACGTTGAAGGTTTGCAACTTGTTGTGCGCTCAACGGGCCCTTGTGGAACGTGCACTAGCATCTCGGTCTATTTTGACAATGCTGTGCCATTCCCGATGACCAAGATGTATACGAAGGGCATCAGTTTCCACACCTCGCGGGTGCAGGCGAGGGCGGTGCTGCCGCAAATCGTGCACGAAGTGTCTTGTGGTCACTATCACCCCGAGGTTGTCACACAGCTTGAAGCGACATTCAGCGAAGCAGCAGACGTTATGGATGATCCGTGCGCCAAAGTTGTCTTCACAAACGACTGGACGTGAACTTAAGGGAGAACGGGTTTAGCCGTTCCCCGCTTCAATAGAGTTTTCGCGCCGCGATGGTTGTTGGCTCGCCATTTTGAAGTTTAACTCCTCTAGTCTAGTGTACTGTACGAGGAGTAGCGACTATGTAACCAATTTCGTGCGCAGCGGTTGACCCAATTTTGAAGCGACTGTTTGCTCATGAACGCAGGTCTCCGACGTGCACCAGGGAACCTGCCAGATGATGATACGACGTTTGATTTCATGGGGTGTGATGGTGGGTGTCGTTGTGGGCCTTGTTACACCAGCTAGTGCTGCGTTTGATGAGGGCCGGATTGCTTATGACCGAGGCGACTATGATGTGGCGCTTCAGGAGTTTGTGCCTTTGGCGGAGGCAGGGCATGCGGATGCCCAAATCATTCTTGGATTTATGTACGCCAATGGTCGGGGTGTTGGTCTCGATTATACCCAATCGGTGAAGTGGTATCGTAGGGCCGCCGAGCAAGGCTCAGCGGGGGGCAAGTACAATCTCGCTACGGTGTACGCCAACGGTCAGGGCGTAGCTCAGGACTATGAGGTGGCGGCAGAATGGTATCGCGAAGCCGCAGAGCAAGGCTTCGCAGATGCCCAGTACAATCTGGGCTCAATGTATTATCATGGCCAGGGTGTTTCGAAGGATTATGCAGAAGCCGCGCAACTGTTTCGCATGGCCGCAGACCAAGGTTTTGCGCAGGGTCAATTTGATCTGGGTGCCATGTATGCGCATGGCGATGGTGTTTCGCAGAGTTATGCGGAAGCATCAAAATGGTACCGTAAGGCTGCATTTCAGAACCATGCCTTTGCTCAATTCAATTTAGGTGCCTTGTATGTCAATGGAGAGGGTGTCGAGCAAAACTATGTGCAGGCATATGGATGGTTATCCGTTGCGCTCGCGAATGGCGACACGTCAGCTGCAGCAGCTATTGATCTCTTGACTGAGGTGATGACCGAGAAAGAAATCGCGGAGGCAGAGGCTATGGCTCGGGCTTGGATCAATAATCATGTCTGGCAATGATATCCGAGGCGCCGCTGGTGCAATTTGGCCCCTCGGAAGGTTCTTGCCATTAGCGTTGAAGGCCAGGCTGGTGATCACCCATTCCCCGCTTCCATTGCATCTTCAACAGTGCGCAGACCAGGGCGTGCGGCAGACACAAGCACCGCCATGTTGCCGGGCAGATGTTCGTTCTTCCACATCTTCGTGTGCGCTTTTGGAATGTCGTGCCAGGAGAAAACTTCTGACATGCACGGGTCGATGCGACGATCAATGACGAGGCGGTTGGCCTGTGCTGCCTGCTTTAAGTTGGCAAAGTGAGATCCTTGAATACGTTTTTGGCGCATCCACACAAAGCGGGCATCGAACGTGATGTTGAAGCCGGTGGTGCCCGCGCAGAAGACAATCATGCCGCCACGTTTGGCGACCATGGTTGAGACCGGGAAGGTCGCTTCGCCCGGATGTTCAAACACGATGTCAGGGTCAATGCCTTTGCCTGTGATGGCCCAAATAGCTTTGCCGAATTTGCGTGCTTCTTTGGAGAAGGCGTGGAATTCGTCTGAGTTCACTTTTGGGAGCTGGCCCCAGCAATTAAACTCTTTGCGGTTGATGACGCCTTTAGCGCCCATGGAGAGCACGAAGTCGCGTTTTTCTTCGCCGGAAATTACGCCAATGGCGTTGGCACCAGCGATCGCGCAAAGCTGCGTTGCAAAGGACCCAAGGCCACCGGACGCGCCCCAGACGAGCACATTGTGACCGGGTTTTAAAACGTGTGGCCGATGACCAAACAACATGCGGTAGGCGGTGGCCAGGGTTAGCGTGTAACACGCGCTTTCTTCCCACGTTAGGTGCTGCGGGCGCGGCATGAGCTGCTGGTCCTGCACACGGGCAAACTGCGCGAAGGAGCCGTCAGGTGTTTCATAACCCCAGATGCGTTGAGACGGTGAGAACATCGGGTCGCCGCCATTGCATTCTTCATCGTCATGGTCGTCCTGGTTGCAATGGACGACAACTTCGTCGCCCACCTTCCAGCGTTTCACTTTGGAGCCAACGGCATAAACGATGCCGGACGCGTCAGAGCCTGCAATGTGGTAGGGCTCGTCGTGGACGTTAAAGACGGAGACAGGATCACCAAGGCCAGCCCAGACGCCATTGTAATTAACACCGGCCGCCATCACCAGGATCAGGACTTCGTGGCTGTCCAGCTCCCAGGTCGGCACGACTTCGCACTGCATGGCCTGCTCAGGAGGACCGAAACGTTCTTCGCGGATGGTCCAGGCGTACATGTTCTTTGGCACATGGCCGAGTGGCGGAATTTCACCTATCTCATAAAGGTCCTTTTTCGGCAATGTATTGGCTGGCATTGCTGTCGCTGGCTGGCTCATGTCGTCTCTCCGTTGTTGAGCGGATCAAACGCTATGGGGCACTTAGGATCAAGCCCGAATTTACTGATTTTTGCGGGCGACCGTGAGGTATGGTAGGTGAGCGCAGGTTTCCAAGAGAGAATAAGACCCATGAGCGAAGAAAAACCGTTTCAGCACGATAAAGACTTCCAGCACGATAAAGACCGGCCCTGGATTTTTCGCACATATGCGGGGCATTCCACCGCTGCGGCGTCTAATGCGCTTTACCGGGACAATCTATCCAAGGGCCAAACCGGCCTGTCGGTGGCTTTCGATCTGCCAACGCAGACGGGTTACGACAGCGATCATGTGTTGGCGCGGGGCGAAGTGGGCAAGGTCGGGGTACCGATTTCTCATTTAGGCGATATGCGGCAATTGTTCGACAAGATCCCGCTGGAACAGATGAACACCTCCATGACGATCAATGCGACGGCGGCCTGGCTGCTGGCGCTCTATATTGCGGCTGCGGACGAGCAGGGCGCAGACCGGGCGAAACTCACCGGCACGGTGCAAAACGACATCATCAAAGAATATCTCTCGCGCGGCACCTATGTGTTTCCGCCGGACCCATCCTTGCGGTTGATCACGGACATCATTTCGTACACTTACACACAGGTGCCTAAGTGGAACCCGACGAATGTGTGCTCCTACCATCTGCAGGAAGCAGGTGCGACGCCGGTACAGGAATTGGCGTTTGCCTTGGCAACAGCCGAAGCCGTGCTCGACCGTGTGAAAGAAAGTGGTCAGGTGCCAGACGCTGACTTTGCTCGTGTTGTGGGACGCATCAGTTTCTTCGTGAATGCCGGTGTGCGCTTTGTCACTGAGATCGCAAAGATGCGTGCCTTTGTGGAGCTGTGGGACGAGATTTGTCAGGAGCGCTACGGCGTTGAAGACCCAAAACTCAGACGCTTCCGTTATGGTGTGCAGGTGAACTCTTTGGGCCTCACTGAGCAACAGCCTGAAAACAATGTGTACCGCATTTTGATTGAGATGCTGGCGGTGACCCTGTCGAAAGGTGCGCGTGCCCGAGCGGTGCAATTGCCCGCGTGGAACGAAGCCCTTGGATTGCCACGGTCGTGGGACCAGCAATGGTCGCTCCGCGCTCAACAGATTTTGGCTTTTGAAACTGACCTTTTGGAATATGAAGATATTTTTGAAGGCTCTGTGGTGATGGACAAAAAGGTCGCCGCACTAAAAGCCGAGGCCAAAGACGAGCTTGCGCGCATCTCTGAGATGGGGGGTGCGGTTGCTGCCATCGACAGCGCTTACATGAAGCAGGCTTTGGTTGAGAGCAATGCCGCGCGCTTTGCCAGCATTGAAACGGGCGACATGACCGTTATTGGCGTGAATAAATTTTTGGAAACGGCAGATTCTCCCCTTGGTACGGGCGATGAAGCCATCATGGTTGTGCCGCCAGAAGTGGAACATGATCAGGTCGCGAACTTGGAAGCATGGCGCGCCGCGCGCGACGATGCCGCCGTGAAAGCAGCGCTTGCGGATCTACGCGCGGCTGCAAAGTCTGGCCGCAATATTATGGAGCCGTCCATCGTGTGTGCGAAGGCGGGCGTCACGACGGGCGAATGGGGTGAAGTGTTGCGCGGCACCTTTGGCGAATACCGTGCGCCAACTGGCGTTGGCACAAGCCCGCGCAATGATGTGTTTGGCCTTGATGAAATTCGTGCAGACGTGGATGCCGTGTCCTCCAAGCTTGGTCGTCGGTTGAAGTTTCTTGTTGGCAAACCCGGTCTTGATGGCCACTCCAATGGAGCAGAACAGATTGCGGTGCGCGCACGCGATAGCGGCATGGAAATTGTCTATGATGGCATTCGCCTGACGCCTGAACAGATCGTAGAGGATGCGATCAGTGGCAAAGTGCATGTGATCGGTCTATCAATCCTGTCTGGCTCTCACGTGCCATTGGTGCAAGATGTGATGGCTAGACTAAGCAAGGCGGGTGTCACAGATATTCCCGTTGTGGTTGGTGGTATCATTCCGCCCGAAGACGCGGAAACATTGAAATCAGCGGGTGTGGCAGGTGTTTACACGCCGAAAGATTTCGACCTCAATAAGATCATGAGCGATATCGTGAAGCTGGTGGAGCCTGTCGAGGCGTGAGCTGGATCAATGTTCTGACGCGAGCTGATAGTTAGTCTATCCTGACGGCGCATGATAGGCGCGAATAGGGGAGACGCATGACTGGCTTGTTCTTGTCGTTGCCGATATGGGGCAATCTGTTTTTCTTCACGCTTGCTGCCGTGGCTGTCTGGGTTGCGGGTACATCTCTGTCTGTTTATGCCGACGAAGTGTCGGACCGCAAACGTATCGGCAAAGCTTTTACTGGTTTTGTCTTTCTTGCGGCCGCCACATCTCTCCCGGAGCTGGTGACAACGATTGCCGGATCGCTGGCAGGCGAAGCTTTGCTTGTGCTCAACAATGTCTTTGGCGGCATTACTATGCAGACGGCTATCCTGGCAGTGGCGGACGCTGCAGTGCCTGTCGCGACCCTTACTTTCTATCCTCGCAAACCGACGCCCGTGCTTGAGGCGGCGATCCTCGTGGTGTTGCTTGCGGTCTTGTTGGCGGTGGGCGTGGTTGGGGAGCGAGAGCTGTTTCTAAACGTGGGCATTGGGGCCGTGTTTTTTGCTTTGGCCTATTTTGGATCGATTTCACTTTTGCGATCCTATGAGGAGGCCAGTGCGTGGCGCCCGGTTGACTTGCCCGACGAAGAAAGTGGTCCATTTCCTGCTATTCGATCGGAGAAAATTTCCAAACGGTCAACCAAAGGGTTGGTTTGGCTGTCTATTGCCATGGCTAGTGTGATTTTGATTGCTGGTGTGGCGCTGATCTCTTTGGCAGAAGCCTTGGCGGTTCAGTCGGGGCTTGGCCCGAGTTTTATTGGGGTGACATTGCTCGCCGCCGTTACGTCTTTGCCGGAAGTCTCCACAACGATTGCTGCAGTGCGGATGGGGTCTTTCACAATGGCGATTTCCAATATTTTTGGCAGCAACCTCATCATGTTGATGCTGTTACTTCCAGCCGATGTGTTCTATCGCCAGGGTCTCATCCTCGAAAAGATGGATGAGACAGCAACCTTTGCGTTGGTGTCGGGTATTGTTGTGACCGGCATATATATTATTGGCCTGCTTTTGCGCCACAAAAAGCGTTTCTTCGGAATGGGCATTGATTCCGTGTTGGTCCTCGCTATCTATCTTGCAAGCTTGGGCGTGTTCTATTTTCTTCGATAAGGCGGGTGTTTTGAGTTTCCACAAACGGTTTCACGAGCAAGTTGCGCTCCTCAACGCAGGTGAGCCATTGCAGGCCTTTGATGCTTTCTATGCCGACAAAGTCCGCATGTATGACAATGATGAGATGTTCGCTGCCGACAAGGCAGAGGGGCGGGCCAAACAATTGCCCTTCTTTCAGTCAGCTAAATCCATTGAGGGGTGCATCGAGGATGCCGCGATAAGCCAAGAAGATGCGAACGCAACGAGTGGCGTTGGTGTGTTTCGGAATCGCTCTCGGTTTGTGACGAAAGGCGATAAACGGATGCAAATTGACGGGCTGGTTTGGCAAAAGTGGGTAAACGATGAGATCGTCGAAGAGTGCTATTATCGGGACGACTTAATGGTCCAAAAGATCAAAAACGGCATTCTTGAGCCCTAAACGCTGCCTTTTTGGCGAAATCCTCCAGTTTTACCCGACACAGTTTTGCCCTAATTAGGCATTGGTTTTGCCGCAATGGGGCGTCAGAACTGACGTTAACGATTTCTCGATTGTTTGGCGTACGAGAAGACGGTGGGGACAGACAGACGTCATAGAGACGGCTAGACTGTCCGAGGGCAAATGATTTTGAGAGGGACGCCATGAGCTGGGGGCAAGACACTCGTAGCCAGGAAGAAGAAGTTAGAGCCGCTGCCGAATACGGCAAGCGCGCGGAACCTCTTCCTGACATTCATATACATTCTGTGCTGACCGCTGGTGACGCGGAATATGGTGATGCGCTGCGCGAAACGCGTGCGCGTCAGGAACATCTGGAACGCGAGATCACATCTCTGACCAAACGGTTGGCCGCCCCACTTAGCGATGAAAAACCCCGCAAGCGCTGGTTTCGTCGTGCCGCGGCAAAACCACAACAAGGGAGTGAGGCATGAGGTTCGCTAGCTCTTCTTTCGTCGGGCCGGAGCAACGCAATCGGATGAGTGAGAATTTTCTCGCCAGCCAACGTGCGGCGCGTTTCCGTCCTTTCTACTTCGGTGCGATTTTGTTCACAGTTGCAGTGGCTCTCGCTGCGCTCTTTGTTGACTATATGATTGTCACAGAGTTTTGGACCCGTGCGCTCGCCAATGAGTTTTTGGAACTGCCAGGGTCTTTGTCTGACTCCGTTGCTTTTAAGAGCCTTCAGGTTCTTTTTGCCACGCTTGCAGCTCATATATTCCTGGAACATATGTCTGGGTTTGGCCGGGCCGTCTTTGTTCGTATTCTCTTTCTACTTGCACTAACAATGTTGGGCGGCGTTGGCATGTTGCTGGCGCTCATGTCTTTGCCTGCCGGGCTGGCTGATGCCGGTCTTGGCGGACCGGGTGCCTCTCTTGGTGCAGCGCTCTCTGGGTTAGGCATTGAAACCGAAGCCGCTCGTGAAGCTGTGGTTGCGCAAACCGGTCTAGATGAGATGCGGGCTTACCAGCCTGTTTTCTGGATGGCCTCCCTCAGCGTCATCTTTTTGGTGGTCACTGGTGTGGCTGCTCTGTTTCTTCACTATGCTCTGATCAACATCAAAAAGCTGTTTGAGACGCGTGATTTTGCAGAGCGCAAGATCGACACTGCGCGCCTTGCCGCCTTGGAAGCTGAATATGCCCGCAACCGCGAAGCTCTCATTGACATGGAGCGGCTTGATCATCGTCGCAACGTCTTGTGGACGCGGTTGATGGCATCGTGTCGGGCGCATGAGCGAGGCCTTGAAGGTATACGCAGTGAGACAATCAGCGCGCGCAAAGTGCTATCTTTGCCTGGGTCGGGACGGCGCACGGCGAAGTCGGCTATTGCACGGACGGACCAATTGAAAGCCTGTGCAGACAGCCAACAGATGGGGCGATATGAAGCTTTGTTTGAAGACTGGTGGTCACGTCGCCAACGCATGACGCTGAACGACGGATCGGTTGGTGCACCGGTTGGTGAAGTTTTACCTCCCATTGAAGGTGCTGCTGGTGCGCGCTCTGGGTTTCGTTTTTCGACTGAGAAGGCCGCACAGTAATGAACAAGGCGCGCCTTTTCAGTATGGCATTCGCACTCATGCTAAGCACAGGCCTAGTTTCTGGCTCCGCTGATGCCGCTTTGTCCGATGAGGCTCGGTCTGATTCTGCTGAACCACCCCATTTGGTGATCGGTTTGGATCTATCAAAATCCAATCCTCTGGTGACGAGCGATAGTTATGCAGCTCAAGTGGGCGCCCGGCTTGGAGATGAGATCCGTGACTTGCCTATTCGTGCGCGTGTGACGGTGCGCTCGTTCGGTGTCTATGACACAGGCTCCAATTCTCTGCGTATTGATCAGGTAATTTCCGGGCGCGCGCGTCCGGATGATGTGGCCGAAGGCATTCAGGCTTTGGTGACGAACTTGCCGCGGCTTGTGCGCGAAGGGAAACTAGAAGCGCAGATGAAAACAAACATCGTGCCGTTTCTTGAGACGATGTCTGGCGGCATTGATTGTGCGAAGCCGACCAAAATTGTGCTGCTAACCGATGGGGCCGAAGACAGTGAGCTTGGTCGTCTGACACGTAACGGTGGCAGCCTGCCTGACCCACGCGCGGGATCGTTTGCCGGATGTGATGAGTTGCTCATGCTCGGGCTTGGGCGCGGCTTTAACAGCCCTCGCACAACCGAGCGTTTTCGTGCCGCATGGACAGGCTGGGCAACAGGCGCTGGTTTTGATCGTTTCACAGGTCTCTACGACTGGTGATTTGACCGGATTGCGCCTCAGCCGTTAGGTTTCGCGCGCGAGGCCTATCGTTTTCCTTTCCGTCGTCTCGCTGCCTTGAGGGTTTCATGGAAGCGATATTGCTCGTCTTGCCAATATTTGGCGTCATTTCACTTGGCTATTTCGCAGCGCGGTCCGGCTTTCTCAGCAATGAGGCAGTTGATGGGATCGACAAATATGCTTTCAATTTCGGAATTACGGCGCTGTTGTTTCGCGCGCTCGCCAATACAGAACTGCCAGCT
>Ga0209344_10002279_pt1 | contig 21784 bp, 30 predicted proteins | sample Cruoilmetagenom6_FD_187293 | JGI IMG/M metagenome (GOLD analysis project Ga0209344, IMG submission 187293) | Oil polluted marine microbial communities from Coal Oil Point, Santa Barbara, California, USA - Santa Barbara Oil Seep Sample 6 (SPAdes)... | ecosystem: Environmental > Aquatic > Marine... | reverse complement strand
TTCAACGCTGATGGCAGCGAAGTTGAGGCATGCGGCAATGCTGCGCGCTGCGTGACGCAGCTGGTTGGCCATGACGCCCGGATCGAAACGGCCGGCGGCACAATCTCAGGCAGCCTCAATGATGCAAGTGCAACGCTCGATATGGGCGAACCCCGCTTTGAATGGGACGCGATCCCGCTAGCCTATGCGATGGACACAGCGAACATACCGGTTGGCTGGGAAGATCTGACAAATCCGATCGCTGTCAATATCGGCAACCCCCATGTTATCTTCTTTGTCGAGGATGCAGCGGATGTCGACCTCGAACGGCTGGGTCCGATCATCGAGAATGATCCGCTATTTCCGGAGCGCGCCAATGTGAATGTGGCAACTGTCGAAGCCGATGGCAGCATTACATTACGTGTTTGGGAGCGCGGCGCCGGGATAACCCGCGCATGCGGAACGGGGGCCTGCGCAACCACCGTAGCGGCAGTCCAGCGCAAACTCGTCAGCGGGGAAACGACCGTGCATTTGCCCGGCGGCGATCTCAACATTTTCTGGGCACCAGGCGAAACCGTCCGGATGACAGGCCCGGCAACCCACGTCTTTTCCGGTGAGATTGAAACCGGGGATTTTGCATGAACGGCCCCGAGCTCATCACGCTTGGTTGCCGTTTGAATTTTGCCGAAAGCGAGGCGATGCGGGCGATGGCGCCTGACCGCGATGATCTGGTGATCGTCAACAGCTGCGCCGTCACCGCCGAAGCGGTTCGCAAGACGCGTCAACAAATCCGCAAGGCGAAGCGCGCTCGCCCCGATGCGGAGATCATCGTCACCGGCTGCGCCGTCCAAACTGAACCTGATACGTTCGCGGCCATGCCCGAAGTCAGCCAGTTGCTTGGCAATCGTGAAAAAATGCTGCCTGAGAGCTTTGCATCAAGCCGCTCCCTCGTCTCTGACATCATGGCTGTGCGCGAAACTGCGCCGCACCTCGTAACCGGCTTTTCGGAGCGCGCCCGCGCTTTCGTTGAAGTGCAAAATGGCTGTGATCATCGCTGCACCTTCTGCGTCATCCCCTATGGCCGGGGAAACAGCCGTTCAGTCCCGGCCGGACTGGTCGTTGAACGGATCAAGGCGCTCGTCGATGATGGCTTTCAGGAGATCGTGCTGACGGGTGTTGATGTCACCAGCTATGGCCCCGATCTCCCGGGCAACCCCAGTCTCGGCTTGCTTGTTGAGCGCATTCTCAAGGGCGTTCCCGCCCTGCCCCGCCTGCGTCTTTCGTCTCTGGATTCTATCGAGATTGATGAACGGCTTTTTGAAATCATCACGGGAGAGCCGCGCTTCATGCCGCATCTTCACCTCTCGCTGCAGGCGGGCGATGACATGATCCTGAAACGCATGAAACGCCGCCACAGCCGCGCACAATCGGTAGAGATGGTTGCCAAACTTAAAGACAAGCGACCAGAAATCGCGATTGGCGCCGATATCATCGCAGGCTTTCCCACCGAAACCGAAGAGATGGCAGCCAATACGCTGGCGCTTGTCGACGATTGCCAGATCGTGTTCGGGCATATCTTCCCTTATTCGGCGCGGCGCGGGACACCTGCCGCCAAGATGCCTCAGGTTCCGGTTCCTGATCGCAAAGCCCGGGCTCAACGCCTGCGCGAAGCCGCCGCGCGCCAAAAGACGGATTGGCTAGATAGCTTGGTCGGCAGCAGGCAACGCGTCCTTATCGAGCGCAATAACGGGATTGGCCATGCAGAGAATTTTGCTGAAGTGAGGCTGCGTCATCGGGATGGATCAGCTGCACAACCCGTACAATTGGCCGAAGCGCAAATATGCGCCGTTGAACAGGGCATATTGGTCGGAGAAATTTCGTGAGCGAACAGAAAAGCTGGGGCGAAAAGCTGCGTTTCGGGTTCAAGCGAACATCGGACAGGCTTGGCGGCAATCTGACCGGCTTGATCACCAAAGAAAAGCTGGATGATGAGACGCTGGACGAAATCGAAGAAGCGTTGATCGCAACAGACCTTGGGCCGTCTGTCGCCGCACGGATCCGTGATCGACTGGCCAGTGGGCGTTTCGACCGCCACCTCTCCGATCTCGATATTCGGGAAATTGTGGCAGACGAGCTGGAGGAAATCCTGCGTCCCGTTGCCATCCCGCTCGAAATCGATGCCTTCCCGCGTCCGCAAGTGATGCTGGTCATCGGCGTCAACGGCTCCGGCAAGACGACGACCATCGCCAAGCTTGGCCATCTGTTCCTTGAGGACGATTATAACGTCATGCTGGTCGCGGGAGACACGTTTCGCGCAGCTGCCATCGGTCAGCTCAAAGTCTGGGCGGATCGACTAGGCGTGCCAATTATCTCCGGCGAAGAAGGCGGCGATGCAGCAAGCCTTGTCTTTGAGGGCGTTAAACGCGGCACTGATGATGGCACAGATATTTTGATCGTCGACACGGCCGGGCGGCTTCAGAACAAAACCCATCTGATGGACGAGCTTTCGAAGATCCGACGCGTCCTCGGGCGGCTCAACGAAGAAGCGCCGCATAATGTGATCCTGGTGCTCGACGCGACGACGGGTCAGAACGCCCTCACACAAATTGAAGTGTTCAAAGAGGTGGCAAACGTCACCGGACTTGTAATGACCAAGCTGGACGGCACAGCGCGCGGCGGCGTGCTGGTCGCAGCAGCAGAGAAATTCGGCTTGCCTATCCATGCGATCGGCGTCGGCGAGACATTGGAAGATTTACGGCCCTTCAATGCCCGCGCGGTAGCCCGTGCGATCACGGGCGCGGACGAGTTTGACGGAGAGTAAAACTATGAGTGACGATCAAACAGACACGAAGAAAGAGCTATCACCCGGAACACGGATGGCGCTCGATTTCGGACCAGTCCTGATTTTCTTCGTCGTCAACTTTCTGGCGCCTCGGCCACTCGGCATATTTTATGCAACAGGTGCCTTTATGGCCGCGATGATGATCGCCCTCGTTTATTCCTGGATTAAAGTTGGCAAAGTATCGCCGATGCTGCTCTTTTCAGGTGTCATGGTGCTGGTCTTCGGCGGAATCACGCTTTTCCTGCGCGATGAAACTTTCATCAAACTCAAGCCCACCATCTATTACATCTTTATCGCAGTGATCCTCATAGGCGGCCTGATCACAAAACGGCCAACGCTGGCCGCCCTTCTCGGGAGTGCCTATCCGGGGCTAAGCGATCGCGGATGGGACCTTCTTTCGCGCAACTGGGCGATCTTTTTCCTCGCGATGGCCGTGCTTAACGAAGTTGTATGGCGTAATAGCAGCACCGATTTCTGGGTTGGATTCAAGCTATGGGGAGCGATCCCGCTCACCCTCGTTTTCGCCTTCGCGAACGTTCCGATGTTACTGAAACATGGCCTTAATCTTGAGAAGGCAGACGAACCGCCAATGCCAGACGCCCATGAATAACGGCTAAAGCCCGGGCATATGAAGGCCGCTACTACCCCTGATCGGCACGTGACACGCCATTGCCGTCGAGATTCTTGGCGACGAATTCCCAGTTGATCGCACCGTCCAGAATAGCGTCGATATAGTCACCGCGCCCATTTTGATAATCGAGATAATAGGCATGCTCCCACACATCGAGCGTGAACAACGGCTTCATCCCTTCATGTGCAACCGGTGTATCCGCATCATGGAGTGATGTGATCTCCAGCTTGTCGCCATTCAGGACGAGCCAGGCCCAACCACTGCCGAAATGGCTGCGTGCTGCGGCCCTCAACGCCTCTAGCAATTCCGATTTCGAACCAAAGCAATCCTCGATATGCGCGGCGAGTGCACCTGACGGATTCTGCTTTTCCGGGCATAGGCATTGCCAGTAAAAACTGTGATTCCAGATCTGTGCGGCATTGTTAAACAGGCCCTGATTCCCCGTGTTTTTTGCGGCAAGGATAACCTCGGACAGCTTGGCATCTGCCAGCTCGCCGCCCTCAATCGCGGCGTTGGTTTTGTTCACATAACCCTGATGGTGCTTGCCATGGTGGAAATCGAATGTCTGTGAGGAGATAAGATCACCAAAGGCCTCCTTGGAGTAAGGGAGGGCGGGGAGTTCGAAAGCCATGGACAGGTCTCCTAATTGTTGAGCCATACATGACGGTAACGCACGGCCTCTTCAAGTGTTGCCATCGCGAGAAAAGATGAAAATTTCACTCTCCCAGCTTGCTGAAACAAAAAAAAGACCGGCCGCCCCGTGAGAGGCAGCCGGTCCATTTTTCCGCCAAAAGCGAGAACAAGCAGCCAGAGGTTAGCTGTTCGGTTCGATTATGAAATTTGTAAGATCGTTGCGCGGCGCCTCCCATTCCGGAGCCAATTCCGCTGCCGTCAGGATATCCATATAGGCGGACGTCAAATCACCGGTTAACTGATGCGCGAGACCGCGGCCATAATGCGCAACGGCTGGTTGATCTGTCCCCAGATCCAATGCCCGGGTGAACAAGGGCAAGGCCTGATCACCGCGCTCATCGCGCCGCATCAATGTGATGGCTTTGTTGAGCATCGCTTCAGGGTTTTCAGAATCCAGACCAAGTGCGCGGTCGAAATCGAGAAGCGCGCGATCATAACTGCCACGATGGAAATGGATGATCCCACGATTCACAAAGGTCGCGATCCGATCATATGAATTCAGCATCTCTATATCGAGTGCAAAATCGCATGGCCTAAGATCGCTCCGCGACTCCGATTGTTGAGCCGCCGCTGTGTAGCAAGCCTGTGCCGAGCTGTTACCGGCAACCTGTACGGCGCTGTTTGCAGCACTAACTGCTGTCGTGAGCACGAGAGCGCTGGCGGCGAGTTTGAGCATTGTTTTCATGGCATCCTCCTCCTGTAGGTGGCGCCACTATGCATAAAATCGCCGTTTCCGCCTAATAAACGGGCAGTGCTTGTCACACTATTCGCCGAAAGGCCCATATCTTGCGACAAACCGCAAAACAAAGCGGCAGCGTCTAGTCGCCCTGCTCGCCTGAGAGACGGAATCGACCAAGATCGCGTGCCGGAACTTCCCAATCGGGATCAATGTCGGCCGCGCGCCGGATATCGTAATATGCGGCGGATACATCACCATTCAGTTCGTGCGCGACGCCGCGGCCATAATAGGCCAGCGCGGGTTCCCGTGTTCCATTATCAATCGCCGCAGTCAGCAGATCAACAATCTCGGCCATGCCTTCGCGTTGATGCAACATGGCCAATGCCTTGTTGAGATATGCCTCGGGCTCGCTGCTATCTCGCGCAATCGCCTCGTCATAATCGGCAATAGCCATTGCATAATCGCCATTCTGCACATGGAGGATGCCGCGATTGACATAGCTGGCGACCCGGTCACGGCCGGTTAGCTGGCTATCTTCAATCGCTGCAGTACAATTGCGAATCTCGCTCGGGCCGGACCGTTCATTGAGCGCTGACTCATAGCAGGTCCGCGCTGTGGTATTGCCGAAAACACTAATAGCGGCATTGGCGCTGCTGGCTGCGAGGCCAGCCATGGTGAGCACCGCGAAAATGGATGAACTACGCATGGTATTTCTCCCTGATTGTGGGTCCAACATAGGCGAATCGCGTAGTTTTGGCGAATCAGCCGATCATATCATGACGTTTCAGGGCATGGCGGAGCTGATCATAGCTTAATCCCAACGCCTTCGCGGTCTGCCGTTGATTGTACCGGGCCCGTTCTAATGCGCTTTCCAATATCTCCTTCTCATACTCTTCGACCGCCGCCTTGAAATCCGAAACGATGGGCCTGGGTGTCAACTGAGCCGGCTGCGCGGCTGCTTGAGCTGGCTGCTCACCAATACCCGTCTTCGAGGACGGCATTTGCCAGGGAGAATCAAATGGATCGAGCTGAATACTGTCGACAGACTCTGCTGGCAGATCCCAGCGATAAACGGCACGCTCAACGGCGTTGCGTAGCTCACGAACATTGCCGGGCCAGTCATACGCCATAAGCGCCTTGGTGGCGCTATCCCCGAAACCGGGCCAGGCGGGCCAATCAAGCTCTGCAGCCATGCGCCGACCAAAATAGTCGGCGAGAATAAGGATATCGTTCTCGCGAACCCTTAGCGGCGGCAGCGTCACTACCTCAAACGACAGGCGATCGAGCAAATCCGCGCGAAACCGGTTCTGCTCTACAAGGCTTGGTAGATTTTCGTTGGTTGCTGCGACGATCCGAACATCAACACGCAACGGCCTGTTGGAACCGATGCGGCTGACCTCACCATATTCAACCGCACGTAAAAGCCGTTCCTGCGCAGCGGCAGACAATGTCGCCAGCTCGTCAAGAAACAGCGTGCCGCCATCCGCCTCTTCAAAGGCGCCAGCGCGCGCGCGCGTTGCCCCGGTAAAAGCCCCGGCTTCATGGCCGAATAGCTCTGCCTCGATCAGCGTCTCAGGAAGCGCAGCGCAGTTAAGGGTGATCAAAGGGCCTTCCCAGCGCTGGCTAAGCCTGTGCAGGCGTTCGGCGATCAGTTCCTTACCGGTTCCCCGCTCGCCTATTACCAGGACAGGGCGATCTAACTCTGCCGCTCGGCTGGCCATTTCAACGGCATCGAGAAAGGCGCCCGACTCTCCGACAAATTGCGCATCGCGTTCCATACCAATCTTTTAGTGTAAAATGCCAAATAATAGCAATATGCGCCGCAACTAATTTATGGATATACCGCTTATCTATTTGATATTATTCTGTTTTAAAAATCTGGCACGATATCTGCTATGAATGGGATGTTAACAGTCACAAAGACAGTAACCCAATTTCAGGCTCCAGTTTCGGGCCAAGGTTCAGGAGACCAGACATGACCAACACTTCCAGCATCGCCCAAAACGTCCTTTCCGCCATAGCCGCTCTTGCCGTCACTGGCGTTTGCGTCTTCGGAACGGTTGGCCCCATTGATGGTGACACCGCTCAACCGGTTCAGCTTCAGGCAGATCAGGACGACGTCATTATTGTTACCGGCCGCATCGCTTAGGCCAAGCAGATAGGCCGGGAAGGCGGTTGCCCCTTCCCCTTCCCGGCCACTCTAGTTCAAGAGGCATTAGGAGTAGTAACCATGGGAATTTTCTCCCGAACCCGCGATATCATCGCTGCCAATGTCACCGACATTCTCGACAAGGCTGAAGATCCAGCCAAGATGGTCCGGATGATCATCCTCGAGATGGAGGAAACGCTGGTGGAAGTTCGCGCCACCGCTGCTCGCACAATTGCCGACCAGAAAGAAATGCGCCGGTCGATCACCAAGCTCGAAAGTCTCCAGGAAAGCTGGAAAGACAAGGCCGAGCTAGCCCTTTCCAAGGATCGCGAAGATCTAGCCAAACAGGCGCTTGTTGAAAAACAGAAAGCCGCTGACATGGCAGACCGCCTGAACGGCGAAATCACCATTCTTGATGAATCGCTCCGCGCTTATGAGCAGGACATTGCCAAATTGCAGGGCAAGCTTCGCGAAGCTCGTAGCCGCCAAAGCAGCATTTCGGTCCGCCTCGAAAGCGCCGAAAACCAGATTAAGCTGCGTGACCTATACAATGGTGACCGGGTGCAAGACGCCTTTTCGCGCTTCGAAATGCTCGAGCGTCATGTCGATATGGCTGAAGGCCGCGCCGATGCACTTTCTCTTGGCAATCAGCCAAAAACGCTTGAGGACGAGATCAACGAACTTGAGACAAGCGACCGGGTAGAGGCCGAACTTGCAGCCATGAAAAAGGCCGGCAAGAAAAGCCCCGAAACCAAGGAGGCGTAAATAATGGACGAAATACTCATCCCGATCATCGTTATCCCAACGATCTTTATCGGGCTCCCATGGCTGATATTCCACTATGTAACTCAATGGAAACGTGCTGGCTCAATGACGCGCGAAGATGAGGACCTGATGGATGAACTTTATGACACCGCCAGGAGACTAGATGATCGGATGAATACGATCGAAAGAATCATGGCTGCCGACAATCCCGACTGGGCTCGCGACCGGGCATTGCGCCAGGAAGCGCCAATCGAAGATCATCTCGAAGACAGGATAGCCAATAAAGACATGAGCCGCGCCGAACGCCGGCGGTAACGACAAGACGAATAGGAGACCGAAAATGCATGACCGCCGCACAAAATTCTATCTCGACAAGCAGAATGGTAAATTCCTAGGCGTCTGTTCGGGTGTCGCAGACTATACCGGCATCGATACGCTCTGGACCCGGGTCGGCTTCGTCCTAACATCGCTCTTCTTCTTCCCACCGCTAATCGTCGTCTATTTCGTCGTCGCCTGGCTGGCTCCGAAAAAGCCGCTCGGCCTGTACGAGAATAAGGAGGAAGAGAAATTCTGGCAGGGAACACGGGCCAATCCGCGCCGATCGGTCAATGCGATCCGCTCACAATTTCGAGATGTCGATCGTCGGCTCGCCGATATGGAACTGATGGTAACGAGTAAAAACACGCGCCTCGCCCAAGAAATCGATGCGCTGCGCTAAACCTACAGGTTCAGGGAGGAAATCATCATGAATTGGGGAAGTCCGGTCTTTGTCCTGGCAATTGTGGGAATGAGTTTCCTCGCCTGGATCATCACGACCGCCATCCGCGCCCGGCACGGTTATCCGCTGGAGAATGAATGGGGCGGCACGACGCTTCCCAAAAATCCGGAAACGGATCGGAAGATCGAATTAATGTCCAATGAAAATGGCGAACTGAAAGACAAGATCGTCCGGCTTGAAGATCGCATTTCGGTTCTGGAACGGATCGCCACAGACGGCAGCACTAGGCTGGCGAATGAAATCGATAACCTCCGCGACGCAGCTGAATAGGGAGAATATCCATGGAAACGATTGCCATACTGCTCATCACTGTCGCCTTCCCAATTGCCGCCGTTACGTTTTGGATATTTGGCAACAAGTGGTTCGCTCTCCGAAAGGTCGAAATTCAGGCAAATGCATCGATGACTGCGGAGAAAGCTGCGCAATACGCGGCCAAGACTGAGCGCCTTGAACAGCGAGTAGCGACGCTCGAGCGGATCATCACTGATCGCTCGACAGGCCTAAGTGAAGAGATTGAAAATCTGCGTGAAAAGCAGCTCAACTAAACAATAATTAGGTTCAGGAGGAAATTATGGGTCCGTTTGAAATGGTCGTCGCGATTGTCTTGATCGTCATGATCGCCGGAGTGGTACGCTCCAAGAACAATGCAAAGCTGGGCATTATCGAAGATGATGATGGCAATCAGCGCCGCCTTACCGATCCGGACGCCGGCCGGATGAAGGACGAAATCAAGCAGTTGAAAGCGCGCATTGCCGTCCTTGAACGGATCGCAACCGACAAGAGCAATCGGCTCGAAGATGAAATCGAAGCTCTGCGCGACACAACGCGCAGTTAAAAACACCAGGTTCAGGAAAGAAAGGAAAAGCCATGGAAAACCAGATCCCAGCACTCGCCACAGCGGCAGCCGGATTGATTGGCTTGATGATCGCCAGCCTTGTTGCATTAAGGGGCTGGCGCGGATGGCTCGATCTGAAACGTCTCGAGCTGCAACAAGCCGCCACATTGTCTGGCGATGTCCCGGCCCCGAGCACCGGATCGCGCATCGAAGTCGCTGACCTCAAAGAGCGTGTCCGCAAGTTGGAAGCCATCGCAGCTGGCATTGAGCTTTAAGACCTTCGGAATTCGTCACCCCGCCTGCCCCGCGGAATCTTTTCGGTTCGATCAGAAACTCTCCTCCGAAAAGGCCCCGGCGCCATGGCGGGGTGACGGACGGCCAGCCAGCCCCTAAATGACCGGGCATGACCACAAGCACTTTTCTTGACGATGTCCGCGAGGAATATGATTTTCTCGATAGTGACGACCGTTACCGGCTGTTGATCGATCTTGGCCAGACGCTAGACGACATGCCGGAAGCTCTGAAAACTGACGCAACGCTGGTGCGCGGATGCTCAGCCTCGGTCTGGGTTTATCCCACACAATTGGCCGATGGGCGGCTGCACTTTCTCGCCGATAGCAATGCGGCAATCACCAAGGGGATCATCGCGCTTGTACTGCTAACTGTTCAAGACCGCGGCTCGGCAGAGATCCTCTCGATCGATATCACCGATAAGCTCGCGAGTTTCGATCTCAAAAATCAGCTTAGTTCGAACCGAACGCAAGGCATTCCGAATATGATTGCTCTGATCCAAGAAACGGCGGAACGTTACGCCTGAAGTTCAAGGTCGAGGTTCTAAGCACCCTTCCAGGTACGGCGCTCTTCCGCGACTCTCAGAACATCCCATGCCGCTTGCGCTGCCTGGAACCGCTTGGCCGCATCGGCGTCATCGGGATTAACGTCCGGATGGTTTTCCTTAGCAAGCTTGCGCCACGCCTTCTTGACGGCTGTAATATCCGCATCGCTATCGAGTTCGAGTATTTCGAGAGCCAGCATCTCGTCGGAAGTTCGTGTGCCGTCGCCCGGGCCGCCCCAGCCATAGTGCGAAGCCTGACCAAATCCGCCAGCATCACGCTGTTCGTCGCGCTCTCTTTGTTCGCGCTGTTCCTTGGTCAGACCTTCGAAATAATTATAGTTGCGGTTATATTCCGCGGCATGCTTCTCACAGAAATACCAGCGGTCAGGGCTGTTCGGTGATTTCGGCGCAGGCCGGTCGCCCGGTTCTTCGCAAAGATGGCGATCACACAGGCGCACCTCAACCGTGTCGCGAGAGGATTCATATCCTCCCCAACGGGGAAAACCCCAATCATTCTTTCGTCTTGCGCCTGCCATAGCTGCCTCGTCTAACTCCCAAAACGGGAACGGGCCACCGCCAAAATGGCTATGACCCGTTCCACGACATTTTTATGTGCCCGGACGATACCGCCCGGTGCGGCGATCAACGATAGGCCGCAGCTCCAACCAGACCGGCTGTGCCGATAATCGAGGAGATGAGAACGCTCATGATCACGGCCGTTACGACAAAGAACGCAATGATCCAGATGATGATGGTGACGGCAGTATAACCGACCGCCTTATTTTCCGGCACTTTCATAACGGCCTGGCTGCCCAGATAAAGCAGATATGCCGAATAGCCGAATGCAGCCAATGACAGCAGTATATTCAACCCCGGAATGAAGCCGAAAAAGCCAGCGACCCAGCCAGGAGTGGCTGAATAGACAACCAGTTTCATTGCCGACAGAGTATTTTTTGCTCCGTCGAAACTAGGTGCCAGCGCGTTGGCGATGATGCCCATCAGATAAAGAATGCCGAGGCCAATAACGTAACTCGCTATCGCCGAAACCAGAAAATAGTTCATCCCGAAATAGCGATACGGCCCGAACGAAAGCGCAAATGCGAGAAGCGTTCCCACGATCGGCAACGCCGCCAATATCATGGCATAGCCGGTGAAAAGCCCCATGGTGGAGCCTTCTTCAGCATCAATTTTTGCCCATTCGGTTTTGGGCGATAAAAGAATATTTTTTACGCGATCTATCAAGCTCATAACGTTTCCCCTCATTTTGTTGTCGATGATGTGAACCAAATTGCCTGATTCGTAAAGCAGTCCCCGTTTCGAGGGGTTGTGCCGCAGATCACTGCCAGAGGGCCTATAAGCCGGGTTTTGTCCAGCGGATCACTCCGCCTGTGCGACCATTCCTCTAGGAACGGGATTGCTCCCGCCCTCAAGCGACCAACCCGGACGACAGGCCAGACCCAGGCCCATATGCCATCCCTATTCGGTCTTGCTCCCGGTGGGGTTTGCCGTGCCGCGGCCATTGCTGGCACGCGCGGTGCGCTCTTACCGCACCCTTTCAATATCGCCGGGCCGAAACCTTTGGCAACCTGCTTTCTGTGGCACTTTCCCTGGGGTTACCCCCGCCGGACATTATCCGGCACCGTGGGTCCATGGAGCCCGGACTTTCCTCGCGGCATAAATGCCCCGCGGCCGCCCAGCCCTCTGGCTTCCCTTATCTAGCGCCCCCTTGCTCGCGATCCAAGAGCAAACGGAAAAGAATAGCGCGGGATTGGCCATCAATCGTGCCATCGATCAGTTCCGGCCGGAACCGACGCTGAAACGCGACGACCACCGCAAGCTTGTCTTCAATGTCATATCCGAAACGTTCGAGCGCGATCAGGAAGGCACTGTCCGTCCATCCCGGATCGGTGGTTGCGCTCTCAGGCCGGGCAAGCGCAAGATTGAGCCGCGCCAGCTTGTCCCACGGGAACAGCTCGCCCGGGTCCTGCTTACGGGCAGGTGCGACATCCGAATGACCGACGACATTGGCCCGCGGAATATCGTGTCGCTTACAGATTTCATGCGCCAGCCGAACCACCGCCGCGATCTGATCACCAGGAAACGGGTGGTAGCCAAATTCATGACCGGGATTGACGATCTCGATTCCGATGCTGGCGGAGTTCACGTCCGTGATGCCGCGCCAATATGAGGCACCAGCATGCCATGCACGCTTGCCTTCATCGACAAGCTGCAGGACCGTCCCGTCCTCATTCACGACATAATGCGCAGAAACCCCCGCATCTGCGCTGGTTAACCGACGGATAGCCGACGCGCCATCGACCATACCAGTATAGTGCATGACCAGCATCGACACCGGCAATTTGCGATCATTGAAATTCGGAGATGGCGTATCGACAATCGTCATTGAACTAGCTTTTCACCGAACTGACGAAAACCTCTTAAAAAAGACATATCATACGGCATCTGGTGATACCGCCCAATATCTTCGCCAAGGTCAAGGGCCAAGCCTATGCTGCGCTTGATATCTGTCGCGGTTCATCAGGAGAAAGTCGGTAAAGAGATCTAGCATCAGGCAAGATTTCAAAGCGATCAGTATAGCCTAGTACCGTCTCGCCCGCGCCCAGTGTCAAACCGCCATCCGGTGCCAGCGCAGTCGCAATATTTTGGAGCGCGGCGCTGCGATTGGCTGGCGGAAAATAGAGCAGCACATTTCGGCACAACACAAGATCAAACCGGCCAGGAGGCGGTGTTTCAAGAATGTTATGATGGCGAAACTGTACCATTTTTCGCAAGGTTCCATCGATCCGCCAGCGCCCGTCATTTTGTTCAAACCAGCGCAACATAAGGCGAGCGGGCAAGCCGCGTTGAATCTCAAACTGAGTGTAATCGGCCAACCGAGCCCGGTCTATTGCCGTACGCGAAATATCAGTACCTAACAGCTCGATAGACCAACCCCGCCACCGGGCTTCATCCTCCCGAAACTGCATCGCCAGCGAATATATTTCCTGTCCTGTAGAACACCCCGCGCTCCAGATTCTGATTCTTTTGGTTTCCTGTCGATGCTGCGCAATGTTTTCTATGACCTTGGTGATGTCAAAAAAGGCATCGCTGTCGCGAAAGAAATAGGTTTCGTTGTTGAGCAATGCATCGGTGGTTTCACGGCACAAAGAATCGCCGCCCGGTTCGATCAACCGCCCAACCAGCGCATCACAGCTTGCAATATTATGCGCTTTCAGGATCGGGTCGAGTGCCATCTCTATCCGCCAGAGCCGTCCTTCCGACATCCGTTGCCCTGTCCGCGCTTCAAGCAGGGACGACAGCATTTTCATGGATCCCGTATTCACTTGCATCCGAACGTCCTTGCCCGGTGCGCCACATGGTTCGCCAGATCAATCGGGGGAGCAATTACATTCGCGATGCCTCGCCGAGCCACCGCGCCCGGCATACCCCAGATGACTGAACTCTCGCGATCCTGTGTCAGTATCTCACCGCCAGCCTTCGCAAGCACTTCGGCACCAGCAACGCCATCACGGCCCATCCCAGTCAGCACGATCCCGACAGCGCCACTGCCATAAACCTCCGCAACGCTGGACAACATCGGATCGACGGATGGACAAAATCCATTGTGCGTCCGCTCATAGTCAAAACAGACGCGAACATCGCCATCGCTTCGCGTCACTGTCAGATGGGCATCGCCCGAGGAGATCAATATCTCGCCGCCTTCGACATGCTGACCATCGCGAGCCGGAATTGTCTTACGGCCCGAAGCCTTGTGCAATTGCCTCGCGAAATACACAATGAAATCCGCCGGCAGGTGCTGTGTCACCAAAATCGGCATCTTGATTTCGCGCGGCAGTTCCGAGAAAAATGTCGACAAAGCGTGAATTCCGCCGGTCGATGCGCCGATCGCGAGGCATTTGACCGGTCGCCGGACCGCAATGCCCGTCCCAGTATAGTCAGTTGCCTTACTTTGCGGCTGCGATACTCGCTCCTGCGATGTAACTTGTTCAGTCAGACGTTCCATTTTCTCTAGAAGCGCGGCTGCAAACTGCTCATTCAACGCCGGGCTATCCGGTTTCAATATGAGATCGCTCGCGCCCATCGCCATGGCTCGAACTGAGGATTTCGCGCCTCCGTGGCAATGCGATGAAACGATCAAGATCGGCGCGTTTCGGCTGCCGCGAATGATATGCGGGATCGCCGCGATTCCATCCATGCCCGGCATTTCGATATCGAGGATGACCAGATCGACTGATAGAGTTTTCAGTTTTTCGAGCGCCTCTTCAGCGCTTCCGGCATGGCCAACAACTTTGAAATTGCTCGTCTCGTTGATAACCCGTTGCACGATAAGCCGCGCAACAGCTGAGTCGTCGACAACCAGGACGTTGCGGCTTTTCGCCGGCTCCTGCCCGTTCTGAACTGGGGTTCTAGGCCGACTGGCCACGACCGGCACCGCTTTGGACCAATTCAATCTTACTCAGCAGCGTTTCCCGATCGAACGGTTTCATTATGTATTCGTCGGCGCCAGCATCCATCGCTTGCTCAATGTGATTGGCGTCATTCTCGGTGGTGCAGAAAATCACTTTCGGCCGGTTTTCCAATTCCAGTGCCCGCATCGCATGCAGGAATTGCATGCCGTCCATGACGGGCATGTTCCAATCCAGAAGTATGATATCCGGCATTTGCTGCTGAACAATTTCAAGCGCTTCACTGCCGTCTCCGGCTTCTTGGACCGAAAAGTCGAACGTTTCGAGCATATGGCAAGCGACTTTTCGAATGACTTTCGAATCATCGACAACAAGACATTTATTCACGCGTCGACTCCCAAAGAATTTCTGCACTGGAATGTGTAAAGGCTCGCGGTAAGTTTGGCGTTAACGACAGCGTGGATAATCATGTCTATGCGGCCTCGGCCTGCGGCGAAGTAACTAACGCAGCAGGATCGACGACCACCATGGGATGCCCTTCCACTTCAATCATACCTGTAGAGATTTGTTGCCATCCCGGCGAGAACGCAGCGCCCAGTTTTTCGGGTGCTTCGGCGCATTCACAAACGTCATGGATCTCATCGACTGCGAGACCGTACAGAAAATCATCAACTTTAACGACGACGAGTGACTGCCCCTCCTCAACCGATGCGGGACGGCCATCTATCGCCGCCATGGTATCGATCACCGTAATCACATTGCTCCGCAACGCTGAGAGGCCCGCCACCATTGATGCAGCCTGGGGTACAGGGATGACATCGGATGCTGTTACAACCGACCCTATGGCATCGGTAGGCATCGCGAACCGCGTGCCGCCGGCTTCTGCAACGAGATATAGCTGCTTCATGATGCTTATCCCTTCGCTTTCAATCGCGCATGAAGCGCATCAACGATCGCGGTGCGATCATAGCGATAAAACTTATCCTTACCGGGCGACGGATTGGCAGAAAGCCGCATGACATTGTCTTGCCCCTCGCCGGCGACATATTCCGCATCGCTGGCATCAATCACAAGTGCAGCATCTTCTGTCTCGTCAAAGGTCACGTCATATCCAGCCAGCTCAATGAGCGGGGCAAGCAGTTCATGCCGCCAAAGATCATCACCGCCCACCACCAGGCATCGCGGCTTGGCGGGCTGCAATCCATTTGACTGACGTCCCGCCCCGCCCGAAAATTCGGAAAAGAGATAGTGCGCGTCGAGCAACTCAACTGGTTCTCCGGCAACCACAGCAACACCTGCGACGCGGCCCGGCCGGACCGCCGGCTCAAATATCTCGGGCAATGGCCCTACATCAGCTGCCCCGCTTCCGATGGCATAGGCAATCACATCGTTGCCATCGCTGAGGCGAAGGAGTCGGACAGTGCCAGATTCAGGCAACGGCGCACAGGTAACCACTGGAACCGTCTCGTTATTCCACACAAGTCGTAGCGCTCCAGCCCGTTCCGCGATCTGCGAAACATCTGCATCGATAATACGTTCAACAAGCGCCATACGTATGGCGCGGCAGCAACCATCTCTATCCCCGAATATCAATGCATCCGGCGCTGCCGTGATTTCTTCGCTGGTTTGTCGATCATCTCGCTGAACGTTGCTAAGCAATAGCGTCAATCCGGCGGCTGAAGCCAATCCGGCAGTGTCGAGCAAGAGTAGCGGCATGCCGTTGTCGGGCAGAGCTGTTCCGGCATAAATCCCTGCGCTCATGATTCCGGGCGCCGCAGGCTTCACCACAAGCTCTTCATGGTCAAACACTGCAGATACCATGATGGCAAATCGTTCACGCCGACTGGAGCGGACAATGACGAGATGGCGATCCTCGAGATATTCCGTCGCATCACTTGGAGACGCTTCGCCGCCTAGCATGGACCCCAGCCGGACAACCGGAATCCGATCATCCCGGATCATGGCGATTTCAGTACCGCCAATTTGCTCGATACGTGACCGCCCCTTGTCGAGAGAAACGATCTCTTCAATATTGGAACGCGGTATTGCATACCGGTTGTTGCGCACGCCAAAGATCAACGCCGGTATGATCGTCAGCGTCAATGGCACGAGCAGCGATAATTTGGTGCCTTCACCAACCACACTCTCAATCTCAATCGTGCCGCCGATGCGTTCGACATTGGACCGAACGACATCCATGCCAACGCCCCTGCCGGAAACGGTGCTGACAGTATCAGTCGTGGATAAGCCCGGCTGGAACACGAGATCCAGCAATTCCTTATCACCCATGGCTTTCACGACATCTGCGGTGAGGTTGCCATTTTCTACGGCGCGATCACCCAGTTTTCGTTGATCAATTCCACGCCCGTCATCGGCGATCCTAATCTGAATCTGGTTGCCTGACTGGCGGGCGCTGATACGCAGCACTCCATCGCAGGGCTTGCCATTCTTCTGGCGCTCAAGCGGGTCTTCGATACCATGATCGAGGGCATTGCGAACAATGTGCGTCAACGGATCGCGGAGCATTTCAATCATTTCGCGATCAAGTTCTACGTCGGAACCATCTATCTCCAGCGTGACCGACTTGCCGAGTTCTGCTGAGAGATCACGGACCAACCGAGGCAATGCTGCGAACAGGCTCTCGATCCGCTGCATCCGTGCCCAAGTAATTGCATCGCGCATTTCAGCGACGCAAGCCGACATACGATCAAAAGCGACCTCGACCTGATCGTCAGCGTTCATCCGGCGGATTTGGCGAGACAATTCGTTGCGCGAGAGCACAAGGTCAGACACACCGCCCATCAACCGGTCGAGTAATTCAAGAGGAACACGGATACTGCGCGCAGGATTGCGGTGTTCGGTCGTTTTATGATTTATGATCGGGAGCATCGCGTCGCCGGCATCAGAAGTGTTGAGCGCGGCGATCAGAGGTTCGTCGATCGTCTCATCAATTTCTTCGCCCCGTTCCAGGGCATCTGCCATCTCGCCAATACGGTCGATAATCGCGAGAATAGCACTAACGAGACCAGGCGTTGGTTCGCGCTTTCCGTCTCGCAGATCCGAAAGTGCGTTTTCAGCTTCGTGACTAACGCGCTGGAGGTGCGTGAGGTCAAGAAAGCCGCAGCTGCCCTTTACCGTGTGAACAAAGCGAAATACGGAATCAAGCCGCGCACGATCTTCTGGATTGGCCTCCCAAGCGACAATTTCGCCGGAAATCGTTCCCAGCGTTTCGCGCGTTTCGGCAATGAATTCAGCCAGTAGGTCTTCCATCGGCTCCATCCAGAAAAGTCGCCAGACTGTTCTGATGCGCTCTGATGGTTAAGATGTCGTTTACCCGGAGGTTCAGCCGGCGAAAGTTACGCCGAAAAGCAGCACATTATCCTCTGGTTCCGAGACCATCACTTCGCCGCTGCCTTCCTGCACCAGCACATGGACAAGCCATGCCGCTGCCGCGCGCGGTGTTAGCGCTTCCTCATCGGTTTTTCCGAGCAACGCGGTTTTGAGTTCGGGATCGAGAACAATGCGGGTTCCCTCGGCCCGAACCACGATTTCTCCGCCTTCGGCTCCCACCAACAGCGTACCGCCTCGTACCAGCGCATCAGCCCCGATCAGTGCGAGGTTGAGCAAGATTTTGATCTTGGCTTTAGACATGGAAGGTTGTTCGACCATCCATTCAAGTTCCACCCGGCCAGTGTTGCCAACCAGACCTTCAATGGCGGTTTTCGCCTCGCGGCTATCGATTTCGTCGTCAAATCCACCGGCAGCGCCGAATGCAAGACGGAAAAATTTGAGCTTTGTCGCCGATGTCTTCGCGCTCTCCGCGAGCAGCTCCATGCAGCGTTCGCGCATTTCGGGGTCATGCTCATCGGCGAGCAATTCTATGCCATTGTTAAGCGCCCCGATCGGGCTCAACAGATCATGACACAGGCGCGATGCCAAAAGGCTCGCAAATTCAACGCTCTTGCTGTCCATCATCCGGCGTTCCCTGTCCATTGCCCCTGCCCATTGCTCAGGCGCAAGCCCCTAATGTCGGTTGGGCGATGGGCTTGCAAGGGCTAGCTCCACAGGTTCGAGGTGCCCCGGTGACAGCGCATGCCATGCGCCCAATTCACCGTCAGCGACAATGAGCCACAACCGGCCGGTATCAAGTGCCATTTCGGTATCGCGAACCGAAGGTTGGGCAAGCCCGGTAGGATGGGAATGATAATGGCCGATAATCCGCTCGCCCCCGTCGCGCTCAGCCCGAATGGCAGTAAATAGCGCCGCTGGATCGATTTCGAAGCTATTCGCCGGGTTTTTGGTGACATTGTTCGTTCGTAGAGCGTTGATAATCTTGAGTTCATTGCCAAAAAGAAGCCCGCAGACCTCTGTCTCGGGCGACTCTGCTGCATGGGCCAGAATTCGCTCTCGCGCGGCTCTTGATATTGTGACAATCACCCCCAAATATCTATGCGATGGCGGGGGATTTGTCGATATTGGAAGCGCGCATTTCAGCGGAAAATGATGGTTGGAGGCTCGACCGGGCGCTAGCCGCCACTTTGCCGCAATTTTCGCGTGAACGGCTGAAAAAGCTGATTTCTTCCGGTCATGTTCGCGCTACCAATGGCGCCGAAGTGCGCGACCCCAAGAGCGCGGTCAAAAAAGACCAGAGCTTTACCGTTTCAGTGCCTCCTCCAGAACCTGCAGAAGCCATCGCGCAAGACATCCCGCTTACCGTGACGTTCGAGGATGAGTATCTAATCGTTGTCGACAAGCCAGCGGGACTGGTCGTCCATCCAGCAGCCGGAAACGCCGATGGAACACTGGTCAACGCCCTGCTCCACCATTGCGCCGGAAATCTCTCTGGTATCGGCGGTGTCGCAAGGCCCGGAATCGTTCACCGAATCGACAAGGGCACATCAGGGCTGATTATCGCTGCAAAGACGGACAAAGCTCATGTGGGGCTGGCGAAACAGTTTGCTGATCATAGTATCGACCGTGTTTACAACGCTGTAGTGAACAAGATTGTTATGGACCCTGAAGGTAAAATCGAAGGGAATCTGGCACGATCATCGCGCAATCGTCAGAAAATGGAGGTCGTCGAAAACGGCCGCGGGAAACATGCGATCACGCATTTCCGGCGGTTGCAGGCACTAAACAACGCGACATTGGTCGAATGCCGACTGGAAACCGGTCGCACCCATCAGGTCCGCGTGCACATGGCGCATATCGGCCATGCATTGCTTGGCGACCCCTTTTATGGACGTCCCAGTAAGGCGCATCGCCCCATCCTCGAAAATTTGGATTTCCGCCGTCAGGCATTACATGCTAAAAGACTGGGATTCATCCATCCCGTGACAAGTGAAGCTTTAGCATTTGAAAGCGAACTCCCTGTCGACATACAGCTACTGTTAAGGGCATTATACGTATAGATAATACAAGGTTTTGCGGGGATTATCCGCGCAAACAAGGTTTAAGGAGCGAATGAGCGATATGGCTAAAGCCGTTGCTACAATTCCGGCGATTGGGGGCGAACTCGGCCTCAACCGTTATATGACCGAAATCAAGCGATTCCCGATCTTGTCTCAGGAAGAGGAATATATGCTGGCTAAGCGGTTCGAAGAGCATGACGACCGCGAAGCTGCGCAAAAGCTTGTGACGTCACATCTGCGTCTCGTCGCGAAAATCGCGATGGGCTATCGCGGCTATGGGCTGCCTGTCACGGAGCTCATTTCCGAAGGCAATATCGGCCTAATGCAGGGCGTGAAGAAGTTTGAGGCCGATCGCGGCTTCCGGCTTGCAACATACGCCATGTGGTGGATCCGTGCTTCGATCCAGGAATATATCCTGCGATCATGGAGCTTGGTGAAAATGGGCACGACTGCTGCGCAGAAAAAGCTGTTTTTCAACCTTCGCAAGATGAAATCCCGCCTCAATGCGTTTGAGGATGGCGATCTTAAGCCCGAAGATGTTGAAACGATTGCGACTGATCTTGGTGTAACTGAGGCCGAAGTCATCAGCATGAACCGCCGCATGGCAATGGGCGGGGATACGTCTCTCAACGTGCCGATGCGCGAAGATGGCGATGGCCAGTGGCAGGATTGGCTCGTCGATGACGAACCGCTCCACGATCAGACAATCGCCAATGAGCAGGAAGCCGATGTCCGGCGCGGAATGCTGATGGAAGCGATGGGCGAGCTCAATGAGCGCGAACAGCACATCCTCACAGAGCGCAAGCTAACGGACGATCCGCAGACGCTTGAGCAGTTGAGCCAGGTTTATGGTGTGTCGCGCGAGCGCATTCGCCAGATCGAGGTTCGTGCCTTTGAGAAAATCCAAAAGGCAATGATGCGGATTGCAGAAGACAAGAAGCTGCTTCCGGCGCATTAAGCCGCCCAAATTGATCACCAGAAACGCCGTTCCCGGTTTATATCGGGGATGGCGTTTTTCTTTGGGCAGGATAAACCTGCGCCATGGCCACGCGATCCCGATCCCTGCCCGCCCGCATCCTGATATTCAGCTTCAAGGCAACCTTGTGGTTCCTTCTGATCACCATCCTGTGGGTCTTGCTGTACCGCTTCGTTCCGCCGCCGATCACCGCCACCATGGCGTTTGACGAGCATGGCGCGGCCCGCGACTGGATGGATTACGGCGATATGGACCGCGCAATTGCGGTTGCTGCGATCGCCGCCGAAGATAGCAATTTTTGCGACCATAACGGCTTTGACTATGAGGCGATCCAGCGTGCCTGGGATGAGCGCCAATCCGGTGAACGCCAGCGCGGGGGCTCGTCAATCAGCCAGCAAACCGCGAAAAACGTGTTCCTCTGGCAAGGCGGCGGCTGGTTTCGCAAAGGGCTGGAAACCTATTTCACCATCCTGATCGAGCTGCTTTGGGATAAACCCCGCATCATGGAAGTCTATCTGAACGTCGCGGAGACAGGCATCGGTACCTACGGCGTCAATGCCGGCGCGATGCGCTATTTCGACCATGATGCGCGCCAGCTCAGCGATCTGGAAGCGGCGCGGATCGTCGCCGTGCTCCCTGCCCCCAAAACCCGCGATGCACGCAATCCCGGCGGCTGGACAGCACGCTATGCCAACAGGCTGGTCACACGCATGCAACGGGTACGTGCAAGCCCGCTCGACGATTGTATTTGAAGCGGAACCCTAAAAAGGCAGTTTGAAACCCG
>Ga0209344_10002277_pt1 | contig 21799 bp, 22 predicted proteins | sample Cruoilmetagenom6_FD_187293 | JGI IMG/M metagenome (GOLD analysis project Ga0209344, IMG submission 187293) | Oil polluted marine microbial communities from Coal Oil Point, Santa Barbara, California, USA - Santa Barbara Oil Seep Sample 6 (SPAdes)... | ecosystem: Environmental > Aquatic > Marine... | reverse complement strand
TATCTGTTCCACATGTTCCGTTACTTTTGCAGCCTTTTGGTTGGCCATCTTTTCCTGTTGAACAAGTTCCACAAGCCATAAAGTGTATATATTGATTCTGAAAAAGCATTCTTTTTTCAGAAGAAGATTAATAAAAAATAGTTTCTTTTTTACAGATTTCCACTTACATAGAAATCACAAACCAAAGTACTACTTTGGAATGTAAAGATAATATTATTTATTAAGTTAAAAAGCTAGTAAATTTATAAAACTGAATATTATAAAAAAATTGTATATTTATACTTCCTAATCTATTAATAGAAAGCACATTACAATTAATTTTTAAGTTGTTTCGATAACCCTTAAAGCTATTAATATTATGAAAAAAATTACTACAACTTCACTCGTTCTACTTTCTGTATTCGGATTTTTAATCACGCTACAAGCACAAGAATCTTTTCAAAAAATAAATGGAGAAGGATATCGTTTCAATGAAACAAAAAAACCTTGCTTAACTCTAGAACAAAGGAAAAACATTAAAATTTCACTAAAAGAAAGTCTAAACCTTTTAAAACAAGAAAACAAACTCGCCTTCAAGGAAACAAACAAAGCTGGTGGGCATGTTTTATTTGATTGGCCTATACAACAAGCAGCTGGTTTTAGTTATAATGATACTTGGGCTATTTCGGGTTATGTAGATCATAATACTGCATATCCTAATCAGCTACAAGATTATAATTGTGGAACGCAAACCTACGACACTACATCGGGCTACAACCATCAAGGGGTAGACATTTACTTATGGCCTTTTTGGTGGAAACAAATGGATGATAACCAAACAGAAATTATTGCAGCTGCAAGCGGACAAATTATAGCAAAAGGAGATGGGCAGTTTGATAGAAGCTGTGGCTTTAATAGCAACCAATGGAATGCTGTTTACGTGCAACATAGTGATGGTAGTGTTGCTTGGTATGGACATATGAAAAACGGATCGGTAACCACAAAAAACGTAGGCGATATGGTCACCACTGGAGAAGTTCTTGGAACCGTAGGAAGCTCAGGAAACTCTACTGGTCCGCATTTACATTTTGAAGTGTACACCAATGCGAGTTACACACAATTAGTAGATCCGTATTACGGAACATGCAATAGTTTAAATGGAGATTCTTGGTGGCTAAACCAAAATCCATACAGCAATCCGAGTATAAATGCTGCTTTGACCCATAGTGATAACCCAGTTGTGTTTTCAACTTGTCCAGATCAGGAAACTACTTTTGAAAGCACAAATTTTGAGTTAGGAGACACCATTTATTTAACCGCATTTTTAAGAGATCAGGTTGCAGGAAACAATGTAAGTGCACAAATTTTAAGACCAGATAATTCTGTTTTTTACAACACTTCTTTTAATGCTACCGGCACAGGTTCTTTGTGGTACTATTACTGGTATTTTAATTCATTTGATGTTATTGGAGAATGGAAATGGGTTGTTAATTTTCAAGGGGAAAGTGTTACGCATCTGTTTAATATTCAAACATTAAGTATCGATGAGAATGAATTACAAGCCGTTTCTATTTACCCTAATCCTACCAAAGATTATATTAATATTTCATCTAGTAATCCTATTACAAAAGCACAATTAATAGATACACAAGGTAAACGCATTAAAACAATACAGAACGTTTCTGAAGGAATACGAAAAATGAGTTTAGGGGACCTTTCTAATGGTATGTATTTTTTAAGCCTTGAGAGCGACTCTAACCAAAAGAAAACTTTTAAAATTATAAAAGAATAGCGTTTTAATTAAACTCTACTTCATAATTCAATCTATTGCTCAGCGATTTTAACTCGGTTTCCGACTTAAAAATATTAGCATACAATTGCTTGCTCCAGCCTATTCTTTCGGAATAGCTATTGAAGCTTTCTTCTTTCCAATTAAACCCTTCTTTCCAGAATTGATTAGGAGAAACATAGCAAAACGTGTAATCAAAAATTAAACTAGAGTTGTTTATTTGTGTTTTTTTAGGAATTTCGTTGGAAGCTAAAAGCGTAATATTATTGGCTTTACAATTGTCTCGAATTTGTGTGATAAGTTTCGGGTAATCGGCACGAATACTCTCTAAATCGAAATCATTATACTCGGTATTACCAATTTTTCTAATGGGACGAATTTGAAGAATATCGAAACTTTTTCCGCTAAAGTGATGAAAGAGTTCTGTTAGTTCGTAAAAATTATCTTTATTAAAAGTATAATTAATTCGGACTTTAAAATCGTATTTACTTTTTAGTTTCTGAAAAGCATTAAATGCATTATGAAATTTCTCGTAACTCGATTTTTTCATAAAACCCTCATAACTTTCTTTGGTAACACCATGCAACGAAATAGTAAACTCATTAAGCCCTGCTTCTAATAGCGCTTCAATCTTTTCTTCATCTAGCAAATTTGCATTGGTAGTTACAGAAATATAAGGCACGCCATATTGCTTACCAAGTTTTACAATTTCGGGTAAGTTTTTATAAAGCGTTGGCTCTGTACCACATCCAATTTGCAATTTTATAGCGCGTTTAAAAATCGTTTTTGCTACCTGTTCTAATTCTTCGCTTTTAAATTGCCCTTTTAAGGTTTTCACATAATCGGCATCTGTAAAATAGCACATTTTACAACGTAAGTTACAAGCCATTACGGGATCTAAATTTACTGCTAGATAGCGTCTGTTAAACTTATGTAACAGCCAAAGACCAAAGAATTTAATTCGATGACTTTTTATCTTTCGGTTTAGTTGTAATAGCTTGTAAATATCCATTTACTTCTTGTTTGGTAAGGATTCAAAAATGTTCCTTAAATCTTTTTTGTAAGGTAAGTGATCTGCTCTTCCTTTTTTAAATATATCGTTACTATTTGCTTGTCCTTTTCGCAATGCTTTTTGTTCTTCAAAAGGAAGTGCATGAATTTCTTGACATGTAGTAGAACAGCAGTTATTCATTTCTTCTTTACACGCATCACATTGAATAAAAAGTAAATGGCAAGCATCATTTGCACAATTGGTATGCACATCAAAAGCATCTCCACATTGATGGCATTTTGCAATCACATCTTCGCTTATTTTCTCTGCTCTTCTTTCATCGAAAACAAAGTTTTTTCCAATGAATTTATTCTCTAATCCTTCGTCATTTATTTGACGTGTGTATTCTATGATTCCACCTTCTAATTGATAAACATTTTTAAAACCTTTGTGTTTAAAATATGCGGAAGCTTTTTCGCATCGGATACCACCGGTACAATACATGACAAGATTTTTATCTTCTTTATGCGCTTTTAAATCTGCTTCAATTATATCTAAAGATTCTCTAAACGTATCTACATCTGGCGTTACGGCATTTTTAAAATGACCTATTTCACTTTCGTAATGGTTTCGCATATCTACTAAAACCGTATTCTCATCCTCAATAAGCTGATTGAATTGGTCTGCACCAACATGAATCCCTTTATTTCTTACATCAAAAGTAGCATCATTTAAACCATCTGCAACAATCTTATTTCTAACTTTTACTTTCAGTTTTAAAAAAGACATATTGTCTTGCTCTACGGCAACATTTAAACGTATTCCGTTTAAAAAATCGATCGTATCTAAATGGGTTTTAAAGGCTTCAAATTGATCTGCTGGCAAAGATAATTGTCCGTTGATACCTTCTGTAGCGACATATATTCGACCAAGAACATCTAATGCATTCCAGGTTAAAAATAAATGGTCTCTAAATTCTTGAGGATTTGTAATTTTAGCGTATTGATAAAAAGAAAGTGTTAATCGGTCTTTTCCAGCTTCTTCGATTAACGCAGCTCTTTCTTTTGCGCTTAAGGTGTTGTACAGTTGCATGCTATACTTAGTTTTAAGGTTAAAGATTCTCATTTAACTTCCAAAAAGGAAGAGTTTTGAGTTTATGCTACAAAGGTAGTATTTTAAAAAGAATAGGCAAGATTTGAGCATTTGGATACTGAAAAGTATAAAACAAAAAAAAGTCCTTTACGCTCTGCAAAGGACTTTTAATAGACTAACTCGTTATTAATATTTTCAATTTCTTAAAATTTTAAATATTTTACGAGTTAACCTCCATCGGCTTTACAGTTGCTATTTATAAATATAGCAACGGAACCGCCTAGTGCATGAATACATTTTTTAAAAAACTTCATAGTTCTATTCTTTAAAGATTAAACTACATATACCTAACAAAGACTAAAACAGCGCACTACCCTTATTTCTATTTCCTTTCTAGTTCCAACACAAAATAAAACGTATTTAAGCGATACTTAAATAACTATTTCATCCAAAGAAAATAAAATTCAAATTTAGCTACTACTCCTTTAAAATTTATTCGGCACTATTTATTAAAAAGCAAGGTTATTTTTCTTTTTCACAGCATAAAATTTTCCCACTTTATATAGTAGATGCAAAAAGAGTAAAAAGGTTGCGTCACCAAGACAATTATTATTTAAATAATTTAAAATGAAATGTATTATTGTATTGCAATATGACAAAAGAAGTAGTATTTTAGCGTCTCTTACACGAATAAATTAATATACACAGATGAGCAGCGAAAAAGAAGCAAAATTAAAAGCCCTTAAACTAACTTTAGACAAGTTAGACAAGGCTTACGGGAAAGGAACAGTAATGAAAATGAGCGATAAAGCGATAGTAGATGTAGAGGCTATTTCTTCTGGATCTTTAGGTTTAGATATTGCTTTAGGCGTTGGCGGTTACCCAAGAGGTCGTGTAATCGAAATATATGGTCCAGAATCTTCTGGTAAAACAACATTAACATTACATGCTATAGCAGAAGCACAAAAAGCTGGTGGTATTGCCGCTTTTATTGATGCAGAGCATGCTTTTGATAGATTTTATGCAGAAAAATTAGGCGTAGATATAGATAATTTAATAATCTCACAACCAGATAATGGAGAGCAAGCGCTTGAAATTGCAGACAACTTAATACGTTCTGGAGCTATTGATATTGTGGTAGTCGATTCTGTTGCAGCATTAACACCTAAAAGTGAAATTGAAGGTGAAATGGGAGACTCTAAAATGGGGTTACATGCACGTTTAATGTCGCAAGCTTTAAGAAAACTAACTGCATCGATTAGTAAGACCAATTGTACGGTTATTTTCATTAACCAATTAAGAGAAAAAATTGGGGTTATGTTTGGTAATCCAGAAACAACAACTGGAGGAAACGCATTAAAGTTTTACGCATCTGTTCGATTAGACATAAGAAGATCTACGCAAATAAAAAGTACAGATGGAGATGTACAAGGAAATAAAACCAGAGTAAAAGTGGTTAAAAACAAAGTAGCTCCACCTTTTAGACTTGCAGAATTTGATATTATGTATGGCGAAGGAATTTCCAAAGTTGGTGAAATTTTAGATATTGCTGTAGAATTTGAAATTGTAAAGAAAGCTGGTTCTTGGTTTAGTTACGACGAAACAAAATTAGGTCAAGGTCGAGATGCTGTTAAAGCATTAATAAAAGACAATCCCGAACTCATGGACGAACTAGAAGGCAAAATAAAAGTAGCAATTAAAGAAGCTAAAGAATAAAACAAAAAATCCCGATATATTCGGGATTTTTTATTTTTACACGCAACCTTTTGTACTTTTCTGCATCTAGTAAGTAAAACCTATGTTTTTATTGTACTCAAAATGAAAAAAATATTAGTAATATTATTATTCGTTTCTTTATTTTCTTGTAGTGTAACGGATGATACGCCGCGTTCACAAACAGAATTTCTGCCTATAGAAAGCGTTAGCATGCCAGACGAATTTAGAAGAAACTACACATACACTATAGATTTGGTTTATTACAAACCATCTTCTTGTCACACTTATAGTGGCATATATTCTACTGCAAATGCAAACGAAAGTATTATCGCAGTGGTGAGTCAAGTATATACCAATATTAGTGACTGCCAAGATGTAATAACAGAAGCAGAAGCTTCCTTTAACTTTAGACCAACAACTTTAGGCCCTCATGTTTTTAAATTTTGGCATAGTGAAGGAGATGTAAACAACACAAGTCAAGATACCTACTTGATTTATGAAATAGAAGTAGTAGAGTGATTTTAACTAATACATATATCTTTTGAGTTTAGACCAACTCATTCTAAATTGTAAACAAAATGATGCTAAAGCACAAAGTGAACTATACCAACTCTTTTCGAGTAAACTGTTTTCTCTTTGCTTAAAGTATTCCAGAAGTTACGCCGAAGCGGAAGATAATCTGCAGGATGCTTTTGTGACTATTTTTAACAAAATGTCACAGTACAATAATAAAGGCTCTTTTGAAGGTTGGCTAAAGCGAATAGCTATAAACACAGCACTACAATGCTACAGAAGCCAAGGTGTTTTTGAAATTGTAAACGAAGAAAATATTGAAGATGTAACTCTTGAGATAGAAGATGATGAATTATCTATAGATTATCTATTACAAATTATTCAAGAATTACCTGATAGATACCGATTAGTATTTAATCTGTACGCCCTAGATGGCTATTCGCATAAAGATATAGCATCTATGTTAAGTATAACCACCGGAACATCAAAATCTAACTTAGCAAGAGCGAGACAGATTTTAAAAGACAAAATAGAAACCTATAGAGCGTCTTTAAACGCGCAAACATTGTAATGAGTGACAAAAAACATATAGATAGAATTTTTCAAGAAAAACTTAAAGATTTAGAGGCTACTCCTAATCCTAAAGTTTGGGAAAATATTCAAAGCAAACTGGAGCAACCTAAAGAAGATAAGGAAAAGATTTTTCCTATCTGGCTACGTATTGGTAGTATTGCAGCATTATTGCTCGTACTATTAACGATAGGAAACCACTATAATTCGAATAGAAATAATGCAACCAAAACAAATGTTGTCGATATAGAGAATGTGGTAAATCCTTCCGAAAAGGAAAAGAATAGTACCAACGCAAATAGTACAAATTCAGAAAACACAAAGAATGCAATTGTAGAAGAAAGTAATGCTGCCTCTAAAAACGGGGAAACAATGGATGCTATTCAAAATGCTTCCGAAGAAAACAAAAACAGCACAAACTCCAGTATCGCATCTTCTAATTCGTCTCAAAACACGATAACTACTAGCAATTCAAACACGAACAATAGCGTTGTTAATAACGCATCAAAAAACAATAAAACATATACTTCTGTAACCGGAAATAAAAGAAAGGCTACCACGAATAAACAAACACAAATAGTAGCTACAAATACAAATTCGTCCTTATATACCAATACCGAAAATGGTACTGCCAATGCAGCACAGTCGAGCAATACGAATAAGAATGCAATCGCCAACAATTCTAGAGAAAGAGATACAACCATTAGCAATACAAACGCGAATGCCCTAGCGCAAAACAGCAATTCTACGAATGGAAATGTAACCCAATTAGACAAAAACAAAGTAGCTTCTGCATTAGAAAATAGTGCTACAAACGCGCTCGCAGAAAACACTACAAATACCGAAGAAGAAAACACAACTACAGATGCTGAAACCGAAAAAGATGAAACATCTATAGAAGAAGAAATAGCGAAAGTGGAAGATCTCATTGAAAAAGAGGAAAAGGTAAACAGGTGGCAAGTATATGCTAACATTGCACCTGTTTACTATAATACCCTTGGAAAAGGATCTCATATGGACGATCAATTTATTGACAACTCCAAGTCTGGTGAAACAAACACTAGTTACGGTGTTAATGTAAGCTATGCCTTTAATGACAAATTAAAATTACGTTCTGGTGTTAACTCTTTAAATTTAAGTTACGACACAGATAACGTGATTATTTACCAAAATATTTCTGGAAATAATGCTCCTGCTTTAAAAAATATAAACTTCAATAACGATCAAAATATTTCGGCTATTTCTGCAAATAATCTGGTGGTGCAACAAGCTGTTGGGCTTTTACCAAATGAAAATGCAGCTATAAGTCAGCGTATTGGTTATTACGAGGTTCCTATGGAGCTAGAATACACAGTATCTAGTAAAAAGTTTGGTGTAAACGTCATTGCAGGATTAAGCACATTTATTTTAAATGACAATAAGATCTTTTCGGAATTTGATGGCCGAAAAACAGAAATTGGAGAAGCAAATAATATTAATGATGTTAGTTTTAGCGGAAACTTAGGTCTTGGTTTAGATTATAAGTTTTCTAATAAAATTAAATTCAATGTACAACCAACTTTTAAATACCAAATGAATGCGTTTGAAAATACTTCTGGTAATTTTAAACCATACATTATTGGTATATACACCGGGTTGAGTTATAAATTTTAGTTTTTAGTTGGTTAGGTTGGTTGTTGCTTTTTTAAGTATATCACTTAAAAAAGCGAGAACACAAAAAGTTGCTCTATGCCAAGAGCAGCTTTTTTATTTAGATTGATAAGCAATCAGCTGATTTAAAATCAAAGCTTTGGATTTACTATTTATTGTTTTAGCATCTTGCGGTTTTAATCCTATAGTAGGAATAAATGTATGCATCTTTGCTCGCATTCTTCCTGGACTTCCGCTAAAAAAAGTATAAGAAAAACGTTCCTTATTATCTGCAAAAGTTAAAGGTACAATTGGTATTTGATGGTTTATTGCCAATCGGAAAGCACCATCTTTAAAATCGGTTAAAAGCACATCATCATCAGGAACCAATCCTTCCGGAAAAATACAAATACTCAAGCCTTGTCCCAAACGTCTTTGTGCATTTCTAAAAACTGCTTTTCTACTACGCTCACTACTTCTATCGACTAAAATACTAGTCCGTTTATAAAAGAAACCAAACAAAGGTATTTTTGCTAATTCTGCCTTACCAACAAACACAAACGGATTTTTTACAGCAACCAACATGAGCATAATATCCATCATAGAAGTATGGTTAGCAATAAACATATAGCTTGTATTAGGATCTAAAGTTTGTTCGCGTTCCATTTTGATTTTAAAACCCATTCCTATTAAAATAAAACGTGCCCAAACACGTGCAATCTTGAAAAATAAAGGATACCAAGTCTCTTTTAATATAGAAACAATTAGAAATGGAAATAATATAATAATCGGTATTGCAACCAATATATAAAACCAAATACGATAGAAAATCCAGAAAATGTACTTAAAAACCTTCATAAGTGTCAAATCTAATAAAATTATCGAACTCCTCTTTATAAAAAAATTATCTTTGCACTCACGAGTAGAAATTAAGTTTAATTTAAAGAAATTCCTTTTTATATATAAAAGGGAAATCTTAAAACACAATTAAGTTATGTGTTTTAAAAAAAGAGATTTCCGCTTTCGCGGAAAGTAAACATGGCAAGAATTTTAACAGGAGTACAAAGTACAGGAACACCACATTTAGGAAACATATTAGGCGCAATTATGCCCGCAATTAAAATGGCAGAAGACGCTAAAAACGAATCGTTTTTATTTATAGCAAACCTACACACCTTAACACAAATTAAGGATGCAGCGGTCTTAAGAGAAAACACGTATTCTGTGGCTGCAACTTGGCTGGCATTTGGTTTAGATGTTGAAAAAACGGTGTTTTACAGACAAAGTGATATTCCGCAAGTAACCGAATTATCTTGGTACCTGTCTTGTTTTTTCCCTTTTCAACGCTTAACATTAGCACATGGTTTTAAAGACAAAGCAGATCGATTAGATGATGTAAATGCTGGTTTATTTACCTACCCAATGCTTATGGCTGCAGACATTTTATTGTATGATGCAAATATTATTCCCGTTGGAAAAGACCAACTACAACATATAGAAATGACTCGTGATGTAGCATCTCGTTTTCATTCTAAAATGGGAGAAACCTTTGTATTACCAGAAGGAAAAATACAAGAAAACATCATGCTTGTTCCTGGAACCGATGGTGAAAAAATGAGTAAAAGTAGAAACAACTTTATCAACTTATTTTTAAACGATAAAAAACTACGTAAACAAATAATGAGTATTGAAACAGATAGTACGGCTTTAGAAGATCCTAAAGATTGGAAAACCTGTAATTGCTTTGCGTTATATAACCTTTTAGCTTCAGAAGAAGAAATTGAAACTATGAAAGCCAATTATGAAAATGGTGGTTTTGGTTACGGACATGCGAAACAAGCCTTATTTGAGTTGATTATAGAGAAATTTGCGCACCAAAGAGAACGCTACAACTACTATATGAATAACACAGACGAGTTGGACAAAATACTTGCTATTGGAGCAGAAAAAGCGACACTAGTTGCTAATGATGTTTTAGCAAGAGTTAGAGAAAAGGTTGGGTATTAAAACCTTTCTAATATTAATAATTACATATAAAAGCTATTGTGTTTCGTTTGAAACATGATAGCTTTTTAATTTTCTACAACTTCCGCTCTTAAAAATATTAAATCACCTCAAACAGCTTTCCAGGGAGCGGCCTTACCACTCCTTTTAATTCCATATTTAAAAGCAAACCTGCTACTTTAAAAGTTGGAAGGTTACAACGCAAAGCGATAACATCTAATTGTTCCTTTTCGATATCTTTCAAGAAGTTATAAATTACTTTTTCCTGGTCATCGAGCTCTACAAACAATTGTTTTTGCACTGTCGGTTTTTGGCTGTCTTCTAATTCCCAATTTAAAATATATGGAATATCTAAAGGATTAGACAACATGTGTGCTCTTTGGTGCTTTATTAAATTATTACAACCAACACTTTGACTATCTGTAACTCTACCAGGAACAGCAAAAACATCTCTATTATAGGAGTTTGCAATATCTGCAGTGACAAGACTTCCACCTTTTTCGGCAGATTCGATTACAATAGTAGCTTGGCTAATTCCCGCAATGATTCGGTTTCGTTTTAAAAAATTGTTTCTATCAAAGGTATCACTACTCCAAAAATCGGTAAAGAAACCGCCATTTTTTTCTACTTCGGCAACATACTTTTTATGCATCTTTGGGTACACTTGGTTTAAACCATGTGCTAAGCAACCTATAGTTTGCAGTTCCTGTTTCATTGCAGCTTTTTGAGCAGTAATATCTGTACCGTACGCAAAACCAGAAACAATTACAGGATTAAAAATAGCAAGTTGTTCTACTAGCTTTTCACAAAAAGCAATGCCATTTGTTGTAACCTTTCGGGCGCCAACAATACTAATAATACGTTGCTGTTTCAAATTAATATTTCCTGCTTGAAATAATACAATAGGACTATCGATACAATGTTTCAGCTTTTCTGGGTAGCTTCCAGCCGCAAAATAGTGGCAAACAATATTTTCATCTTTTATAAATTGCAACTCTTTTTCTGCTGCTTTTAAATGCGTATTAGTAAATAAATCACTAATTACAATGCTTCCAATACCATCAATTTTTAAAAGATTTTGTTTTTTTTCTTTAAAAACAGCTTCCGCAGAACCGCAATGCGCAATGAGCTTTTTTGCAGTAATGTCCCCAATTTTAGCAACATGCTGCAATGCTAAAACGTAAAGCAATTCGTTATTGTTCATTATATAGAATTTTTTCTATACTGCAAAGTAAGCAAAAAAACATAATGTTAATAACTCATACACGTCTTCTTTTTTCAGAAGTAAAAAATTTATAACTTTGTTTTATGCAATTAGAAATTTACATAAGCGATTTACTATATAGATATGACTGTGTTACGGTACCACAATTTGGTTCGTTTTTAACACAACGTGTTTCGGCAAAAGCCCACGAGTCTACCAATGCCTTTTATCCTCCAAAAAAAGTATTATCTTTTAACGAGCAAATACAAACAAACGACGGTTTATTAGCGCACTATATTGCGGATGTAGAAAAAATTCCTTTTGAAGTTGCTGTTAAAAAAATAGAAAAAAGAGTAAAATCTCTAAAGTCTTATTTGACGGAAGGAGAAACACTTACTTTTGATAATATTGGTGATTTATCGTTTAACAACGAAGGTAAAATGTTATTTGAGCCATCGTACCATTTAAACTATTTAACAGACGCTTTTGGTTTAAATCAATTAGTTTCTCCTACTATTACAAGAGAAGTTTATAAAGAAGAAGTGGAAGTTATTGAAAAAGTAATTCCCATTGCTATCACTCCAGAAAAACGCAAAGCGAGACCATATTTAAAATATGCAGCAATTGCTTTATTAGCGTTAACAGCTGGCGGTTTGGTTTCTTCTAATTACTATGTAAACGAAATTAAAACGCATAACCAATTAGCACAAGAAGAAGCGAATACGCAATTAGAAAGCAAAATTCAAGAAGCTACTTTTGTAATTGATAATCCGCTTCCTGCTGTAACACTTACTGTTAACAAGCAAGCTGGTAAATATCATATTATTGCTGGCGCTTTTAGAGACGAAGAAAACTGCGAGAAAAAAGTACAACAATTAAAAGCAGAAGGTTACAATGCTAGAAAAATTGGTGTGAATAAATACGGTTTACATCAAGTTGTTTATTCGAGTCATTCAGATCGATTAGAAGCACTACAAACTTTACGTGACGTTAAAAAAACACATAATAAAGAAGCTTGGTTATTGGTTAAAGACCTTAACTAATTATACATAAAAATATTTTTATATCTCATCCCTTACTCTGTTAAGGGATTTTTTATATCTCCCTTTTAAAAACCACCTTGGCTTTTCCTTTTTTGCCAATCTGAAGCAACTACTCTTTAAAAGCAAAGAATCTTCATTCGTTATATTTTTGTTTTTCTTAACTAGTTAAACTCTAAAATCGTTTTACCTTTGCGGCTCATTTAAAAAACACATAATGTCTGTGAAAACACCTGAACAATCTAAAACGATCATGACCGATTTGGTTTTGCCTAGCGAAACGAACCCAATTAACAATTTATTTGGTGGCGAATTACTTGCTAGAATGGATCGTGCTGCTAGTATTGCTGCAAGAAGACATTCTAGACGTATTGTTGTTACAGCGTCTGTAAACCACGTTGCTTTTAATCGTGCAGTGCCTTTAGGAAGTGTTGTTACTATAGAAGCAAAAGTTTCTCGTGCTTTTAAGAGTTCTATGGAAGTATATATGGACGTATGGATTGAAGACAGAGAGTCTGGTGATAAAACAAAAGCGAATGAGGCTATTTATACCTTTGTTGCTGTGGATGAAACTGGAAGACCTGTTAGAGTCGATGATATCAAACCGGAAACCGATTTAGAAAAAGAACGTTTTGAAGGTGCACTAAGACGTAAACAATTGAGTTTAGTCCTTGCCGGAAAAATGAAACCTAATGATGCTACAGAGTTGAAGGCTTTGTTTATGAATAAGTAGATCCAGAAACTTTAAATAGGGATTCCTCCATTGCAGTTGGAATGACAAAGTACTTCCTTTTAAAACCGAATGACAATACGCGATACTTTGTCATTTCGAGCCTGTCGCGAAATCTTGAATACTAAAATATAAACTTTAAAGAGATTCCTGTCTTCGCAAGTATTTTACATTTTAAAAATCCAAGAAGCCGGATTTTCTGTTTTAGAATTATTAAAAACACTAAAACTTAACATGGTTTGTCCATTGGAAGGATTAGTAAAAACTTCCCCAATTTCTTGTTTGGTAGTTACTTTATCTCCTTTTTTAACGTAGATTTTTCCTAGATTAGAATATGCTGTAAAGTAATTACCATGTCGAATTAAAACGGAAGGATTCCCATTTTTAGACGCTATAATTCGATATACTTCTCCGTTAAAAACGGCACGTACTTTCGCGTCTTTTTCGGTGGCTATTCTAACCCCATTACTTTGTATCATAATGGTTTTTACAATCGGACTTGGTTGTCTACCATAGCGTAATTTTACAACACCTTTTTCTACAGGCCAAGGCAATTTCCCTTTGCTAGTAATAAAGCTATTGGCTAATACTTTATCTTCTGGCGTCATTGCATACGCAGTAGATTTTGTAGTAGATTTCGATCCAGATTTTGCATTAGAACTCGCAATAGCTTCTTTTATAATTCGTTCTATTTCTCTATCTATTCGGTTTGCTTCTGCTTGTCGGTTTTTAATTTGCGAAGCATATTTACTTACATCTTTATTAATGGAAGCCATTAATGTTTCGTGCTGCTTAAGTTCTTTTTCTAATTCAACTTGTGCAATTTTATTTTCATTAATTAACAGCTGTTTGTCTGCTTTTTGCTTTAACAACGCTTTATTAGTTACTTGTAATTCAGCCGTTTTTTCTTTTATAGATTCGCCTTGTTCCTTTTGGTATTCTGCATATTGATTAATGTATTTTACACGTTTATATGCTTGCTGAAAATTGCTGGAAGACAATAAAAACATCACCCGACTTTGCTCACTTTTACTCTTATAAGAAGTAACAATCATTTTAGAATAATTGTCTTTTAAGGTTGCTAATTCTTCTCTTAATTCTGAAATTTTGTTTTGGTTATCGTTAATTTCTCTAGTAAGTAAATTTGCTTGTTGGTTGGTAACTTTAATTAAATTTCTACGTACGCTAACTTTATAATTTAAATCTTCAATTAAGGTCAATTGTGATTTTTGTTGCGATTTGTTTTTAGAAAGTAAACTATTGATTTGCTGAATTTCTCTACGCAATTCTTGTCTACGTTCTTCTAATTCCTGTTGTTTTTTACTTTGTGAAAATGACAACGAAGTGTAGAAAAATAATGCTACTAAAAAGGCTATTTTGTATGTAAGTTTACGCTGCATTATTTAAGTATAATTTCATCAAACCCAGAAGGAATATTAAACGGAAAGCTTAGTTTTTGATTTAAAGTTATAGACTTAAACTCTAAACGCAATTTTGTTTCCTGATAAGCTTCTACAGCATTAATTTCTATTTGCTGCGGAAACATTTGTTTGTCTACTTCTTGATAACTAGTATAATCTATTTGAAGCATTCGTTGTTCTTTTGCTTGCGCTAATTGTTGTGAATTAATTTTAAAATGGAAAGCATCTAAAAGGTAAAACAACTCAAAAGCTTCCGGTTGCTTTTTAGGTTTTAAAACATATCGATTTTCTTGCGTATACACTTCAAAAGCGCCATCATTTAGATCGTATAAAGCTTCTCCTAAAAGCATGTTTTGCACTTTATTGAAATCCAAATCTGTTCCGAGCAAATCGCTTAAATATTTATAGTCGCCATCAAAATAGGTATTATCTAATTTATTGTAAAAGCTTACACGATCTGGCGTAATTAGCGCTTTGATGAAACCTAATTTACTCATCCAAATCACTTTATCTTTTTCCATTCTAAAACTTACTGTCGTACTTTTAGAACTAGAACCTTCGGTATAATCTATTTTTACTCTAGCAACAAGTGTTTTAAAATCTGGAGTCTTTTTATTATTCTCTTTGATAAGCTGTCTCGCCGAAAGGTTTAAATTACTATTTCCTGTAGTTACTGTTTTGGCAGATTTACAACCAATAAACAAGAAAACACATAAGGAAAGTGTATATATAACGCGTTTTGTATGCATCTAATTTGTAGATTCTAATTGTTTTGCTTTATCACTAAACGTCTTTGCTTTGTCTGTATTGTTTAATTGCGTGTACGAAATACTTATTTGTTTGTAAAAATCACCTTCCATTCTAGTATCGTCTATCACATAATCTAAACCCGTTTCTAAAACACGTATTGCTTTTTCTGGTTGGTTTAATTTATTTTGAGCAACGCCATTTACCAGATAAAATATAGGTTGTGAAGGGTATTTATCTAAAGCATCCGTACTCATCGAAACTGCTTCTGTATAGTTCTCAACATCGATATACAATAACAAAACGTTGCGAAGTACTCCAAAGTTTTCGGGCTCTTTTTGAAGCGCTTTTTCATAATAGCTTACGGCTTTTACTTTATCGCCTTTCGTTAAAAAGTATTGTGCCACTTCTATATTCGATTTTCCTTTTTCGGTATCCGTTATTTGTGAAGTAATTTCAACTAGCTGACTTTCGTATTCTGGGTTTTTACCAACAAACTTTACAAAATCTTGAAGCACCATCATTTTCGCTTCTGGCTTAATAAGGTTAGATTTTAGTACAATTTGCATCGATGCAACAGCCTTATCTGCACTATTTTCATCTAAATAAAACTTATACAAAGCTAAATGTACCATTTGCGAATTAGGATGGCTTTCTAGAAGTTTTTTAGCGGTTTCAAAAGCCTTTTCCTTTTCGTTATTTTCGCTATATCTGAAGATTAGAGAAAGATAATTTTTTTCTTGGTCTGGGTTTTCTTCGACGCGTTCTTCTAGGTTTTCAATCTGTTCTTTTTTATTTCCGGTAGCATTATAAATTCTATTTCTAACACGATCTCTTGTGTCGGAAACGCCAAGTTCTGCATCCATTTCATCTAAAACCTTAAGTGCATCATCGTATTTTTTAGTTTTCACGTACAAGGTTGCTAAATCTTCTTTATAATCTGGATGGTACTTTACCAGTTGTTTTACGGTTTTAATTGCTTTGTCTAAGTTATTCTGCTTTGCATAGATATCATAAAGCTCGTCTAAATACCATTCATTATCTGGCTGCTTTTTTATAGCTCTTTGCAATGCATCTTCTGCTGCGCCAAAGTTTTTAAGTTGGTTGTAGTTCTTTCCTAATTCAAAGTATAAAGCGGCATCAGAATCGTCTAATTTTTCACATTTTAATAAGGCTTCAATAGCACGATCGTAGTTTTCTATTCCTTTTTGTTTTAATGCTTCAAAGAAGAGTTCTTGGTAGGCATCTTCATTATCTCCTAAATCATCGTCTGGCTTTTTATTAAAATCAACTTGTGCATAGTTTGCCTGCGGAAACAGAAGTATTCCGAAGATAAAAAGTAATATGTATAGTTGTTTTTTCATAAGTAAAGATGCTTCGACAAGCTCAGCATGACATTATCTTTTTAATTGTATTCTAGATTTCAATAATTATTCCAATATAGAATAATCACCAATACTAATCTTAGTATATTCGCCATTATACTTCACATGATTACCAATCATAGCTTCGTCTAAATTAGCATTTTTTATACTTGTATTGCTTTGTATTAAACTATTTTTAACGCTTGCATTTTCTACGATACAATTATTACCAATAGATACGTTGGGTCCAATAGTAGTATTGATAAGCTTTACGTTTTCGCCAATATAACAAGGTTCGATAATTGTAGCATTCTCTAAAGTTACAGAATCTGCAATTAATTGCTCCTCATTATCTGCTTTTAAAAAGCCTAACATTCTAGTATTTGTTTCAATGGTAACGGCTTTGTTTCCGCAATCCATCCATTCATCTACGGTTCCTGTTTTAAAGACTTTTCCTTCTGCCATCATGCGTAAAATACCATCATTAATTTGGTATTCTCCTCCATTCATAATGTTTTCGTCTAAAATCTCTTGTAGTTTTCCTTTTAATACTGCGACATCTTTAAAGTAATAAATACCTATTACTGCTTGGTTACTGACAAAGGTTTCTGGTTTTTCAACAAGCTCTGTGATGTTATTTTCTGCATTCAATTTCACAACACCATAAGCTTCTGGATTTGCGACTTTTTTAGTCCAAATTACAGCATCTGCTTCTGGGTCTAAATTAAAATCTGCACGAATTAATGTATCTGCATAGGCTATTACTGCGGGACCAGAAAGGGATGGCTCGGCACACATAATTGCATGTCCGGTTCCTAATGGTTTATCTTGTCTGTAAATAGATGCCTTTGCGCCTAGACTTTCTGCTAATGCTTTTAAACTAGCAACTACCTCGTCACCAAACCAAGCTGGATCCCCAAGAACAAATGCAATTTCTTCTATTGGTTGCTTTAAAACCTTTGCAATATCTTTTACCAATCTATGTACTATTGGTTGCCCTGCAACAGGAATTAATGGTTTTGGTACGGTTAAACTATGTGGACGTAAACGAGAACCTCGTCCTGCCATTGGTACTATTATTTTCATTGAAAATTATATTTTCATTTCCACGAAAGTGGAAACCTGTTTCATTAAACTTTGTGTATGTATACCTACCAGGTTTTAAAAACCTTGCAGGATTCTTTAAGAAGTTCCTGTACTTCCAAAACCGCCTTCTCCTCGATCGGTTTCTGAAAGCGCTTCTACTTCTATCCATGCTGCACGTTCGTGTTTTGCAATTACAAGTTGTGCAACGCGTTCGCCATTTTCTATGGTAAAATCTTCATTAGACAAATTTACTAAGATCACCCCTATTTCTCCTCTATAATCTGCATCTACCGTTCCTGGAGCATTTAAGACTGTAATTCCTTTTTTGGCTGCTAGACCACTTCTTGGTCTTACTTGTGCTTCAAAACCAATTGGTAATTCAATAAATAGACCTGTTTTAACAATGGTTCTTTCTAAAGGCTTAAGTAGTATTGCTTCTGTGATATTTGCTCTTAAATCCATTCCTGCAGACGCTATGGTTTCATAATGCGGTAGTGCGTGACTAGATTTGTTTATTATTTTTATTGTCATGTTTATTTTCTGTCATTCGACTTCACTCCAGATAAACTCCGGCGGAAATCTTTTTAAATTATATCTCCATTTTATTGCGATGCTTCCGTTACATGGTACACCACCGTTAATTCTTGATAAATATTCGTTTTAATTCTTTCTTTTCTAATTGAAAAACCAGACCTAAAAATACAATTATTGCACCAATTCCTATAAAATAATTCCCTCTATATTTATAAAAGCTTAAAGCGGAAAAAAGTATAGAAACAAATAGATACAATCCTATTTTCTTTATGTTATACGGAATAGGATAATATTTTCTTCCAAAATAATAGGAAGCAAGCATCATACAAGTATATGCCGCTAATGTTGCAATTGCAGAACCTTTATAGCTCATGATTGGTATTAGCCAGAAGTTTAGCGCTACGGTTAACAAGGCTCCGAAAACAGAAATATACGCGCCAAATTTTGTTCTATCTGTTATTTTGTACCAAACGGAAAGATTGTGATAGATACCTAAACAAAAACTTGCTAATAGTACAATGGGAACAATCCACATGGCTTCCCAATAGGCTTCATCTCCAATAAAAATAACTTTTAAGAAATCGGCAAACACAATAACAATCAGTAATATTACCGATCCGAAAATAACAAAGTACTCTAAAATTGTAGCATAGTTTTTTTGCGGATTTTCTGTTTTTGCATGACTAAAAAAGAAAGGCTCGATTCCCAATCGATATGCGGTTGCAAAAAGCGTCATGAATAATGCGAGCTTGTAACAAGCAGAGTACATTCCTATTTCTGTTTTAGCAATACTTTCTGGCAAGAGTTTATCTAATAAAATTCTATCAAAAGTTTCGTTTATTGAAAATGCAACGCCGGCTATTAAAACTGGAAAAGCATAACGCATCATTTGTTTCCAAAGCTTGGTATTGAACGTATATTTTATCTTAAAATAAAATGGCAACATCAGTAAAAGCGTGACCCCACTTGCAACCAAATTAGCGATGAATATATATTGGATTTCAAAATTAGGTTTATAAATAGATGCAAAAAGGTCTGATTGAGTTGCTGTATCTTTTAACCACAATAGGAAGAATAAGTTTAAACCAACATTAATAAGTACGTTTAGTATTTTAATTACGGCGTACTTCATGGGTTTGGCATTTGCTCTTAACCAGGCAAATGGTATAATAACTAAGGCGTCTAAAAGTAAAATCCATATAACAAGATTTATATACTCTGCTTTAATATCTGTAAAGTTTGCTATTTGGTTTTGAAAAATTAATGCTAAAACAAAAAAGCTAAAAGAACTAAGCATCAAAGAAACTGCAGAAGTGCCTATTACCTTCTGTTTATCTTCTTCTTTGTTGTAAAACCGAAAGAATGCGGTTTCCATTCCGTAGGCGATAATAACATTAAATAAAACGAAATAGGAAAATATTAAGGAAACATCGCCATAATCGGCAACTGTTTTTAGCACACTTTTATCGGTATGCAAGCGTACTAACAAAACACTTAACATTCTAGGAAGCACCGTTGCTAGACCATAAATAAAAGTTTGTTTAAAAAGTGTTTTTAATGTACTCAATGTTCTTTTTTAATTTGGCTTAAATGTATTGAATTTGTTGCAGTATAAAAAGGATTAATCTTGTGGTGGACCATCGAGATAATAAACACCTTCTTTTTCGTCTACGTAATTTACTTTATAGTATTTAATAACGCCGTGTTCTAAGTAACTAATTACGCATTCTGTGTTTTCTAATTTAAAAGGAAAAAATCCATTTGTAGTTAGTGCATTATCTTCGGCATTGGTTAATCTTTTAGTTAATCTAGAGGTATATAAGCCTTTTCCCTCTTTTAACTTTCCTTTCATTTTTCTAAAAAAAACACTATCTACTGTTATATTTCTTGCAGGAATTAGATTCGCAAAATATATATTTAAACCGGTACTACCAATGTGAATTCCGGTAGTCCAATTATTAAAATAAGCACGTGTTAACTGAAAAGGAGCCTCTTTTTGAAATGCATATTTGGAAGGTTTACAACTAACTATAGTACTAAGAATAAGTAATAAAAAAGTAATTTTTAAAGAAGCTTTCATATTTAGAATACTTTAATCCATTTAGTTTTTTGGTGGTGCACTTGGATACATATCTCTAGGTTTTTCGACTAGATTTTCGATTTTAAAATATTTGGTAGTATTATCTTCTATATAACTAATAACACATTCTTTATCTTTTAATTGAAAAGGAAAAGCTGCTTTGTCTGCTATTTCATTACCATACTCAGCATTTTTGTTAGCACTCATTATTAGGTCATTCTTCTGATTTGCTTTTGTTCTAAAATTTGCAACGTAGCCTGTTTTAACCGCTTCCAATTTAGATTGCATTCCTCTAAAATAGATTGTATCGAATACCACATTATTTTTATTTTCGTCTACAAGAACTAGTACATTAATACCAGAACCACCACCTTGAATTCCTGCGGTCCAATATTTATAACTAGTTTCTCCTAAGATAAACGATGGGGTTTCTTGAAAATTTTGCATGCCAATTTTATTTGCTTCGTTATTCACTTCTTTGGTACTGGAACAATTGGAGAAACTTGCCAAAAGAAAAAGCATAAAAAGAGATAAGATAGATGTTTTAAGAAAACGCATGTAAATAGATTTAGTTGTTATAAAGATAGTAAATCAAATAGTGTTCCATAAAAAAACTTACAATTTGTGAAGTTTCCTTTTATTGGTAGGAGATGTTCCATCTTCTTGCTTGGGATAACATATACTCCAATATTATGATCAGGAAAACCCAAAATAATCTTATTCATGTACAATGGAAATAGAGGCAGAAGTAATATCTAAATGTACATATCTCAACGCTCCTTGATACCAGTGTTCTAATTCACCGGAAAAATTGGCTTTAAACTCTGTATCATTATTTACCAACACTTCAAAATTAAAATTAGAAGGAAAATAGGTCGCCCCATACGATCTAAAAGAAAAAGCATCATTATATAATGCATTATCTCCAATAGTATTTGTTAACACTTTAAAACTAATGTAGTCTTCGGTGTCACCATTTAAAATAGCCTTGATTTTTAATAGATTAATGTTTCTGTTGAAGAAACTTGTTCTGTTATTGGTGTTACCGTTATATTACTATAGGCCTCCGTTTGATAAGGTTCTTCAAAATAACCCTGGTAATAGCCATTATACGTAATTTCTAGAATATCACTTTCTGTAGTAGAATGTTCTTCTCCGGAATCATCATTAGAACAAGAAATAAAAGGAAATATTATAAATAGGAAAGCAAGCTGCTTCATTCTGTTAAGAATTAATTATTTATAAAGTTAGGCAATATTATGTAAACAAAAAACCTCTTCAAATGGAAGAGGTTCTTATCGTATTATTAA
>Ga0209344_10002274_pt1 | contig 21837 bp, 24 predicted proteins | sample Cruoilmetagenom6_FD_187293 | JGI IMG/M metagenome (GOLD analysis project Ga0209344, IMG submission 187293) | Oil polluted marine microbial communities from Coal Oil Point, Santa Barbara, California, USA - Santa Barbara Oil Seep Sample 6 (SPAdes)... | ecosystem: Environmental > Aquatic > Marine... | reverse complement strand
AGCTACACTTTGCTGAAGATCCTGAGCTCGTTCGTAAAATAAAAAATAAGGAGTTAAAAGGTAGCGATATCGTAGAGATCATTCAACACTTTTTAACGACTACGGAAAACATGTAGTGATCAAACAAAATACAGTATACTTTTTTAGCTTTAGTTTCAATGATGAAAATTCTACACCTAGACAATAACCACCCATTATTACGCGAAAGCCTTACAACCGCCGGCTTTGAAAATTCGGAAGACTATACTTCGCCAAAATCGGCTATCGAACAAGTGATTGAACATTACGACGGTATCGTGATTCGAAGTCGTTTCAATATTGACCAGCAATTTCTCGACGCAGCAACCAATCTCAAGTTTATTGCGCGTGTGGGCGCCGGACTAGAAAGTATTGACATTCCGTATGCTGAAAGCAAAGGAATCAAACTTTTCTCTGCTCCAGAAGGAAACCGAAACGCTGTAGGTGAACATGCTTTAGGCATGCTTTTATCTTTATTTAACAAACTCAATAATGCAGACCGCGAAGTAAAGAATGGACAATGGAATCGCGAAGCGAACCGCGGCATTGAACTAGATGGAAAAACGGTTGGAATTATTGGCTACGGAAATATGGGCAAAGCCTTCGCTAAAAAATTACGCGGGTTTGACTGTGAGGTGCTTTGTTATGATCTTAAGGAAGACGTAGGCGATGAAAATGCCCGACAAACATCCTTGGAAGAATTACAGGAAAAAGCAGATGTATTGAGTCTACACACGCCCTGGACCGAGCGTACCAATAAAATGGTTGACTCGCAGTTTATACATAGCTTTAAGAAACCATTTTGGCTTATCAACACGGCACGAGGAAAGAGTGTTGTCACTCCAGATTTGGTCGATGCCTTGAAGAAAGAAAAAATCTTAGGCGCAGGACTTGACGTGCTTGAATATGAAAAATTATCGTTTGAATCCCTATTTACTTCAGAAGACCTTCCGAAGCCTTTAGAGCAATTATTACAGCTTGATAATGTGATTGTGAGTCCGCACGTAGCGGGCTGGACCGTTGAAAGCAAGATCAAGTTAGCCGAAGTTATTTCAGAAAAGATCATTGCTAATTTCGGAGAAAAACCTTCCGAAGAGATCGTTGAAACAAAGCAAAATCTACCAAAACGAGTCACAGGAATTGGCGGAGTGTTCTTTAAAACCAAAGATCCAAAAGCAACTAAAGAATGGTATAAAACTCACTTAGGTTTTAATACAGATGATTGGGGATGTACTTTTTGGTGGAAAGACGAACAGGGTAAAAAAAGTTCGACGCAATGGAGCACATTTCCAGCAGATACAACCTATTTTGAACCTGCTACAAAAGATTTTATGTTCAACTACCGCGTTGAAAATTTGGTTGAGTTATTAGCAGCCCTAAAAAATGAAGGGATTACCATCGTTGGTGAGATGCAGGAATATGAATATGGTAAATTTGGCTGGATCATTGATAATGACGGAAATAAAATTGAACTTTGGGAGCCGGTAGATAGCGCATTTCTCTAAAAATTGTATATTTAGCCCTCTAAACTTAACAACTAGACCATGGAAGAAAACAAAAACGAAGGTTTCGACAGCACCGCTGATAAAATCGAAGATGCAGCTAAAGACACTGCAAATGATTTTAAAGAGGGTTGGAATGAAGTAACCAATAATCAAGAAAATAAAAAAATGATCGCTGGTATTTTAGGTATCGTCATAGGATCATTAGGAATTCACAAATTCGTATTGGGATATACGCAAGAAGGTATTATCCAAATTGTAATTACCATTGTTACCTGCGGATTAGGCGGAATTATTGGTCTTATAGAAGGTATTATTTACCTTACTAAAACTGACGAAGAGTTCTACCAAACCTACCAAGTTGGTAAAAAAGGCTGGTTCTAAAACTTTAAAGCCTTCTTCGATTCACTTCGGAAGGCTTTTTTTATAGGTTTTAATATCGTAATATTGCATTATCATAATTAAACTAAATTTCAATGGGCGTTTCAAAAAGACATTTGCATACCATGAGTGTGAATCAGCTAGCTGATATGGCGAAGGTGCTGTCACATCCTGCTAGGATATCAATATTAAATTATATTGGCGATTGTGAAGGTTGTTTATGTAAGGACATTTCAGAAAAAATACGTCTTTCTCAACCTACTACCTCACAACATTTGCAGATTATTAAAAAGGCCGGACTCCTAAAAAGCAAATTTGAAGGGAAAAGTCAGTATTACAGAATTAACACCGACAAATTAACGGCACTCAAGGAGCTATTTCAAGAATTTTTTGAAACTACTGAAGCTAAGTGCTCTTAGACCATGAAAATAGTTCCATTACAAAAGATTCATTTTACAAGAATAGCCCAGATCTATGCTGAAGGAATGCAAACAGGCATTGCCACTTTTGAAACTAGAATCCCCAACTGGGAACAATGGAATAAAAAAATGTTGCCGCAATGTAGATTTGTGGCGCTTAAAAATGATGATGTCGTCGCTTGGTGCTCCCTTAACGCAGTTTCCCAGCGTAAAGAATATCGCGGAGTCGCGGAAAACACGATCTATGTAGCGGCTGAATCTCGCGGTACAGGGGTTGGCAAACAGCTATTAGAGCATCTCATCATTGAAAGTGAAAAAGCCGGATTTTGGACATTACAAGCAAGTATTTTTCGGCAGAATAAGGCGAGTATACAGCTACATAACAACTGCGGATTTAGAATGGTGGGCATACGTGAAAAGATCGCTCAACGCGATGGTGTCTGGCATGACAATTTATTGATGGAGCGACGATCAAATAGTGATACTTGACAGAAGCAGGAAACGATCTTTAGCAGGCATTAAGATCAAGTAAGACACTACTAAACATTGTTTTAATAACATAGGGTATTCAAATTGCGTTTTATCTATGTTAAATGCATTTCGTCGAAAAAACCACGTCAGACTAACCTATTTAACGGATTTATTTGCGTTTTATCGACAAGTAAGTTTTACTTTTGTCATACTAATTACCAAGGAGCTCATATCGAACCAAATTGTATGTATGATTTTCCAGCGAAGCTGAATTCTACCGACCCCAATTTTAATAATACACCTTATTTAGTGCAAGATCAGCTACATATTGGTATTTGGTTATTAGACCTTAAAGATCCTTATCACGGAAAAATAAACTCTTATTTCTGGAAAGCTTTGGGTTATAGTGATATGGAAAAATCTCTTGAGGTTGTTCCATGGCAATCATTTGTCGCCCCAGAAGATCTTCCTGCCACATTGCATTCCTTTCAGGATTTTATTGACAAACCGCCCGTATCTAACGAATATTCCAAAGTGATCAAGTTTTTACATAAAAACGGTTCTTCTGTTTGGATGGAGTGTAAAGGTTTATTGAGATTAGACAAAAGCAACAAGCCACAACTTGCTCTTACGCTACATGACATTACTTCCTTCAAGGAGCAGGAATTGAAATTAGAGGAGAAGATAAATTTTTATACGCAGCTAATTGATGGTACTAATACAGGAACATGGCAATGGAATGTTCAAACTGAAGAGCTGATCCTCAATGAATCATGGGCCGCTATTCTAGGATATACGCTAGAAGAATTAGGTCCATTAACATCAAACTTATATTACAAATTAGCTCATCCTGATGATCTAGAAAAATCATCTAAACTCTTAAAGGATCATTTCGAAGGTAAAAACCCTTTTTACGAATGCGAAACCCGCATGAAACACAAAGACGGGCATTGGGTATGGATTAGGGACAAAGGAAAACTTATTTCACGGTCTAAAGACGGAAATCCAGAATGGGTTGGGGGATCCCACCAAAAGATCTCGCAGCTTAAAAATGACCAGTATTTAGTTCATCGCTACAAGGATCTCTTAGAGCGTAGTAATGAGGCTGCAAGAATTGGTAGTTGGGAAATTGATCTGATTACTGAAAAAATGACCTGGTGTAAAACAACGAAAGAGATCCATGAGGTATCAGACGATTATATTCCAAACATTAACAATTCTATTGCTTTTTTCAAAGAAGGTGAGTCACAGGGTCTTATCTTAAAAAGCTTTAAAGAATGTATTTCAAGCGGTAAAAAATATGATATTGATCTCGAAATAATCACTGCCAAAGGTACTGAGAAATGGGTTAGAGCTATTGGCATCCCTGTCATGAAGAATGGCAGCTGCATTCGCGCGTATGGTCTTTTTCAAGATATTGATAAGATTACTATGGCCCAAAAGGAACTGGCATTTAAGGAAGAACAACTCAGATTGACATTTGAAAATGCCGCCATTGGAATGGCGCTTGTTGACTTAGACGGAAAATGGCTTAAGGTGAATAACAGTCTTTGTGATATGTTAGGTTTTACTCCTGAAGAATTTCTACAGTTAAAATTTCAAGATATCACACATCCCGTAGATCTCGCTAAAGATGCCCCATTTATTGAAGAAATGTTGCAAAATAAGAGAGATACCTTTAAAATTGAAAAGCGCTATCTTCATAAAGATGGCACCTATGTCTGGGCTCACTTAGCTACTTCCATAATTAAAAACGAAAAAAACGAGCCGCTTCATTTTGTGGCTCAGATCACTGATATTTCAGAAAAAAAGAAAGCCGACAAAAAAATTAAATCGTTGTTGGATGTTACTGTAGAACAAAATAAAAGACTTCTAAATTTTGCTCATATTGTTTCCCATAACCTCCGCTCACATTCTGGAAATTTCTTAATGCTTTTAGATCTAATAAAAGAAGAAGCTCCAGAACACGCCGAAAACGAATATTTTCCTCATTTAACTACGACAGCGAATAACTTGATGGAAACAATCTCACAACTGAATGAAGTGGTGAGCATGAATACAGAGATCAACAAAAATCTAAAACCAGTAAATCTAAAAAGTTCAGTAGAAAAAGCAGTTACCAGTATTTCTTCTTCTCTATCCGACGCTAAATTAAAGATCCTAATAGACATTGACGAAACTATTGAACCAATGGTTATTCCTGCTTATTTAGACAGCGTCATCTTAAATTTACTCACCAATGCAGTAAAATACCGCGCGACCAACCGCGACCCCTACCTACATATAAGAGCCATAAGCAATGAAGAATCTATTGCCATCGTATTTAAAGACAATGGTATAGGCATTAACATGGACCTTTATGGCTCCAAAATTTTTGGGATGTACAAAACATTCCACAGTAATCAAGACAGTCAGGGAATTGGTCTCTTTATCACAAAAAATCAAGTGGAAGCCATGAATGGTACTATTGAGGTAACAAGTCAGGTTGATATCGGTACAACTTTTACCATACATCTCGAAAACTAAACTCCTATGTTTAACATGTCGTAGCAACACTGGTTTCTGTGCTATGTTATTATAAAGATCCTTGATCTACTTATAAAATGTCTTCTTTTTTTGTATAAAAAGATGAAGCATTTATAAAGTGTCAATTAAGTCAATTCAATTAGTTTCCCTATTGCCCTAAAAGATCAATCTTCTCAGAAAATATTTGCAATTAATTTCAATAATGCCTTCATTTACATAACTTTATCTATATAAGTTATGGGGGATTATCTATACGGTTTATTTGCATTCACTGGCCTAATTCTCATTGGCTTTGCTGTTTGGCAATTTCAGAAAACGAAGCAATTATTACAGGATGGCGTAAAAACCACAGCTACGGTGATTCAACTTATTGAGTCTACCGATAATGATGGAGATGTTACCTATAAACCCGTCTTTTCGTTTCAAGATAGAAATCACAATGAAAGAACCTTTGTCAGCTTAATTAGTTCTCGCCCTCCTTCATATCAAGTAAATCAAAAGGTAAAGCTTGTCTATAATCCCTACGATCCTGACGAAGTTAAGATCATTGGTTTTTGGGGACTATATCGTGTCACCATTTTCTTAAGCTGTTTAGCCGCACCCTTACTTATTATTGGTGGCGGTTATTTATTGTATCTTAGAGACACTGTCTAAAAAATTATAATTATGTCTAAACCTGATTTTTCAAAACTAAAAGCGCTTTATATTAACTGCACGCTTAAAAGATCTCCACAGATGAGTCATACGCAAGCACTCATGGATGTTTCCATACAGATCATGCGATCGGAAGGTGTTACGGTGGAATACCTCCGTCTCGTCAACCACGATATTGCCTATGGCGTTTATCACGATATGACCGAACATGGCGCTGAAAAAGATGATTGGCCAGAACTTTGGAAAAAAGTGCAATCGGCCGATATTTTAGTTATTGGAACGCCCATTTGGTTAGGCGAAAAATCTTCAGTAGCTACTAAACTTATTGAGCGCTTATACGGAGAGAGCGGAAAACGCAATGAAAAAGGCCAGTATTATTTCTATGGAAAAGTTGGTGGCTGTATCATCACTGGAAATGAAGACGGTATCAAACACGTTGCCATGGGTACTCTTTATGCGTTGCAGCATATTGGCTACAGCATTCCACCGCAAGCAGATTGTGGATGGATTGGCGAAGCCGGTCCAGGGCCAAGTTATAATGATGAAGAAAGCGGTGCCAAGAATAACGATTTTACCAACCGAAACACCACTTTTATGACGTACAATCTCCTACATTTGGCTAAACTACTGCAAGATCAAGGTGGATATCCTGCGTATGGAAATTCTAGAGGCGATTGGGATGATGGCACCCGTTGGAATTTTGAAAATCCAGAATATCGCTAAAGCAGCAGTATAGTCTATTTGAGATCTGCTTTATAATATTATTTGAATCTAACGATCATTTAATGTAACAATTCTGGCTTCGATTGGTCTACTTAGTAAGCATTTCATATGAAAATACTAACCAAAGGAACCTATTACGGAGAAAAGAAATTGGAACTTGAAAGCAAGGGAATCATACTTTCTGAATATGACTACCTAATGCCGCAAACCGATTGGCATTGCCATGAGAACCCGTATTTCATGTACGTTCTTGACGGTAACGTTTTTGATATCAACAAAAAGCGTAAAACACATTGCGAGCGAGGTAGTTTTCTGTTGCACAATTGGAATGACCAACACTTTAATACGAAAGAATCAACAACTGCACGCGGCTTCCATATAGAATTTGAGCGCAAATGGTTTGATCAAAAGAAACTCAATATTGATCTTTGGGAAGGCAGTCAGAAAATAGAAGACCCTAGAATGCACCATATTTTGGCAAAATTGTATTTCGAATTTAACTGTCAAGATGCATTTTCAGAAGTAAGTATTGATCTGCTACTATTACAACTTTGCGAAAGTTCACAAAAAAACGTTCATAGCGATTCAAATCACGAACCTCTTTGGGTTAACGATCTAAAAGATCTTTTGAACGACACCACCGAAACAATAAGTCTTACGAACCTTTCCAATACATTGGGAATTCATCCTGTACATCTTTCACGGGCAGTTCCGAAGTACCTTCATACAACCCTAGGCGACTATTTGCGGCAGCAAAAGATCAAAAAGGCCATTGGCTATTTGGTTGATTCTTCTTTTTCTTTAACTGAAATTGCCTATATCTGTGGTTTTTCAGACCAAAGTCATTTTACACGAACCTTTAAAACGTATTTTTATAAAACGCCTAAAGCATTTCGCAGCGCCTTGGGTAGATGTTAATCTCGTTCTATTTTTAGAATTAAATCTATCGCAACTTTGTGCTTCATCAATCAAATAACTATGAAAAATTATATCAGCTGTAGTATCGCATTCGTCTTTAGTACAATGCTCTTTGGTCAAATTGACACCAGTCATTCTAACGAAAAAATCGATCCGCTATTAACCCAAATGGATGCCAAGATCAAGGCAGGCGACTATGAAACGATAACCAGTGTCCTCGTCGCCAAAAAAGGAAAACTCATTTTTGAAAAGTATTACAATGGTTCCAATGAAAATGCTAAGCACAACACCCGCTCTTCAACAAAAACGATCGCAACCTTTTTAACAGGTTTAGCGATTGACAAGGGATTTATCACTTCCGAAGAGGACAAAATATATCCTTATTTACAACATAAAATGCCGGTCAAAAATCCAGACCCACGCAAAGCAGAGATCACCATTCAAGACCTATTGACAATGAGTTGTATGCTCGAAACCGACGATGGAAATTTTGCGTCTAGAGGTCATGAGGAACGCATGTATTATATTGAAGACTGGACGCAGTTTCTCCTCGATTTACCTATTCGCTCATATCCTTTTAATCCGCCGCCCGCTCAGCAACCTTATGGTCGGTTTTTTCATTATTCTTCGGCACAAGCAGCCGCCGTTGCAGCAATCGTTGAAAGTGCCATTGGAAGTCCGGCAGATCAATTTCTCAAGGAAAATTTGCTCGCTCCATTAGAAATTACAAATTTTAAACTTGACTATACGCCCGCTAACATCCTCAACACCGCTGGTGGTAGCGAATACCGCAGTCGGGATTTCCTTAAAATGATTCAATTACTGCTTCAAAAAGGATCGTGGAATGGCAAGCAACTTATTTCTGAAGCTTTTGTAAATAGAGCTACATCACCTAAAGCTGTTGCTCGCGAAGGTGTGGAATACGGCTACTTTTTGTGGATGAATCCCTTCGGAAAAGATAAAAAATACGACGCTTTTTATATGTCTGGCAATGGAGGAAACAAAATGGTAGCCATCCCAGAATTAGCGCTAACGGTCGTGATCACAACCCGAAATTACAACAACCGTAACGCTCATGGTTACACAGACGAACTGATGAATAATTTTATCATTCCCGCTTCAGAATAAAGACGTAAAAAAACATTGTAGGTATTGTTAATATGGCTGTAGTCGCTGTTATTTTTAGTAGTTTCGTGTAAACTAAAATTAACAAACCATGCGTGTATTCTTTCGGAAACTACTCGAGGATATAACCAAATATCGACAAGATCATCGCGATGGATCGCTACCCACAAAACCCTTTGCCAAGGCATTTTCTGAAACAAAAATAGAATTTGTCCATCTCGTAAAAGAAACGGTATTGATCTTACTTGGTGTTCTATGTGCGAGTATCGGACTCAAAGGATTTTTGCTTCCCAATGCATTTATTGATGGTGGTGTCACAGGGATCTCACTGATACTTACTGAAATTACGGGTTTGTCGCTTGCCCTATTTTTAGTTATTATAAACACTCCTTTTATCTTGATCGGCTATTCAACCATTGGCAAGCAATTCGCATTTCGAAGTCTTTTTGGCATCGTGATTTTAGCCGTATCGGTTCATTTTATTGAACTGCCAATTATCACAGACGATAAACTTCTCATCGCAGTCTTTGGTGGATTCTTTCTGGGTGCTGGTATCGGACTTGCGATTCGTGGAGGGGCTGTCATTGATGGAACAGAAGTACTCGCTATTTATATCAGTAAAAAGACTTCACTAACCATTGGAGACGTAATTCTGCTCTTTAATGTGCTTATTTTTGGGGTGGCAGCGTATATTTTTTCCGTGGAAACCGCACTCTATGCCATGCTTACCTATCTTGCCGCTTCCAAAACGGTCGATTTTGTGGTTTCTGGTATCGAAGAATATGTAGGGGTAACTATCATTTCCGAACAAAGCGAAGAAATTCGTATTGCGATCATTGAAAAAATGGGGCGCGGTTGTACCATTTACAATGGTAAAAGAGGCTTCGGAAAGCGTGGAGATCGTCTTAAGGAAACCGATATTATTTATACGCTGATCACGCGATTGGAACTTGCGCGGCTACAAACCGAAGTAGATAAAGTAGATCCCAATGCATTTTTAATCATGCAAAGTATCAAAGATGCCAAAGGTGGAATGATCAAGAAGCGTCCGTTGAAATAAAAACCTGCTCACTCAAAAAATCTATTATTTCATAGAGGTTTAATTCCTTTATTTAAAATAGTTTCGCTTTTCTAATATGTCTTCTTATGAGAAAAGCGTTCTATATCGCCTGTTTATTGATGGGTCTTGCCATCTTTGTATACTTCTACGTTTTTAATTTCGATAGTATGTCTGAAACCGAACTCGTACAATATGTTCTCGTTTGGTATGTTCCTTTTGTTTTTGGCGCTTACGGATTACTTTCTCTTCGGATTAAGAAAAATTATACCGGTGATAGCAATGCCTTGAACTATATTTTCTCCGGAAAAGACTCTGGTTTATTGATGATATTTGCTATAACTCTGATGATTAGCGGTGTCTTGGGAGGTGTTTTTCTTGCTATTCCCATGCTGCTTATCAAACCGAAACATCGTTATTTCGATCTCTTAATTGCCATCATTGCAACAATGATCTGGGTGTTTTTTCTGGCGTTGTTCTTTATCTTACTTTGGGATTCACTTTAAGCCTCAAGTATCGAAACAACGCGAGCCACATCTTTTTGCTCCAACCAACGGATACTTTTGATGGTCCAACGCAACCACCTACTCTTTACCGTATATATCTTGGTCGCCAAGGCCCCAATAAGGGCATCACGATCTGAAATGTCGGTATTTCTATCTAAGGATCTGTGATATTGGTTTGCAAAGAGCCAAGCCCCATCCCGTGCCATATTAATACTAAACGAGACTACTTTATCTTCACGACCCTTCCCCACTTTCTCCAAGAGATAAAACAATGGAGAAACCAATCCAATGCCTTTCTGAACCGAATCAACCATACTTGCTAGAACAGCATTGATCTTATTAAAATCATGTTGAAATTCATGCAAATCAACTTCATTTCCCACTGTTTCAGAAGCCGCTATACCTAAATCAAGGTTGATATGTGCATTAATACCTAAGAGTAAATGTTGCATAATGAGTAACGAATTGTCTTTTGTTGCCTCAAAGGCATGGAACCAACTTTGGGTAGGTTTTTCGTCATTCTTATATTGATGATAGGCTGAAATATAACGATTCGCAAAAATAACGTCGAGCGTTTCCATTCGCACATTATCTTCAAATTCTGCCTGTTCGATCCCTTCTTTGATACGAACTGTTACTTTTCTATAAAGAACTGGAAAAAAGACAAGTGCACTTTTTGCGGCTATTTCCGAAGTTATAATAGCGTCAAGCTGCACAAGTACTTCATCAATGGAGGTGGCTGGTAAAACCATGGTTGTATCGTTAGTTGCTTACGAAGATACTAAAATGTCTCCGTCCATGAATTCATAGATATTTTACGCCTCAACGTTTTCATAGACGCTAATACACTCATAATAAACTAGTTTTGAATTATAAGAATCTCACAAATCCATAGTCATGAAAAAATTAGTTTACTTATTTGCCCTGCTACTTATTCCAGCGCTTGCTATAAGTCAGAAATCTGGAAAAGAACTCACAAGTGTACCCGAAGGTTATACCGAAGTAGAATGGACCTTTATGACCAATCAGATCGGAAACGTAGAAAAGGAGATCGATGCTTGTAAGCAACAAGCTAATAACTGTAAAAAATTAAATACGTATGCGCGAAGTATCTCCAAACAATCTCAGAACGAACAAATAGTTAGCATTTTATCTTCTGGAGCTGTAGCTAATTTTTTAGGTGAAATGGCCTCGTTGGAAAAAGCGATGTTAAAAAGTAAAGGAAACGAAAAACTTGGACCGAAACACGTTCATGCAGCGTATAAAAAGACACCAGGATATACACTATCAGCTGTAAACCAACGTATAATATTTTACAAAAAACGCATGGAAAGCGTTGATGACGACGAATAATTACTAACCAACCAAATTGAGTTTTTAGTTAAGAATCCGTGCAGGAAGTAAGGAGCTTGTGCGGGTTTTTTATTCTTCTTCTTTCGGAAGATTTCCACCAGCATATTTCTTCTCTAATTCTGCTTGAAATTCTTCCATAACGGGCTTTACCGTACTTTCAGGAAGATCTGCTATTCGAATATACATCAGTCCGTCGACAGCATTATTAAAAAGTGGATCTACATTAAACGCAACCACCTTAGCATTCTGCTTGATATATTTTTTAATTAATACAGGCAAACGCAAACTACCTGGCTCCACCTCATCAATTATTTTATCAAATTTATTAAGATCTGCTTCACTGGCATCAAAGATGAAATCCTTATCTGCATCCTTTAATTTGACTTTATACTCTTTTTTCGGGTTGATATATTGCGCCACATACGGATCGTAATAATTCGATTTCATAAATTCGATCATCAACGATTTTGAAAAGTCTGAAAACTTATTACTTATACTAACACCACCAATCAAAAAGCGATGTTCAGGAAAACGTAAGGTTGTATGTACAATACCCTTCCAAAGTAAAAACAACGGCATTGGACGCAGTTGATATTCTTTGATAATAAACGCTCGACCCATCTCGATCGATTTACTCATCATGTCGTGTAATTCGGGCTCAAAACGGAAGAGATCTTGTAAATAAAACCCATCGATCCCATATTTCTCAAAAATCTTTGATCCCAAGCCCATGCGGTAAGCACCTGCTACTTTTTTCGCTTCATTATCCCACAAAAACATATGATGATAATACGTATCAAACTGATCGAGATCTAATGAATTGTTCGTTCCTTCTCCTACTTCCCGAAATGTAATTTCGCGCAGTCGCCCAATTTCCCGAAGAATATTAGGCATTTTTTCTGCGGAAGCTAGATAGACTTCGTAATTTTTACTTTCCAATAGTCGTTTACCGTCTTCTAAAAGTGCGGCAATTTCAGTTTCCATGGCAGCCACCGATACAGGGCCAGCGATTTTTTTAGGAGGTTTCGGAATTTTTATGGTCTTCGGAATATTCTCCAATAATTTTTTCTTCTGAAAAGGATTCGAAAGCATGTATGTTTTCTTCCGAAGAAATTCAGTAAAATCGTCCATTTCAACGTGCTCTGCCTGGTCTGCCACCGAAATTGCATTTCCAATTCGAACCTTGATCACACGATCTTTTTGCGTCAATAATTCTGAAGGTAATTTCGCCGTACGCAGCGTATCGCTCATTTTCGCTAAGCGATAGAAAAAACTACTATTCTTAGCATGAAAATAAATTGGAACTACGGGCACATTGGCTTTTTTGACCAATTTCATGGCTGCGGCTTCCCAAGGTTTATCAACGACGAGTTTTCCATCTTTATCGGTAGATACTTCTCCTGCGGGAAAGATCCCCAGCGGATGCCCCTCTTGAAGATGCGAGATTGCTGCTTTAAAACCCGCAACACTCGATTTCGCGTCCTTTCGGTTTTCAAACGGATTCACTGGCATCACATACGGCTTAAGAGGCTCAATGCGATGCAGTAAAAAATTAGCCATGATTTTAAAATCAGTTCGCTTTTCTAAGAGTAATTTCAGTAATAAAATACCATCTATCCCGCCTAGAGGATGGTTTGAAATGGTAATAAACGGACCTGTTTTTGGGATACGCTTGAGGTCTTCTTCTGGAATTTCAAAATTAACTTCCAATTCATCCAATAGCGCATTGATAAAATCAAGATCACTTAGGTGCTTGTTCCTATCGTAGATCTTGTTCATAGTCGAGATGTTGAGCACTTTCATCAGTGACCAACTCATAAAAGTTCCCAAAACGCCGAACTTATCGACTTTGATCGCTTTAGCAACTTCTTTAGCAGTGACTAATCCCATGAGATTTTACCATTTTTGGTATCACAAATATAGGCAAACGCTTCCAACTATTCTTTAACCACAAGTTGCACAGTATCACGATTTTCCTGCTTAAGAAGTACAGTTTTATCTTGAGATAGGGCTTTGATTTCCTTCGGAAGGGCGTGCCGCACAGTATAAAGTGTAACCCCTTCATTCCATTTCACTTTAAATGTGGAACGAAGTTTTGCCAACAATGCTTCCAATCTATTGTATTTGTTATCGACACAAACAGAGAAGCTAATGGCAGAATTTTGGATCATTTCAACCTTCATTTTATGTTGATGCAACCATTTGAATACATCTCCTATATGATCTTCCACCATAAAACTAAAATCGAGTGATGAAAGGGAAATAAGTACAAGATTCTTTTTAACAATAAAACATGAAATTTTTGGATCGAGCGCAACCCCTTTTCCAACACAAGTTCCCGGTGCTGTAGGATCCAAAAATGATTTTACAAACAGTTTAATTTCCTTGCGTTGCAGGGGTTGTAATGTCTTTGGGTGAATCACCGAAGCACCGTAAAAAGCCATCTCTATTGCTTCTCGATAGGAAATATGGTTAAGCAAGGTGGTTTTACTAAAATGTCTCGGGTCTGCGTTCAAAACGCCTGGCACATCCTTCCAGATGGTAACATCTTCGGCATCGAGGCAATAGGCAAAGATCGCCGCAGTATAATCACTCCCTTCTCGCCCTAGCGTTGTGGTAAAATTATTATTCTCTTCAGCTCCCAAAAAACCTTGAGTTAGGGTGATCCCTTTTTTAGACACTTGCGCAACAATATTTTTTTGCGTTACATCCCAAGCCACTTTTCCATCGCGGTAGTTATTGTCTGTTACAATACAATTACGCACATCCAACCATGTGTTTTTTATATTTTCTTCGGAAAGGTAATCGGATAAAATCGTGGTAGAAAGCAGTTCTCCAAACGAAACGATCTGATCGTAAACAAATCCGTGATTGGTAGACTTATTATTTTCTAAAAAGTGTTGAAGTTTGTTGAAAAGACTTGTAACCTTTCCGAAGACAGGATGCGAAGCATTGGCAAACAGCGCTTTTAAAATTGTTTGATGATAATCAAACACCGCCGTCACAGCCGCCGAAACCTCGCCTGTGTTGTTTGTATAGTGATGCACAACATCTTCTAAGGCGTTGGTCATTTTTCCCATGGCTGAGATCACCACGACTATATCTTTCTTGTTACACGCTTGTAATACAGTTGCTATATTTTTAACGCCTTCCGCATCTTTAACTGATGCGCCACCAAATTTAAATATTTTCATGATTCTAAATACTGATCCATTCTTGTTTTGTCCATTTCCACCAAAAACCAATCTTTATGTAAAACAGCACCGCTGCGTTCATAAAACTTGATGGCTCCTTTATTCCAGTTAAGCACGATCCATTCGGCACGGCGCACTCCATTTGCTTTCGCATATTTTAACACTTCGGTATATAAAAGCGTACCAATCTCTTGCCCGCGATGGGTTTCTCTTACCACCAGATCTTCCAAGTGAACCGTTTTACCTTTCCATGTTGAAAACCGAAAGTACACCAACGCCATGCCAAGGATCTTTGATTGCGTTTCAGCGACAAAGCATGTAAACAGCTGATTTTCTCCAAAACCATGCTGTTCTAGTTCCTTAATGGTGACTTCAACCGCATCGGGTTCTTTCTCGAAGGCCGCTAATTCATTGATAAGTTCTAAAACCTGGGGCATGTCGGCTTTTATCGCCTTTCTAACGTGTATAGACATTGGTTTGCTTTTACTAGACAAATATCGGCTCATTTTCTTAAAAATCCCGATATTTGCCTGAAATTCATAGCAAAACAACATTATGCCAAAACAGAATCAAACATTAGGCGAATTCATTATTGAAAATCAGAGTGAGTTTCAATATTCTTCTGGAGAGCTATCTCGCTTAATCAATTCTATACGTTTAGCCGCCAAGGTTGTAAATCACGAAGTAAATAAAGCCGGCCTTGTTGATATTCTGGGTGCTGCTGGAGAAACTAATATTCAAGGGGAAGATCAGCAAAAACTAGATGTTTATGCCAATGAAATTTTTATTAAAACGCTCACCAATCGTGAGATCGTCTGTGGAATTGCCAGCGAAGAAGAAGATGATTTTATTACTATAACAGGACGTAACAAGAAAAATGACAATAAATATGTTGTCTTGATGGATCCTTTAGATGGATCGTCTAATATTGATGTAAATGTTTCTGTAGGAACTATTTTCAGCATTTATCGACGCGTAACGCCATCGGGAACACCCGTAACAATTGACGACTTTTTACAACCTGGAAATAAGCAAGTTGCTGCAGGGTATATTGTCTATGGAACTTCAACCATGATCGTATATTCTACGGGTCACGGTGTAAATGGGTTTACACTAAACCCTGCTATTGGAACGTATTATTTATCACATCCTAATATGAAATATCCTCTAGATGGTGATATTTACTCGGTCAATGAGGGAAATTATATTCAATTTCCTCAGGGCGTGAAGAACTATATTAAATACTGTCAAAAAGAGGAAGAGAACAGACCTTATAAAGCACGTTATATAGGTTCGTTAGTTTCAGATTTCCACCGAAATATGATAAAAGGAGGGATTTATATCTACCCGAATACATCCAAAGATCCCGACGGGAAATTGCGTTTGTTATACGAATGTAACCCAATGGCATATCTAGCCGAACAAGCTGGAGGAAAGGCTAGCGACGGATTTAAGCCAATTTTAGACATCCAGCCCACTAAATTACATCAACGCGTACCTTTTTTCTGCGGAAGTAAAAATATGGTAGAAAAGGCTGAAGAATTCATGAAGAACGCTTAAAATTGCTGGTCATTGGAATAGGTTGTTAATTTTTCTTTACATTTACTAATTCCAAATACAATCAAATGAGTAAAAAAAATACCTCCGCGCCTGCAAATGATGTCGATTCTTCATCAAAAATTGAAGCAATTAAAAATCTCATTTTTGGAGAAAACATTCAGCAATACAATAGCGAGTTTGAGACCTTAAAGAAAGAGATTGACACACAAAAGCAACATCTCGAAAGCTATATTGATGAGGTTCGAAATGAGTTGATGCAATCCATTGATTCTTTAAGCACTGATGTCAATATTCGTATTACCGATCTAGAGGATTCGCTACACGCGAAAACCGAAGCCCTAACTGAAGAAAAAGTAGACCGAAAGCAATTAGGCAAATTGCTCATTAATCTAGGCGAGAAGATCGGCTCGTAACAATACATTTTTTAAATGGTGCAAGAAGAAGATAAATTACAGCTTCTTAGGGACATCCTGTTAATTGACGACAGGGAGGTTGCTAACGCCATACATCAACGTATTGAAACCATTTCTGAAACCATTGAACAGCGGGAAAAACTTTCTGAAAAAGTTGACCCTATTATTCAAGAAAAACTCGATCTCTTTATTGCGAGTATCCCAGAAACATTAGGCCCAACGATCACCAAGACCCTTAAAGAACAGATCGCAAATTCTAAGGACCAAGTTGTAGAGGCATTGTACCCGATCATGGGTAAAATGATCAAGCGATATGTTCAAAATGAGATCAAATTACTTTCAGAAACTCTCAATAAAAAAGTAAACAACACCTTTTCTTTGATCTCCCTCAAGCGCAAATTGCGCGCCCGATTTACGGGTGTTAAAGAAAGCGATTTGATGCTTACAGAAATTGACATTCCCTTAGTGAATGAGGTGTTTGTCATTCAAAAAGGCTCTGGCATCTTGTTGGGAAGTCATAGTACCACTGCGATGATTGATGAAGATATGATTTCGGGTATGTTAACCGCTATTAAAAGTTTTGTTGAAGACGCTTTTGAAGGTGGTAATCAAAACTTAGAAAATATAGAATATGAACTCTACAGTATTCATATTCAAAACTTTCATAGTTATTATATTGCAGCAGTTTGTTCGGGTACATATACACGCTCCTTTGAAAATGTACTTGAGAATAAGCTATTCAAACTATCAAAAAAACTTTCCCCACGAATTGGTAATCTTACCCGTGATGCTACGGATGAGATCTTAAAAAGTTTTTTCAACAAATGGAAACAGGGAAAAAAATAGTCCTTTTGGGGCAGTTTGGAGTGGGTAAAACATCGCTTATGCGACGGTTTATTACAAATGCTTTTTCTAACGATTACAAACCTACACTGGGGGTTCAGATTAAGAAAAAAGTTGTCATTCTTCCTTCAGGAAAAGAACTTCCTATGATCATTTGGGACTTAGAAGGTTTTAGCTCTGTGTCAAAAACAAGAGCTTCTTATCTTATTGGTTCCAATGCCTTTATCTATGTCTTTGATATCACTAGGCCCATTACTTATTACAACCTAGCAGAAGAATTAGAGTTTCTCAAAACCAATTATACCAAGGTCCTTCTAAAGGTAATTGGAAATAAAATAGACATCCAAGACCCCATAGATGTCAATACGTTCCTTCAAACAAAAAGCATATATGTTGATGCCTTTGTAAGTGCAAAAACCGGAGATGGCGTACAAGAACTTTTTGCAGAAATTGCGGAAAAAATACAATGATTATGACAAACGATCAGAATTCATTCTTTGCAAACAAAGTACAAGAAATTCATACTAATCTTCTTGGAGAGGTAATTCAAAGTAGTGATACTATTTTTGAGCTTGAGAAAGGGGCCAATATTTTTGAGCTTCATCCTTTCTTTGAAAGTATGCAACAAGAATTAACTTCGGGTCACGACAATAGCCTTGCTTTTCCTTGTGTTCAATTAGACATTGATGATCGTGTCATCATTTGTGACATTACTATCAAGAAACAGCGCGAGTTTTTGGCTATTCTATTGTTCGATTATTCAACACACTATGAGCATTTACATGCCGCTGCCCATGAAAAGAAAACGGCATTACTCAATGAGCAGGCGCATGATTTGAGCCTCAAACACAACGAAGAACGCAAAGAATACAGTGAATTGGTTCGGGAAAGCCTGAAAAACAAAATTATCGGTCAGTTGGAAGATGTGCTTCTAGACACCCAAAAGTTATGCAAGACAGATCTGTCTAAAGAACAACAAATTCTAGTTACCGATATCGAAAGAACCATCACAGATTTGCACCGCAAAGCCAAACAAATCCGCGATAGTTTAGAAATCAATTTCAATTAATTTCATTAGTTTTGTAAAAACACAAAAACATGGCGCAAACTAAAAAAATTGTCATCCTAGGTCATTTTGGCGTTGGTAAAACCAGCCTCATTAGACGTTACGTTGATAGTGCTTTTAGCGAAGATTACCTTGTTACCGTAGGCGTTCATGTAAAGAAAAAAGAAATTGATCTTCACGACGAAAAAGTCACCCTTGTCATCTGGGACGTAGAAGGCAACACAGCGATTGAAAAAGCGCGAAAATCATACCTCTTAGGAAGTCATGGCTTTCTGTATGTGTTTGATGTAAGCCGACAAGAAACCTATGAGCAGCTAGCGGAAGAAAAAGCTTATCTCGCAGCGAACTACAGCAACATTCCTTTCTGCGTTATTGGAAATAAAAAAGATTTACTAATCGATGATGCGCATCGCGCTTTTTTTGATTCTGAAAATTTTAAAGATTGCTATTTCACAAGTGCGAAAACAGGCGAAGACGTAGAAGAGGTCTTCCTAGAATTAACTAAAGCAATGGTTCGCTAATGACTCCTCAATCCATAAAAGACAACATGGTAACGACCAAAATTCAAGTGGTCGAAGTAGATACCGAAGGAATCGTTATATCTAGCGAAAACAATCTTATTGAGATCGAAAGCAACAAGTCTATTGCCGATGTTCATCCGTTTTTTATAGGGGTAGAATCTATGTTGCATGCTTTGGAAGAAACTGTTCGTTTCCCCTGTGTGAATATCGAAACAAAATCTGACGATCTCATCGTTGATATCGAACTCATCCCAAATGGATCATCGGTTTTTGTGGTGTTATTCGACTTTACACTACACTATAAAGATTCACATCCCTTAGTGCAAGAGAAGAATGAATCTTCCATACAAAAACACAAACTTTCCTTCGAGCGAAATCTACTCATCGCTAAAGAGGAGTTTAAGAATAATTTTTTAGCGCATTTAAATCATGAAATTCGAAATCCATTAAATAACCTTCTCGGTTTTATGGATATTCTTGGTAATTCAAAACTTGATTACGATCAAAAAGAAACACTTTTGGTCATGCAAAAAACAGGTACCCACTTAAAGATCCTTATGGACGATCTTTTGGATATCTCAAAAATAGAACGTGGTATTACCGATGTGAAGCACGTGAATTTTAATCTAGGCCACATCTTACATAATATTCAGAATCACTTCGGAATAAAATACGGTAACAAACCTATTGAACTAAAGATTGAAACAGCCAAGGAGGTTCCGTCAAAACTGATGGGAGACCCTGTTCGTCTGAATCAGATTTTATTCAATCTCTTCGAAAACGCTTTCAGAAGCACCAAAAAGGGAAGTATTTCATGCCGTATTACGCTAGATAAAAAGGTAGGAAAAGATAAAAAAGCCTATATCAATTTGGTCATATCAGATACAGGTGTTGGTATTTCAAAAAAGGATATTGAAGAAATATTTTCTTCGTACTATCAACTAGAACTAGACAAAATTAAGCCGGTTGGACAAGGTCTCGGACTTAAAATAGTAAAGGATCTTGTGACGCTACTCAACGGAAATGTGATCGTTTCGAGTAAAGAAAATGAAGGCACTTCTTTTCATCTCACCCTTCCTTTTGAAATACGTGAAGTAAAACCAAAACGCAAATCGGTTCCTAAAGGTTCTGGGATCATGATGAGCAAACGTATTCTGATCATAGAAAATGAAGAAATCAATCAGATGCTCTTCATGAAAATGTTCTTAAATAATCAAAAAGGTTATCATTTTGAAATAGCCGATACGGCAAGCACGGCGCTCCAATTCTTAGATGCAAAGAAATACGATGTCATTATTATAAAGATGACTCTACCAGATATGGAAGGCTTACCATTTATTGAACAATTGCGAAATCACGAGGATGAGCAAATCAGGAATACGCCCATATTAATGGCTAGCGGAAGCACCATGATCAATGAACAAGAACGCTCTCTAAGTGCTGGCGCAAATGCATTCTTACCCAAGCCCTATTCGAAAAAAGAGCTGTTTAATATGTTGGAAAGTTTACTGAAAAGCTAAGCTTACTCTTTATTAAGAAGGTAACGATAGTCTTCCATATCAAGTCCGCCACTATAGATCTCAATCGATCGCTTGATCAATTTTTGTGCTAATTCGGCAGAATATCCCAAACCAATCGCATATTTTTCAATTAAAAAACGCTCGTGGTCATCAATTTCATGATCGGCAAAGATCATCTCAAAAAGATCGTGCATACGCTCCAAACGTCTGTCTGCGTCATTTGGCGGGTTGATTGGATACTTTGTAGGATTCTTTAATACTGCTTCGTATTCAATTTCATCAATGTCTAATTTACGGGCAAAGCGACGTAATAATTTTTCTTCTTCCGCAGACAATTCACCATTAATGGCCGCAATATTCGCGATAGACGCAAAATGACCCAAATTGCGTTGATGCTCTCCGCTTTCAAATAAATCTGTAAATGACATAGTAAGTATTTAGGCTACAAATATAACCCTTGCTTCAGAAATTTCCGAAGGAACTAAAAAAATCTTTTCAGCAAACATGTAATTTTTCTTAAGAACGAGCTAAGCCTCACTAACCTCCTTTTTTCTTTTAAACTTTTCTTAATTATAAAATAGGAAACTTTCCAAATTCCTAACTTTATAAAGTGAGCAAATAACACTATGAAGCAACCGCTACTTGTCTTTAACGAAAACGGAATCTACTGCGCAAAAGCCGATGTATATATCGATGCTTGGCGCCCAGTCGATAAATGCATTATTACTCATGGTCATGCAGATCACAGTCGTTGGGGACACAAAAAATATATTACCCACATCCATAACGTTCCTATCATCAAACATCGCTTGGGTGAAATCCAAGTAACTGGAAAGAAGTGGAACGAAACTTTTACTATCAACGGCGTATCCTTCTCGCTTCATCCCGCGGGTCATATTGTAGCGTCCTCTCAAGTTCGGGTTGAATACAAAGGTGAAGTTTGGGTTTTTACGGGCGACTTTAAAACTGAAAATGATTTACTCGCAACACCTTATGAAGTGGTAAAATGTCACACCTTCATTACCGAATGTACCTTTGGACTCCCTGCTTTTTCGTGGACACCTCAA
>Ga0209344_10002273_pt1 | contig 21842 bp, 19 predicted proteins | sample Cruoilmetagenom6_FD_187293 | JGI IMG/M metagenome (GOLD analysis project Ga0209344, IMG submission 187293) | Oil polluted marine microbial communities from Coal Oil Point, Santa Barbara, California, USA - Santa Barbara Oil Seep Sample 6 (SPAdes)... | ecosystem: Environmental > Aquatic > Marine... | reverse complement strand
TTCCGATCTTTGAGTACCTACTATCGGTCCTGATCTTCCTGCCATTGGCGGGTGCAGGTTTCATCCTGTTGATCCCCGGGGACGATGAGCTCGCCGTGCGCAATGCGCGCCGGACGGCCTTGTTCGCGTCCAGTTTCACGTTTGTGATGTCGTTGTTTTTGTGGTTCGGTTTCGACAGTTCCACGGCCGATTTCCAGTTCGTCGAAAAAGCCGACTGGATCCCGACCTACAACATCAGCTACCACCTTGGCGTGGACGGCATTTCGATGCTGTTTGTGATGCTGACCACGTTGCTGACGCCAATCTGTATTTTGGCCAGCTGGGACAGCATTAAGACCCGCGTCAAAGAATACATGATCGCGTTTTTGATCTTGGAAACCATGATGGTGGGCATGTTCTCCGCCCTCGATATCGTGATTTTCTACATCTTCTTCGAAGCGGTTTTGATCCCGATGTTCCTGATCATCGGTGTGTGGGGCGGACAGCGCCGGGTGTATGCGTCGTATAAGCTATTCTTGTACACGCTGACGGGCTCGGTTCTGATGCTGCTGGCGATCTTGGTGATGTATCTGCAAGCTGGCACCACCGACATTCCGACCCTGATGGCGACGCGTTTTGATCCTAGCCTGCAAATCTGGCTATGGCTGGCGTTCTTCGCTTCGTTCGCGGTCAAGGTGCCGATGTGGCCGGTTCATACCTGGTTGCCTGATGCGCACGTCGAAGCGCCGACAGCGGGTTCGGTCATTTTGGCCGGTGTGTTGTTGAAATTCGGCGGTTACGGCTTTATCCGTTTCTCGTTGCCAATGTTCCCGGACGCATCTTTGTATTTCACGCCGATGATTTACGGCCTGTCGATTGTTGCGGTGATCTACACCTCGCTGGTGGCGTTGGTGCAGCACGACATGAAAAAGTTGATCGCGTACTCGTCCATCGCCCACATGGGTTTTGTGACGGCAGGTACCTTCACCATGACCTCTCAGGGCGTCGAGGGTGCGATCTACCAGATGCTCAGCCACGGTGTGGTGTCAGCGGCGTTGTTCCTATGCGTCGGCGTCATTTACGACCGCTTGCACACGCGCGAAATTTCCGCCTATGGCGGCTTGGTGCACAAGATGCCGAAGTATGCGTTGGTGTTCATGTTGTTCATGATGGCGTCTGTCGGCTTGCCGGGCACCGGTGGTTTCGTCGGTGAGTTCCTGGTCTTGGTTGGTTTGTTCAAAGCCAACACTTGGGTCGCGGCGTTTATCGCCACGGGCGTGATCTTAGGCGCGGCGTACATGCTGTATCTCTACCGCCGGGTCGTGTTCGGCGCGTTGGAGAAGGACGAGGTCAAGAAAATGCTCGATATGAGCCCGCGTGAAATTGCAGTGTTCGCGCCGTTGATTGTGCTGACGCTGTGGATGGGCATCTATCCGGTGTCGTTCTTGGACGTCATGCATGTTTCTGTCGATAATCTGCTGGGCCAGGTGCAAATCGCGCTGGATATCAGTAAATCAGCCGTTGTGGCTGGCCAGTAAGGGAGAGTTAGGTTTATGGCTGAAGTTCCCAACATCGCCCCGCTATTGCCGGAAATCTTCCTTGCCCTGGCGGCCATGTCCTTGCTGATGCTGGGCGTGTTCCAAAAGGCGACAACGCCGGACGGCGTCGTTCATGCGTCGCGGCTGACGTCAGGCTTGGGTATTGTTACGCTTGTTTTGGCCCTGTTGCTGGTGTTTACGGTTTCTGGCGATACGCGCATTGCGTTTGACGGTCTGTTCGTGTCCGACCCGTTTGCGACCTTTGCCAAGGTGCTGATTTTGATCGCTTCGACGATGTCGTTGATTTTGGCGCAAAATTGGCTGGAACGCGAAGGTGCGCACCGTTTCGAATTCGCCATTTTGGTGATTTTCGCAACGTTGGGCATGATGATGATGGTGTCTGCGGGCAACCTGATGTCCTTGTATATGGGGTTGGAACTGCAATCGCTGTCGCTGTATGTGCTGGCGGCGTTTCACCGTGACGATACCCGTTCGACCGAAGCGGGTCTGAAGTACTTTGTGCTGGGGGCCTTGGCATCGGGCTTCTTGCTTTACGGTTCGTCTTTGATTTACGGTTTCACCGGCACCACTGATTTCGCCACCATCGCAACGACCATTGCGGCCCAAGAGCACACGCCCATGGGCTTGGTAATTGGGCTGGTGTTCGTGATGGCGGGGCTGGCGTTTAAGGTTTCCGCCGTGCCGTTTCATATGTGGACGCCGGACGTCTACGAAGGCGCGCCGACCCCGGTCACGGCCTTCTTTGCCGTCGCGCCGAAAGTCGCCGCGTTGGCGCTGTTCCTGCGCGTCATGGTCGGTCCGTTTGGATCGCTGGTTGCGGACTGGCAACAAGTGGTGGTGTTGATTTCGATCCTGTCCATGGTGTTGGGGTCTTTCGCCGCCATCGCACAAATGAACATCAAACGCATGATGGCCTATAGCTCCATCGGTCACGTTGGATTTGCCTTGATCGGCCTTGCGGTCGGCAATGCAGCCGGCGTCTCCAGTGTTTTGATCTATCTGGCGATTTACGTGTTCATGAACATCGGCACGTTTGCGTGCATCATGGCCATGCGTCGTGGCGAACGTCACGTCGAAAACATTAACGAACTGGGCGGATTGGCAAAAACCCATCCGGGCATGGCGGCGGTCTTGGCGGTGTTCATGTTCTCGATGGCGGGCATTCCGCCGCTTGCGGGCTTCTTCGGTAAGTTTTACATCTTCCTCGCCGCCATCGAAGCACAGCTGTATACGCTGTCCATCATCGGCGTGTTGGCGAGTGTGGTGTCGGCTTACTATTACCTGCGCATCATCAAGATCATGTACTTCGATGATGCCGGGATCGAACCGTTGGAAAGCCCGTTGCCGCGTTCCATCAGTGGGGTTCTGGCCGTGACCGGCGCCGTGGTTGTGCTGCTGTTCCTTGGTCTGGCTCCGGTCAGCATCTGGGCGGATGCTGCTGCGGCCTCGCTGTTCTAAGACTTTTGCCATGACGATAAAACCGAGCCTCCAGCTCCCAAGTCCTTACGTACTTGTGGAGCTGGAGAGCGTCGATAGTACCAACGCCGAAGCCAAACGCTTGGCCGATGAAGGTGCGCCCGACTGCACGCTGGTGTGGGCCAAAACCCAAACCGCAGGACGTGGTCGGCGCGGGCGCGAATGGGTTTCTGTTCAAGGCAATCTGTATTTTTCAATCATCTTGCGCATGCCGTATCCAATGCAGACGATGACGCAGCTGAGTTTCGTCGCCGCCAATGCGGTGGCCGACGCGGTTCAGGTGATTTTGCCGTCGGGTGCCTTCGTCAACGTCAAATGGCCCAACGATGTGCTGGTCGAAGGGCAAAAAATCTCTGGCATTTTGATGGAGGCGCAGCCCGCTTTTGAAAGCGACCAATTCGATTGGCTGGTGTTGGGCATTGGCTTGAACGTCGCCACCCATCCGGTGGTCGAGGATAGGGCGTTTCCTGCGACGTCGCTGGCGGCTCAAGGCGTGACGGGGCAGGGACTTGATGTCGCCTTGATCTTGGACACTTTGGCTAAACGCATTTTGGCGGGTGTAGCGACGTGGCGTAACCTTGGATTTGGGCCCATCCGCCGCCATTGGTTAGCGCGTGCGCGCGGCGTCGGCGGCCCGGTAACCGTACGTCTGCCCAATGAAACCCTGGAAGGGGTTTTTGGCGCGCTGGACGAAAACGGGGCGTTGATCTTGCATCGTGACGGTCTGCCCAATCGCGTCATTACGGCGGGTGACGTATTTATGCCGTCAATTCCTCATGAAATCTAATCTTTTGCACGTGCGAAATGCATTGGCGCGAAGGACCTTGAATGGTAGATATGCACCATGCTTTTAGCGATTGATTCAGGCAACACCAATACGGTCTTCGCCGTCTTTGACGACGATGGCGCGGTCAAGGGCGAGTGGCGCGCCAGCACCACAGCAACCCGCACGTCTGATGAGTATGGCGTGTGGCTTTTGCGCTTGATGGAACTGGAAAACATTCAGCCTGGCGACATCAGTGATGCGATTATCGCCACGGTGGTGCCAGCGACTTTGCACAACCTGAAAAGTTTGTGCGAAAAATACTTCCAGACACAGCCGTTGGTGATCGGTGATCCGGGCGTTGAATTGGGCGTCGAGATCAAGATTGAAAACGCCCATGAAGTCGGCGCGGACCGCTTGGTCAATGCGGTTGCGGCCAACGCCAAATACGGCGGGCCGTTGATTTGCGTCGATTTCGGCACAGCGACCACCTTCGACATCATTGATCAAGACGGCAATTATGCGGGTGGGGTGATTGCGCCGGGCATCAATTTGTCGTTGGAAGCGTTGCACATGGCGGCGGCGAAATTGCCGCGCGTGGCGGTAGAACGCCCCGCCAAGGTGATCGGTACCGGCACCGTTTCGGCAATGCAGTCGGGCATCTATTGGGGCTACGTGTCGATGATCGAAGGCATGGTGGCGCGCATTCGCGAAGAATTCCGCGCCGACATGGATGTCGTCGCGACTGGCGGTTTGGCGCAAATGTTTGCGGACGCCACCCGCATCATCAATTGGACCGATAAGGACCTGACGCTTCGGGGCCTGCATCTGATCCACAAAAGAAACAAAGGTTAGGTTTAGGTTATGGCCGACGAAGAGCTTCTGTTCCTGCCCCTAGGTGGCGCCGGCGAGATCGGTATGAACCTGAACCTTTACGGTTACGGCAAGCCCGGCAATCCCACTTGGATGATGGTCGATCTGGGCATCACGTTTGGCGACGGCACCCATCCGGGCGTCGACGTCATCATGCCGGACCCGGCCTACATCGAAAAACACAAGGACAAGCTTGCGGGCATCGTTTTGACCCACGCCCACGAAGATCACCTCGGCGCGGTGCCGTATCTGTGGGAACGCTTTGGCTGTCCCATTTATGCGACCCCGTTTACGGTGTCCATCGTGCAGCGCAAGTTGGCCGAAGTCGGCTTGCTGGACATCGTGCCGATTGTTGAAATCCCGCTGAACGGCAGTTTCCAGGTGGGCCCGTTCGAGATCGATCTGATCACGCTGACCCACTCGATTCCAGAGCCCAACGGCATGGCGATTCGCACGCCACTGGGCACCGTGCTGCACACTGGCGATTGGAAGCTCGACCCCAATCCGGTGATCGGCGAGCCTTACGACATGCCCGCGTTGCGCAAGCTGGGCGACGAGGGCGTGCTGGCGATGGTGTGTGACAGCACCAATGTCTTCACCCCCGGGACCAGCGGGTCGGAAGGCGACATCTACGAGTCCATGAAGAAAGTCGTCGAAGGCTGCGAAGGCCGCGTGGTGGTGACGTGCTTTGCGTCCAACGTTGCGCGTCTGGATACCATTTCGAAGGTCGCCAAAGCGGTTGGCCGTGAAGTCGTCTTAGCCGGGCGGTCATTTTGGCGGATGATTGATGCGGCCAAGGAAAACGGCTACTTGCAGGATGCGCCGAAATACCTCGACGAAGATTATTTCGGCGATATTCCCAAAGATAAGGTGCTGTTGATCTGCACCGGGTCGCAGGGCGAAGCCCGCGCCGCTTTGGCGCGCATCGCAGCCGACGAACATCCGCGCATCTATTTGAATTCCGGCGACACGGTGATTTTTTCCTCGCGCCAAATCCCCGGCAACGAAGTGACCATCGGGCGTTTGCAAAATCGCTTGGTGCGCCGTGGCATCAACTTGATCACCGATAAGGACGCCTTTATCCACGTATCGGGCCATCCGGCGCGCGATGAATTGCTGGAAATGTATCAGGCGGTGAAACCGCAAATCTCGATCCCCGTGCATGGCGAAATGCGCCACTTGACCGAACACGCCAAGCTGGCGCGCTCCGCCCAAGTCAAGGAAACCGTCATCAATGAAAACGGCGGCATGATCCGCATCGCGCCGGGACCGGCGGCGGTGATCGAACAGGTGCCTTCGGGTCGCTTGGCGTTGGAAGGCGGGCGCGTGGTGCCGTTGGACGGCGAACTGGTGCGCGGACGCGCGCGTGCGCTGTGGAACGGCAGCGCCACCATCACCATGGTCATCGACAAAGTCGGCAACGTGAAGGGCGATCCGATCCTCACCACCAGTGGGTTGCTGGACACGGGCGATTTTGAGTACGAAGACGATGTGCTGGACGCCGCCGAAGACGCGGTCGAACGGCTGTCGAAAAAAGACCTGCGCAAAGACGATCTCGTCGCCGAAGCGGTGCGTATGGCGGTGCGTCGCTATTTCCGCAATACGTTCAACAAAAATGCTGTCACATCCGTTCACTTGGTTCGGGTGTGACAAACAGATAGGAGACCTCCCCCATGATCGGTAATCTCAATCACGTCGCAATCGCCGTACCGGACTTGGCAGCGGCCACCGCCAAATACCGCGATCAACTGGGCGCAAAAGTGTCTGAGCCGCATGACGAGCCTGATCATGGCGTACGGGTGGTGTTTGTCGAGCTGCCCAATACCAAGATCGAGTTGTTGGAACCGCTGGACGAAAACTCGCCGATTAATGGCTTTTTGGCCAAGAACCCGGATGGCGGCATTCATCATTTGTGCTTCGAAGTCGATGACATCAACGCCGCCAACGCCAAGCTGAGCGCCGATGGGGTGCGTGTTCTGGGCGGGGGCGAGCCTAAAATCGGCGCGCACGGCAAACCTGTTTTGTTCCTGCATCCAAAAGATTTTTGCGCTACGCTCATCGAGTTGGAGCAAGCCTGACGCATTTCCTCCAACATGTTTGGGAGGAAACAATGAACGAGCAACCTCAAAACAAGCCCGACAAAGCGCCGCAAGACTTTGTCATGACCGGGCAAAGCCAGATCACGATCAACAAAAAATGGGTCGCCATCATCGTCGCCATTTTGGTCGTGTTTACAGTTGGGGTCGGCTGGATGTATCACATCACCGCAATGGCGCGGCCGGCGACCACGCATACAGGTGGGTATTGAACGCATGACGGGACAACTTAACGATCAGCCCGCCCAACGCATGAGACAAGCGCGCACCGTGCGCATGGACCGCAAAGTGGTTGTGTGGGTGGCTTTTACGGCCACGATGGTGGCCTTGGTGTGTTTTTCAATTCTGTTTATCCACGCAGCCTATCGCAACAGTTGGTGGTGATGAGCGCTTATTGTAAAACGGCCCCCGGACATCCTATCCACGGCCCGTATCACGACACCGAATACGGCTTTCCCGGTAAGGGCGAGCAGGCGTTGTTCGAGCTGCTGTGCCTGGAGATTTTCCAAGCGGGCTTGTCGTGGGAATTGGTGCTGAAAAAACGCTCGACCACCGTGGCGGCGTTTGACGGCTTTGATGTGGATACCGTGGCGGCATATAGCGAGCGTGATATGGAACGCCTTTTGAACGATCCCGGCATCATCCGCAACCGCCTTAAGGTCACATCCATCATTCACAATGCGGGCGTGGTTCAAGGTTTGCGCGTCTCTGATGGCGGCTTTGCCAGTTGGTTGGCGGCGCATGACCCCCAAGAGCTCAGCGCGTGGGTCAAATTGTTCAAAAAGACCTTTAAATTCACCGGACCGGAAGTGGTTAACGAATTTCTCATGAGCACCGGTTATCTTGTTGGGGCGCACAGTGAGGATTGCCAAACGTATAAAGCGGTGCTCAAAAGCAACCCGCCGTGGTTGCAGGCGCAAAAGTCAGATTGAACCATAGCTTAGAATTGATATGAGACGCATTTTAACAGCCTCTTTGATCGTGATGTTTACGATGCTCTCGCTTCCTGCGCTTGCCCAAGATGGCGCACAAGAAGATGAGAAACAGATCACTCACATGTCGGTGAGCCTTGAGGACTGTCGCCTTTTGATCCGCCACAAAGCCCGAGACGACGTGGCCTATAAAGCTGGCGTCGATGTGCACGGAAATGCCGTTGCGCCTGCTGATCTAAAACCGTCCGATGGGCTCCCCTTGGGCGCTATTAAGGTTCCGGACGAAATCGTCATCGATTTTGGTCTCGATCTGGCGGGACGCTATGGTTTTGGCGCGGCGGCCATGTTCGACGCCACGGCGGGCATCGCCACCATTCAGTATGATCTCGCATCCGGCGGTTTGACGTTCAACGGCAAGTCGTTGCTCGCTGAGGATGCACGCGCCATTGAACGCGCGTGCAAGCTTCGTTTGCAAAAGAATGGGACACAGTAGCGCCTCATTTTGTAATTAGTTTACCCAAAGATTTGCCCTGGTGAAGGGCTTCGCCTAAAGTCGCGAGACATCTCGCAGATAACCCCTATAAGGAATTGTGATACCGATGTTTTCCGCGTTTGAGTGGATGATGGCCGTGCGATACCTTCGCGCCCGTAGGCAAGAAGGCTTCGTTTCCGTGATCGCCTGGTTTTCCTTGTTGGGCATCGCCATTGGCGTTGCGACCCTGATCATCGTGATGAGTGTGATGAACGGCTTTCGCGCTGAATTGATGAACCGTATTTTGGGCCTCAATGGTCACGTCAACATCTACGCACCGATCGGCCAGATGACCGACTATGACGCCAAAGCGAACATCGTGCGGGGGGTGCCCGGCGTGCTCAGCGCTACGCCGTTGATCGAAGGCCAAGTGATGGCCACCAACAACGGCCAAGCGCGCGGCTTGGTGCTGCGCGGCATCAAGTCCACCGATTTGCTGGCTCGCGATATCATCGCCGACAACATACAATCGGGCAGTTTGGAAGCCTTTGGCGCTGATGACAGCGTTATAATCGGCGCTGAATTGGCGCGCCGTCTGGGCGTGCGGGTGGGCGATAAAATCACCATCATCTCGCCCAAGGGTCAGCCCACCGCGTTCGGCACCGTGCCGCGCATGCGGGCGTTCGAAGTGGCGGCGACGTTCTCCATCGGCATGTTCGAATACGACAGCGGCTTTGCCTACATCCCGTTGCATGCCGCCCAGGTATATTTCCAGATGAAAGACAGCGTTAACAATCTAGAAGTGTTCGTCAAAGATCCCGACAACACCGATGGCATCAGCACAAACATCAAACACGCGCTTGACGAACAGGCGCGGGTGATGGATTGGCAAAAAACCAACGCCAGCTTTTTCAACGCGATCCAAGTTGAACGCAACGTGATGTTCTTGATCTTGACGTTGATCATCGTGGTCGCGGCGTTCAACATCATTTCCAGCCTGATCATGCTGGTTAAAGATAAAGGCCGCGACATCGCCATCTTGCGCACCATGGGGGCGACGCGCGGTATGATTATGCGGGTGTTTTTCTTAGCCGGCGCCAGCATCGGCGTGATCGGCACCATGGGTGGGTTTGGGCTGGGACTGTGGTTTTCGCTCAACATCGAAAGCATTCGCCAGTGGATTCAAAACATCACTGGCACCGAACTGTTTGCTGCGGAAATCTATTTCTTGTCTCAACTGCCCGCCAAGGTCGATCCGATGGAAGTGCTCTCTACGGTGTTGATGGGACTGGGGCTTTCGTTCCTGGCCACCATCTATCCGTCGTGGCGCGCCGCGCGCTTGGACCCGGCGGAGGCCCTGCGCTATGAATAAACCGCAAAACCCGGTGCTGCACCTGAACGGCGTTAAACGCCATTTTGGCAGCGGCCACACCGCCTTGCATGTGCTGAAGGGCGCTGAGCTGAAGGTCAACGCGGGCGAAATCGTCGCCTTGGTCGGGCCCAGTGGGTCGGGCAAGTCGACCCTGCTGCAAATCGCCGGATTGTTGGAAAAGCCCGATGCGGGCGAGATCTTCATCGCGGGCGAGGCATGCTCTAAACTGGGTGATGACCGGCGCACCGAAATTCGCCGCGAACACTTAGGCTTTGTCTATCAGTATCACCACTTGCTACCGGAATTTTCGGCCCTGGAAAACATCGTCATTCCGCAGATCATCGCCGGTCTGGGCAAGACCGTGGCGCGTGAGCGCGCCCAACAATTGCTCGAAATGCTGGGCCTGAAAGATCGCGCCAGCCACCGACCGGCGAAGCTTTCGGGCGGCGAACAACAACGCGTCGCCATCGGTCGCGCACTGGCCAATGCGCCGTCACTGCTGTTGGCCGACGAGCCGACAGGAAACCTCGACCCCGACACTGCGGGCGATGTGTTCAACATGTTGCTGAACTTGACCCGCAAGTCCGGCCTGACGGCTGTGATCGCCACCCACAACCCGGACTTGGCCGCACGCATGGACCGCATCGTGCGCGTCGATGACGGACACCTAATCGAAGGTTGAACGATAAAGTTCACTTGATATATGTGTGTGTATCTCCCAAATTTTGTTTGGGAAGCGCATCCGCGCGTCTGTGGTTTGAGAAGGGCCGACCGAATGAACACTGAGGAACAATTGCCTGCGACACCCACGCGGTTGGCGCATATGCCGATATCTTTTTTCGCTGTGGTGATGGGGCTGTGCGGTCTGACGCTGGCGTGGGAAAAGGCGGAGCAGGTTATGATCATGCCGTTCATGGTCAGCCCGTATCACGCCGCGATCACCGCCGTCGTGTTTGTGGTGCTGTTGGCGGGCTATTTCTCCAAATTTGTTTTCCACCGCGACGCGGTACTCAAGGAGCTGCGTCATCCGGTGCGGCTGAGCTTCTTTCCCGCCATATCCATCAGCTTGCTTTTGATTTCTGTGGTCGCGTATCAGTTCAACCCGCAACTCTCCAAAGTTTTATGGATGGTTGGGGCGGGGCTGCATCTTGTGCTGACGCTTTACGTTTTGTCGTCGTGGATCAACCACACCCATTTTGAAATCCATCACATGAACCCATCATGGTTCATCCCCGTGGTGGGCAACATCGTCGCGCCACTCGGCGGCGTTCAGCATGGCTTTATGGACCTGTCGTGGTTTTTCTTTTCCGTTGGTTTGGTGTTTTGGTTGGTGTTGAAGGTGATCGTGTTTTACCGCATCATTTTTCACAATCCGTTGCCCGATAAATTACTACCGACGTTCTTTATTTTGATAGCGCCGCCGGCCGTGGGCTTCTTGTCGTACGTTAAATTGACCGGCTCCATCGATGCGTTTGCGACCATCTTGTTTCATACGGCGTTGTTTTTGACGTTGATGATTTCGACCCAGATGATGAAGTTCGCGCGCCTCAAATTCTTTTTATCGTGGTGGGCGTATTCGTTCCCCCTGGCGGCGATGACCGTCGCCGCATTTGTGATGGCGGAGGCTTCCGACAAAGACTGGATGCACGTTTTGGCGAGCACGTTGTTTGTTATTCTCAACGTGGTGTTGGCTTTGTTGACGGCGCGCACCATCGAAGCGATGCTGCGCAATCGGATATGTGTGGACGAAGATTGATTCAGGCCGGTGCTCCGGCTTAAGGTGCGTACGGCGTCGGTGGTTCGGTCCATCGACGCCGTATCTTTTATGCACACCAAGCCGCGCGGGACATCATGGGCAATTCCAACGACCACGACTTTAGCGCTGCAGAGCGCCAAGCGCTGTACCGTACTATTTATTCGCGCCGCGATGTGCGCGGGCAGTTTACGTCTGAACCCGTAGACGTAGCGATGCTCAGCCGCATCTTGATGGCGGCGCATTACGCCCCTTCGGTGGGGTTTATGCAGCCGTGGAGTTTTATCGTCGTGCGCGCCGATGAGACCAAGCAAAAAATCCATGCGTTGTTCGAGACAGCCCACGCCGAAGCGACCCAGATGTTTGACGGTGAAAAGCGCGAAACCTATCGCAACCTCAAACTTCAAGGCATCCTCGAAGCGCCCCTCAACCTGTGTATCACCTGTGATAAGGACCGCGCCGGGCCGGTGGTTTTGGGCCGCACCCATATTCCGGAAATGGACCTCTACAGCACGGTGTGTGCGGTGCAAAACTTGTGGCTGGCGGCACGCGCCGAAGGCTTAGGGGTGGGCTGGGTGAGCATCTTGGACCAGCAGCGATTGAAAGAGATTTTGGGCCTTGGACCCAACGTCGAGCCGGTGGCGTATTTGTGCCTGGGCCACGTGTCGCATTTCAATGACAAGCCGGACCTGCAAAAATCCGGTTGGCGCAAGCGCTTGGCGGCGGACGAACTGACCCATTTTGAAGGGTTGGGCCTAAGCGCCGACGACGATTTCGCGACCCACTTGCTGGAACAATTGCGCCAGGAACAAGCCCGCGTCGAAGGCGGCTGAAGGCCGTTAGGTTTGCGGCGTTGGCGCGATAGGCGCAGGAGCTGCAGGTGGTGCCGGTGCCGTCGTCGGCGTTGAAGGTGTTGCGGTTTTGGGGGGCTCAGCTTTTTGCGTGGCCTGGGGCCCTGTTTTCGGCGTTTCGGTTATGCGCCGGGTTGAAAATGCAATGGCGCGTTCCAGTGCGGCGAAGAAAATCTCTACACTGTAGCCCGATATAAACGCCATGGCCCAAGGCGTGAATGCGCCCAAAAAACTGATCGACGTTAGCGGTGTCGCTTGGACCGTCGGATCCGCACCGCCATCGCGCGACGTGATGATGATCAGCCAAGCCATGCAAACCCCGGCAATGACCCCTAAAATGATCCGGGTGCGGATGGCGTAAAGTCGGCTGGCGGTCAGTGATACGGCGTCGATTTCCGCCGAAAGACTGCGCAAAGCCTGGGTCATGGAGCCCAACAACGCGAACAGCGCCACCAACACGTAATCTGAAATCACCTGCAGTGTGAGCTGCGCGCGGGTGAATTCGATGCGTCGTTGCCCTTCCGCATCAAGCTTGACGAGGCCCGCTTCGATCGGCGGCCCCTGTTCGCTCAGTTGTAAATCGTAAGGTGGCAGCAGGCCCGCGATTTGACGGTTCCACCACCACAGCCGCACGTATGAGACATCGTCCCATGAGCCGTCTTGCGCATGGCGGCGTTCGAGCTGCTCAAGCTTGATCGCCGCGTCGGCGCCGGCGACGGAGTTTGTGTTTTTTAAAGACTCACTCATTAATTTCGCCGACGTCAACTCCGATGTCGTGTCGAGCAGGTAGCCGTGAACCTTGTAGGCGTCATTGAATATGGCCATGCCGATAGCCCACTCCATCTGCAACGCCAGCAGGGACAACAGCGAAAAAACCGCCACCGTTAAATAACGGCGCAACACTTGGTCTGCGGGGCTGGATTTTTTGAATAACTTGTGAAACCAAGTGCCCGGGGCATCATCGTCAAAGCGTGAATTGGTGAAATGGATACTGTCGACCGACACCGGCTCAACCCGTTTGATGATACCGCCAAAGGCCGCCCAGAACTGTGCTTTTTCGTCGCCGTTCAAGTCACCGTCTTGGGCCATTTTGTCGTGCGAGGTGATCAGCGGTGCGACGATGTCATGTTCGATGTCGATGGCGTGCCGTGCGGCGAAATCGAGTAGCGCTTGGGCGTCTTCGACGGCGCTGCGCAGGCGGTCGTCAGGCGCTGTGTCATCGTTCGTTTGCGGGGCGGGTTGCGGGGCAGGGGGCGGCGTTGTTTGTGGCGAAGGTTGGGCCGCTGGTTGAGGTTGGGGCGCAGGAGGTTGCACCGCGCCCTCAGGCAAGGCATGAGGCGGCGTTTGTGGCAATTGAGTTGGTGCAACATCGGACATGGGGGTGCTCCTGACCTTATGAGAAGACGCCCCAAGAGTTCATTTGTGACGGACTTTTTTTCCAGGCAATCCACCCGGCATTTCACAGGGGACGTGGGGATAACTTTGGGGTGGGCAGAATCGACCCGGATATGGTTTGATTTGTCTATGTCTCACGCTGATTTTGTCCATTTGCGCGTCCACAGCGCTTATTCCCTGTCCGAAGGCGCCATCCGGATCAAGGAACTGATGGGCTTGTGTCAAAGCTTCAAGATGCCCGCGGTCGCGGTGACCGACACCAACAACCTGTTCGGCGCACTTGAATTCTCCCTTTCGGCCGCTGACAGTGGCGTGCAACCGATCATTGGCGGGCAGATCGCGGTGAGCCGCGAGGGTGGCGATAATCCCACCATGGGCCGCACGGTAAGCGTCCAGCGCCCCGATCAAGTGGTTCTGCTGGTGCAAAATGACGCCGGATATCGCAATATTTTGAAATTGCTATCCACCGCTTACATGGAAAGCGAGAACGTTGAAGACCCGCAAGTCACCATCGAAAACTTGGAGAAGTATTCCGACGGCTTGATCCTACTCACAGGCTCCATTCACGGTCCGGTGGGGCGTTTGTTGGTGGATGGTCAGCTTGAGCATGCCGAAGCTTGTCTAGACCGTCTGGCGAAGGCCTATCCCGGTCGACTGTATATCGAGTTGCAGCGTCATGGTTTGAAAGAGGAAGCGCAGATTGAACCGCGCCTCATCGACATGGCGTATGACAAGAACCTGCCGCTGGTCGCCACCAATGAAGCGTTTTATCCGGGGCGCGACATGTTCCAAGCCCACGATGCGCTGGTTTGCATCGCCGAAAGCGCCTACGTCAGCCAAGATCAGCGTCGCCGCTTGACCCCGGATCATTATTTTAAAAGCGCCGAGGAAATGAAGGTGTTGTTCGCCGATGTGCCTGAGGCCATCGCTAACACTCTGGTCATCGCCCAGCGCTGCGCCTACAAGGTCGAACGGGTCAATCCGATCTTGCCGCCTTTCGATTGCGGTGAGGGTCTAAATGAAGAAGACGAACTGCGCAAACAGGCCCATGAAGGGCTGGATAAACGCCTCGAAGCTCAAGTCTTCACACCCGGTCTGTCGGACGAAGAGAAACTGGCCATCGCCAGGCCGTACCGCGAACGGCTGGAGTTTGAGCTGGGCGTCATCATCCAGATGGGCTTTCCCGGCTACTTCCTGATCGTTGCCGATTTCATCCAATGGGCTAAGGACCATGGCATTCCCGTGGGCCCGGGACGTGGTTCGGGCGCTGGCTCCGTGGTGGCTTGGGTGCTGACCATCACCGATCTGGATCCGTTGCGGTTCGGTTTGCTGTTCGAACGTTTCTTGAACCCCGAACGTGTGTCCATGCCTGATTTCGATATCGATTTCTGTCAAGACCGCCGTGACGAAGTCATCAAGTACGTTCAAGACAAATATGGTCGCGATCACGTCGCCCAGATCATCACGTTCGGTAAGTTGCAAGCCCGTGCCGTGTTGCGCGACGTCGGGCGCGTGCTGGAAATGCCTTACGGTCAGGTGGACCGCATTTGTAAAATGGTGCCCAACGACCCTGGCAAGGCGCTGACCGTGCCCGAAGCGGTGGAGGCTGAGCCAGAACTTCGCCGCATGATCAAGGAAGAGCACGAAGTCGCGCGCCTGATCGAAATCGCCAAGCCGCTCGAAGGGCTGTACCGTCACGCATCGACCCACGCGGCGGGCGTGGTGATCGGCGACAGACCGCTGGATCAATTGGTGCCGCTGTACCGCGATCCGCGTTCCGACATGCCGGTGACGGGCTTTAACATGAAATTCGTCGAACAAGCCGGGCTGGTGAAGTTCGATTTCCTGGGTCTGAAAACTCTGACCGTGCTGGCCACAGCGGTGAAGTTCGCGTCTGAGGGCGGGCACACCATCGATCTGACCACCGCGCCGCTGGATGACGCTGCGTCGTTCGAGCTGTTGCAGCGCGCCGAAACCCAAGGCGTGTTCCAGCTGGAATCGGCAGGTATGAAAGATCAGCTGCGCCAGATGCGTCCGACCACGTTTGAAGACATCATCGCTATCGTGGCGCTGTATCGTCCTGGTCCGATGGAAAATATTCCAAGCTATATTCGCCGAAAACATGGCGATGAAGAGCCCGATTATCTGTACCCGACGCTGGAGCCGATCCTCAAAGAAACCTTCGGCATCATGATCTATCAAGAACAGGTCATGCAGATCGCTCAGGTGTTGTCTGGCTTCTCGCTCGGTGGCGCCGATTTGCTGCGCCGCGCCATGGGTAAAAAAGATCAAGCCGAGATGGACAAGCAACGCGCGATGTTCATCGAAGGGGCCGAGGCGCGTGGCGTGCCAGCGACCAAGGCCGGTGAAATCTTCGAACAGGTCAACAAATTCGCCGGCTACGGTTTCAACAAGTCTCATGCTGCGGCATACGCCTTGGTGGCGTATCACACGGCCTATATGAAGGCCAATTTCCCCTACGAGTTCATGGCCGCATCCATGACGCTTGATCTGGGCAACACCGACAAGCTCAATGCGTATCGCCAAGAACTCGACCGCATGGGGGCCAAGCTGTTGTCGCCTGACATCAACGCGTCGGAAACCTATTTCAAGGTTGAACGCGATGCACACGGCAAGCCCACCGCCATTCGCTACGCCTTGGCTGCGCTGAAAAACGTCGGCGAGGCGGCGATGGCCAGCATCATCGAAGAACGCGAAAAAAACGGACGTTTCAAAGATCTGGAAGACTTCGCCGGGCGTCTGGATACGCACCAAGTCAACAAGCGCCAGATGGAAAATATGGTCCGGTCCGGTGCGTTCGACACCCTTAACCCCAACCGCAAACAACTGCATATGGGGATCGAGGCGATCATGGGCGAAGCCTCCGCCCAGCAATCGGAACGCGAAAGCAACCAGATTGGCCTGTTCGGCGGGGGCGATCAGCCTAAACAGACCATTCGTCTGGCCGACGTGCCCGAATGGCCGCCGATGGAACGGTTGCGCGAAGAATTCGATGCGATCGGTTTTTATCTCAGCGCGCACCCGTTGGATAGTTACGGCAAAAGCCTGCAGCGCTTGGATGTGGTGCCCATTTCAAAGGTTTTGTCGCGCGGCCAAGCGGGCAACTTCACCCTGGCGGGCACTGTGGTCAGCAAAAAAGAACGCATCAGCCAAAAGGGCTCGCGCTATGCTTTTGTCACTTTTTCTGACGCGTCGGGGTCCTATGAAGCGATGCTGTTTTCTGAAACCCTAGCGTCTGCGGCGGATTTGTTGGAACCGGGAACCGCAGTGCTGATCAAGGCCACGGCGCAGTTTGAAGGTGAAAGCGTCAAGCTGCTGGCTCAATCCATTCGGGGGTTGGACAAAATGGCGTCGCAAACCTCGGCGGGGCTACAAATCACCATCACCGACGATAAACCTCTGGCGGCATTGCAAGTGGCTTTCGCGGACGCCAAACCGGGCAGGGGGTTGGTGCAGATCATGGTGCGCACCCCGCAGTTTGAGACCCGCGTAGATCTCAAGCACAAACCCATATCCGTGACTCCAGAACTGCTGCATGCCGTGTATTCCATCGCCGGCATCGCCGAGGTGATGGAAATCTAAGATTGGGATGATATGGCGGGTGTTTCCGTTCTGAATATCCATTAATGGCTGTGTTTGGGGTTGATTTGGTTTAGTTTGCATATTGTATTTTTTACGGGGGCAATAGAATGAAGATTCCACTTTTGCGTATTGCGGCGGCTATTTTCGTTGCTGTAGCTTTCTCGTCCTGCAGTACGCTCTTTTCGGAGCAACAAAATCATCAATTCAAAAGTGGCTATGTTGCCTCTCCGAGGTCGGTCGTCGTTGCGACATGGTTTGGGAAGGATAAATTCAATTTAAATGGTCCATTGGCTTCTGAGCTAATTTCTCGGCGGTTATCGAGTTGTGGGTACCAAACGAAAGAGGTGCCTCGTGAATTTTATTACCCAACTCTCAAGAAGGGGAAGCGCTTTATAAGTGAGAAAGCTGACAGGGGTGTTCTTGATGGAAAAGAGCATCAAGCTGATTCTGTTTTCATGATTATTGAAATTGAGCGAAACATCGTAACGAACATATTTACGAGCAACTATGGTCAGACAGTAGAGAGATATTCGGGGGAGTTATATCGGGCTTTTCGTGTTCAATATTATGACACGCGTTTGCAAGAAGTCGTATGGAGTTCCGATATAATTATGAATGCGATTCTTAACTTTAGTAGTGATGAAAAATCGCAAAACCTGAGTGACGCGATTTTTTTGCACATGTCTAAAGACAGGGTTTTTGCAGATTGTGTGCCGGAGGCGGCGGAAAAGACCTAGCCCCCTATAGCCAAGGCCCCAACCAACAACAATATTACCGTGCCGCAGATCTTGCAGTTGCGCACAAATAGCTCGTTTTGGCGGATCAGGCGGCCTTGGTGGTAACGCATCAAACATGTCTCCTGCAATGGTTGGCGTAGACGGTTCGCTTAAGCGCTCACCAGATCAACGGCGGCGGGCAGGTCGATCCAAAACTCGCTACCCTGGCCGGGGGTCGAGCGATAGCTGAGTTCGCTTTCCATGTTCGCCAAGAACCTCTTGACGATGGTGAGGCCGACCCCGCCGCCTTCTATCGGCGAGTTTTCAAACGTCAATCGTTCGAAAGGTTCAAGAATTTGACCGGGATAGTCCTCGTGAAAGCCCTGGCCGGTATCTGTGATGGTGATCCTGACCTTGTTGTTGTTGCTCAAAAGAGATGATTTGATGACCACGCGGCCATTGATGCGGTTGTATTTCACCGCGTTGGTCAACAAATTGGAAAACACTTTTTGCAAATGATCCTTATTCGTGAGCACGCGTGGCAGATGGATAGCGTCCACTTCGTTGACAATGGTGATTTGGTGGTGCTTCGCGAGCGCACCTATGTCATCGATGCTGTTTTTTAACACCTGCGTTAAGTTGGTTTCGCCCATCTGAATGGGGAAAGTTGCAGTTTCAATTGACGATAGCGTCAGAATTTCATCAATCAGCGCCAGCAAGACTTCACTGCTTTTCATGATCGCGCCAAGGTGTCGCTTCGCATCAAGAGATGACGTCTGGACGCCGTTTATATCAAGGATTTGAGTGTAGCCCATAATGGCGTTCAGCGGTGTGCGTAGCTGGTGGCTCATGGCGGAAAGAAAACGCGTTTTTGCGGTACTTGCTGCTTCGGCGCGGTCTTTGGCCGTTCGAAGCTCCTTGGTTTGGGCTTCGACCAAAATGTGAAGTTGCTCGTTAAAGTTTTTGAGCTTCTCTTCGTCCAGGTCGCGTCTTTCGTTCATGTCCTGCAGGCGCTGGGCCATGGTGTTGAAGTGTACAGCCAGCTCGCTCAGTTCATCGGATCCATTTTCTTCAACCCGCGCGGACAGATCAAAGGAGCTGATGTCGTTAACAACCCCGTTTAAATTCTCGATACGATTGATGATTTTACGGACCATGAGCTGTCCGGTGAACAGCACAAGCAAGAACAAAGCGACAAAGACAATCCACACGGCTTTCTGCGACATGCGTAAAGTGGCGTTGAGCGTTTTGACGCGTTCATGAAGTTCTTCAGATTCCCAAGCAAGCGCGGCGTCGATATGAGCTAAGAAGTCTCTTTCTATCGATTTGAAATTATTCGTGAAAATTTGCAATTGGGCGCGCGTCATCGGTTTGACGGGTGTTTTCACATTGTCCATGCGTTTGAAAAATGTTTCCGTTGAGCGGGTCAATGCGCCGCTGATAAGCAAAATGTCATCGCGTGTTTTTGTTTCATCGGGGAAGTATGTGTCGATGAAGTGGCTGTATTTGGACAGTCGGTCCAGCATCAAAGCCGTGTGTGCGTCGAATTCAGCGCGGACTTCGGCCAAATCTCTTGTTGCACCTTGATCGGGTTCCGCCAACAACGACAGCAGGACACTTTCATTCACGGAAAACGTAACAGCAGAACCGGCATGGCGGATCTCGTGGAGCAATGCTGTGACGATCAGTGTTTGCTCCGTTATTTCTGCAACACGGTGCTCCACGCGCTGTGTCGTGTACGTCGATGTTCCAAGCAGGGCCAGCGTGCCCAAAAGCACAGCAGCAAAGAGAAGGGTGAACTGGGTCGAAATTCTGCGATTAATCATGATCTTCTGATAGTCGCCCTGAGTAGCCCTAACTGAACATTTTATGGTGAGTATTAACCGAACTGGCTTATGTCATAAACTCATATTGAGTGTATTGGCATTATAAGGCATTTTTCAGTGGGCGGTGCGATGAAATTCCCTTGCATTGTGGCGGGGCTCAGCGTAGAAACCGCCCACACGTTCCGTGAGGGGACGTGATTTCGCACGTGGACGTGCGGCACCGGCGCAAATTCGCCGGATTGTCGCTCCGGTGTCTCTCGAAGCAGAGACGAGTGTCCGCGGAGGCTTAACCGGAATAGGAATACAACAATGGCAATGCCAACTTTTACCATGCGCCAGCTCCTTGAAGCTGGTGTCCACTTTGGTCACAACACCCGCCGCTGGAACCCGAAAATGGCGCCGTACCTGTTTGGTGCGCGCAATAAGGTTCACATCATTGATCTCGGCCAGACCGCGCCGCTCCTTGGCCGCGCCATGGAAGCCGTGCGCGACGCTGTCGCTGGTGGCGGTCGTGTGCTGTTCGTCGGCACCAAGCGTCAAGCGGCTGACAAAGTTGCTGAGACCGCACGCAACTGCGGTCAGTACTTCGTCAACCACCGCTGGCTCGGCGGCATGATGACCAACTGGAACACCATTTCCGGTTCCATCAAACGCTTGCGCGAACTCGATTCTCAGTTGGGCGACGTCGCCAAGAGCGAAGGTTTGACCAAAAAAGAATTGCTGCAGCTGACGCGCGAACGCGACAAGCTGGAACTGGCGCTGGGCGGCATCAAGGACATGGGCGGTCTTCCCGACATCATGGTCGTGATCGACACCAACAAAGAAGCCATCGCCATCGCCGAAGCCAACAAGCTGGGCATCCCCGTTGTGGCCGTGCTGGACAGCAACTCCGACCCTAAGGGCGTCGATTTTCCGATCCCGGGCAACGACGACGCGATCCGCGCCATCACCACGTACTGCGAACTGATTTCCGGCGCTGTGCTGGACGGTATCCAGGCTGAAGTGGGCAACAGCGGCGGCGATCTTGGCGCGGCTGCTGAGCCGATCGCTGAAGTGCTGCCGGCTGCTGAAGCCGCAGCCGTTGTGGAGGCTGCCCCGGTTGCTGAAGCTGCGCCGGCAGCCGAAGCCGCCGCACCCGCCGCTGAAGAAGCTGCTGCTCCTACCGAGTAAGCTGCTGCGTAAAAAATATGTCATAGCAATATGCTAGGACAACATCTTAAAGGAGATATTTAAGATGGCTGCTATTACTGCTGCTTTGGTTAAAGAGCTTCGCGACAAATCTGGCGCGGGCATGATGGACTGCAAAAAGGCCTTGAGCGAAACCGATGGCGACATCGATGGTGCAATCGATTGGCTGCGCACCAAGGGCCTTGCGGCCGCCGCTAAAAAGGCTGGTCGTATCGCTGCTGAAGGCCTCGTCGGCGTTGCCGTCGAAGGTTCTACAGGCGCTGTTGTCGAAGTGAACTCCGAAACCGACTTTGTGTCGCGCAACGAACAGTTCCAGGGCTTCGTGTCCACCGTTGCTAAGCTCGGCTTGGCGTCAAACGGCGACATTGATGCACTCAACGCCATGGATTACCCCGAAACGGGCCGCACCGTGGCTGAAGAACTGACCCACCTGATCTCGACCATTGGCGAGAACATGAACATCCGCCGCGTGCAGGTGCTCAGCGTGGACGGTGGCGAAGTGGCCTCCTACATGCACGGCGCAATCGCCGACGGTCTTGGTAAAATCGGCGTTTTGGTCGCAGCGACCGGCGCAGAGGCCACCACCTTTGGCAAGCAGGTCGCCATGCATGTTGCCGCCGTCAACCCGGCGTCGCTGTCGCGTGACGATCTCGACCCACAATTGCTGGAACGCGAAATGCAGGTTCTCACCGAACAAGCCCGTGAATCCGGCAAGCCCGAAGAAATCATCGAAAAGATGATCGTTGGCCGCATCAACAAGTACTACGCAGAAGTTTGCTTGTTGGAACAGACCTTCGTCATCGACGGCGAAAGCAAAGTCGGCAAAGCTGCCGAAGCTGCTGGCGTTGACGTCAAATCCTTCGTTCGTTTCGGCCTTGGTGAAGGCATCGAAAAGAAAGAAGAAGACTTCGCCGCCGAAGTGGCTGCGGTCGCCGGCGTCTAATCGCGGCCGATAATATGTTAAATGCAAAACGGGGGCTTCCTTTTC
>Ga0209344_10002270_pt1 | contig 21856 bp, 25 predicted proteins | sample Cruoilmetagenom6_FD_187293 | JGI IMG/M metagenome (GOLD analysis project Ga0209344, IMG submission 187293) | Oil polluted marine microbial communities from Coal Oil Point, Santa Barbara, California, USA - Santa Barbara Oil Seep Sample 6 (SPAdes)... | ecosystem: Environmental > Aquatic > Marine... | reverse complement strand
GGCCATGTAAACCGGATAAAGAGCATAAAAAGACAAATGTATGGTAGGGCCAGCTTTGATTTATTGCGCAAAAAAGTGATATTATCTCAAACTGGTTGATGTTTCCCCAAATATGAGGAAGAACCTATAAAGTAGGCCGATGTTTTGGTATTGGTAATTGAAGAACAAATATCTTTCTCCCTTAGCAGGCAAGACCACCCGAAGACAAAACCAGAATTTTTAATTGATCGTTGTTTAATCTCAATCGTATTCTCTATTCGTTTAATGGTAACTTCTCCATGAATAAGAATAAACAATCCGTTGCTAGAACCGTCTTGCACATACAGAACCTCATCAGGTTCATATTCTCGGCGTTCTGCAAAAGCAGCCAAAGCCATCAAGTTTTTCTCTTCAAAAAAGTCTAGAAATGGCGATCGGCGCATCAACGAAACAATCTCTTCTTGCTCTGATACCGGAGAGATAAAAAACTGTCGGTCTTCTACAAATGGTTGAAACCTAACAGGGTTCAAGAGTTCCATTTGCTTCAACAAAGCCATTCGAAGAACTTTATACAACTTTGCCCCTATATTCTTTAAAAGAATATTCTGATGTCCTTTTTTCAGGTACTCCTCTAATTCTTGAAATGGTATTTCAAAAAATGATGCTTTAGGCGAAGCAACTGTAGCCTTAAATGTAAAACGTTTGGGGGTATTAAACCCGTGTAAACCAATGGTAGAAAAAGGCTCAGAACTTTGACAAACCAAAATATCGCTCTCAGGATTATCTATGGAAATATAATAGTTGACATTCCCTTCTATGAGCCATCTAAAAGTGCTCACTTTTTTATGAATATAGCTAATCGGATACCCTTTCTGGTATGTTATAATTACTCCGTCAGGAAAATATCCCTTTAGTTTTTCAATAGTTATCTCTTGTCTTAAAAATCTAGTTCGGTGTGTCATGTGCCTTCTAACTTAAATAGATTAAAGCAAATAATGAAGTCCTACATACATTAAAACCAATTTATCATTTTAGGAAAATGATATGAATTAAAACGATAAAAATTAAGCCCTCAAACTTAGAATATCCAAATTCAATTTTTGGACTACCGATTTACAAAGGCTTTTATTATCTTCCCTATTCAACAACAAATCAGACCACACCATGAAAACCATCAGACTTCTGCTCGTGCTAATTGTTATGGCACCTTTAGCCCTACAATCTCAACGTAGAAAGAACAAAATTACCGAACCTACCATTAAATTAGAAGATTCCCTTTTCACAGGGTTAAAATGGCGAAATATTGGTCCGTTCAGAGGCGGAAGAAGTGTTGCATCTACTGGAGTAGTTGGTCAACCAATGGTGTACTATATGGGTACTGTTGGTGGTGGAATATGGAAAACTACGGATGAGGGAATTACATGGAAAAATATATCTGACGGATTTTTAAAAACCGCAACCGTTGGTGCCATCTCGGTATCTGAAAGCAACCCGAATATTGTAATTGCAGGGATGGGCGAACATGCCGCTCGTGGTGTAATGACCTCTATGGGTGACGGCGTGTATAAATCTACTGATGCAGGAAAGACCTGGAAGCATATGGGACTTAATCAAACCAGGCATATCTCCGATGTCATCATAGACCCTACAAACCCAAATATTGTTTTTGTCTCGGCACAAGGGGCGCAATACGGACTTTCATCTCAAAGAGGTATTTATAAATCTACCGATGGTGGCATAACTTGGAAGAATGTACTTTTTGTAGATAACATAACCGGAGCTTCTGGGTTAACGATGGATATGACCAACCCTACCATATTATATGCAGGCATGTGGCAACACAGACGTTTTCCTTGGACAATGGAATCTGGCGGAAAAAACTCGGGAATCTATAAATCTACTGATAGCGGTACATCCTGGGAACAACTAACAGAAGGTTTACCTAAAGAAATGGGCAAAATAGGTATTTCTGTTTCTAGGGCTAATCCAGAACGGGTTTTTGCCGTGATTGAAGCAGAAGGAGAAAAAGGCGGAGTCTACCGCTCTGATAATGCCGGTAAAAAATGGACGCTCATTAACAAAGACCGTATCAACATTACACGATCTTGGTATTACATGGAAATCTTTACCGATACCCAAAATGAAGATGTCGTTTACGTTCTAAATGCACCCGTAACAAAATCTATAGATGGCGGTAAAACGTTTACACCGTTACCTACACCACATGGTGATAATCACGATTTATGGATAGACCCTTTAAACAACCAACGTATGATAAATTCTAACGATGGCGGTTCGAATATTTCGAATAACGGAGGAAAAAGTTGGAGTACACAAGAGAACCAAAACACAGCGCAATTTTACAGAGTTATTACCGACAATTTAGTGCCTTACAATGTGTATGGTGGCCAACAAGATAACTCTACCGTTGCCATTGCTTCGAGAACAAATGATGGTGGTATAGACTGGAAAGACTGGTATGCGGTTGCTGGTGGCGAAAGTGCCTTTTTGGCATTTGACCCTGATAATCCCAAATTGATATATGGCGGAACATACCAAGGTAATATTGATAAATGGGACGCGAATACCAAGGAGTCTAAACCAATAAAGGAATATCCAGAATTAGGATTAAGTATTTCACCAGAAAGCGCAAAATATCGTTATAACTGGAATGCACCGATTATTACCTCACCACACGATAGAAAAACCATATACCACGGTGGTAATGTAGTTTTCAAATCTACCGACGAAGGTCAAAGCTGGTCTGTTATCAGTCCTGATTTAACCAAAAACGAAAAAGACAAACATGGTCTTGGCGGCGGTCCGTTTACCAATGAAGCCGCAGGTGGTGAAATATACAATACACTTACATACTTGACCGAATCTCCACATGAAGAAGGAGTTATTTGGTCTGGCAGTGATGATGGTTTGGTACATGTAACCAAAGATGGCGGAGCGAATTGGACAAATGTTACTCCCACAGGTGCAAAAGAAGGTATTATAAACAGTATTGAAGTTTCTCCGAATGACCCGGCAACCACTTATATCGTATTGATGCGTTATAAATCGATGGATTTTAATAATTATATTTACAAGACTACGGATTACGGAACCACTTGGACAAAAATCACCAATGGCATTACCGGTGACAATACCTTTACCCGTGTAGTACGTGAAGACAAAAAAGTAAAAGGACTACTTTATGCAGGTACAGAAACAGGCTTATACGTTTCTTTAGATGACGGTCTACATTGGCAACCTTTACAATTGAATTTACCACTGACTCCTATTAATGACCTAACCATTCAAGACAATGATTTGGTAGCCGCAACAGCTGGCCGTGCATTTTGGATTTTAGATGATTTAGCAGCATTACAAAATGCTACCATTCCGAAAAAAGGGCTGAATATTTTTAAACCAAAAGATACCTATTTATTTATTGGTGGGTTTAGTGAAAAACCGGTTCCAGGGGTAGGAAGTAATCCTAAAAGTGGCATTACGTTCGATTATCATTTAAGCGAAGCGCAAGACAGCACCCAGTTGAAACTAGAGGTCTTAAAAGATGGAAAAGTTATACGAACGGTTACCAATCAAAAGGACAAGAAGTTTAAATCATGGCCAGGTGGACCATCAAAACCAGCAATTCTAACCTCAAAAAAGGGATATAATCGTTTTACATGGGATTTTAAAAGAGACCCATTACCAGCTGTAGATAAAGTTTTTGTGCTTGGCGGATTAAATGGCTCTACTGTTGGTCCAGGCAACTATGTAGCAAGACTGACCTTAGGTGACCAAACTGCTGAAACAACGGCAACAATAGTACCACATCCAAAAGTAAAAGCTAGCATGGCAGATTATAAGGAACAACAAAACATGATGCAATCCATAGAAGCTACCGTCGTAGAAATACATAACGCAGTAAATGATATGCAATCGGCAAAATCGCAATTAAAACAGTATGACAAATTACTTACAGATAATGAAAAAGCAGAAACACTATTAACGCAAGGGGATTCATTAAGCAAACGTATTACCGCTTGGGAGGAAAACTTAATACAGCCAAAACAGAAAACCTTTCAAGATGTCATTAATTTTGAGAATAAACTAAATGCTCAATTATTGAATTTAAGAGGATATATAAATGCTACAGAGCCAAAAGTAACGGCAGGAGCAAAAGAACGATTACGTGATTTATTGGCCACATGGAATACATTTAAAACAGAGCACAACGCCATCATCAATACTGAAATGAAAGCCTATAACAACCTGTTTCAAAGTCTAGAAATTCCTGCAATCATATTACCGAAAGCGCAAAACTAAAACTGAATTGGAAAAACTAATACTAGATCAAACTTTTAAGGGACAAAATTATATCGCTACCCGACTACCCAGAGCAGAGTATGAGAATTGCATTTTTGAAGGATGCGATTTTTCCAAAGGGTATGTAGATAACCAAACTTTTCTAGAATGTGAGTTTATAGATTGTAATTTGAGCAATGCAAATATTGTGAATACGACTTTTAAAGAAGTTAAATTTTCGCATTGCAAACTCATGGGCTTAGCATTCCAGACCTGCAATAGTTTCTTAATGGAATTTTCATTTTTTGATTGTAATTTGAGTTTTTCCATTTTTACTGATTTGAAGTTGGCAAACCAAGTTTTTATATCTTGCAAGATGGAAGAAGTAGATTTTGGAGATTGTAATTTAAGCAAATCGAAGTTTGATGAGTGTGATTTAGAACGTGCTATATTCTCGAGAACCAATCTTGAGAAAGCAGATTTTAGTTCGGCATTAAACTTTAACATTGACCCAGATAACAATACTATGACAGGTGCCATATTTTTAAAAGATAATCTTGTGGGATTACTGCAAAAACATAAACTGAAGATTTTAAAATAAAAATAGTTTGAAAGACCTATGCAATATTATAAAATTAATTGGGATGAGACCCGTGGCGACGAATATGACGGTTGGGGTAAATCAATTAGGTTCTTGGAGCTAAATGACCAATATTACCCGACTAGACAGCTCGAAATTTATGACAATGGAAAACGTCTATAATATCACGTAGAAAAAATTAGTGATAATTTCGGAAAGCTAAGAGATCAGCCTATAGAAATAGAAGAATTAAATAATAATGAATTATCATCTACTGAATTTAAAAAGCAATAGAGGATTAAAAGTTTCGAATCAAAACTAAATAACAAACTATGTATGAATAATGAAATAAAATTAAAAATTATTCAGGTATGTGATACGAAAATTGCCTCAAAAGGAGAAAATACAGGGCTATCGTTCTATGCCTTTTTTAAGAATAAAAATGACAATCCAGAACTTTTAATGGAAGTAGCTCAATGGTGGATTCTAGAACACAAATTAGACCATTTTGAAAAAGCGCTAAAGATTAAAGAAATGATAAAATCTATTAATTGATAATATGAAAAATACCGTTCTCTTTCTATTTTTAATTGTCGTATTGAATAGTTGTGTTAATCAGCAATCAAACCATAAAAACAAGGTCAAAAAATATTATCATGCTTTTGACTCAGGCAATTTTTATGAAATAAAAAATGTAATTCACAATAATATTACCATAGTTTCCGGTGATTTTAAAACACCATATAATCATGACAGTTTTTATGAATTTTATAAATGGGATTCTATTTTCAGACCTTCTTATGAACTCCTTGAAATAGAAGAAAAAAACAATGACATTATAGCTACTATTACTCAGAATAACATTAGAAATAAGTTCTTACAGAACAATCCTTTAAAACTAAAAGTCAAAGTATCCTTTACCTCCGGAAAAATCTCTAAACTTGAGGAATTAGAATATATTAATGTGAATTGGGATACATGGGCGCAACGTAGAGATTCTTTAGTAAATTGGATACAATTTAATCATTCCAAATTAGACGGTTTTGTGAATGACATGACAATGACGGGAGCTCTAAATTATCTGAAGGCGATGGAGTTGTATGAAACACAGGAATAGCAAAAAGTTAGGAGTTAGAAAAAGCTAAATATTTCACTCTATAAAAATTCGTACTTAATAAAATTAATATAAGTTGTAATTTTGAGCTATATTTAAATCAATGAATTTCGAGAATAAACCAAAAATAGGCTCAGGTATTTATACCGCTAGCGAAATAGCGAGTATATTACGCGTTCCATATCGAACTGTTTATACTTGGATGAACAAATATTGGGACGGAAAAATCGGCAAAGAATTTGGCTCGAAATATTCTTGGAACATTAACGGAAAACGCGCCGTTAGCTTTCATACATTCATTGAATTTTATGTAATGATGAGGTTTTCTGAAGCTGGTGTAAAACCTAAACAAGTATTAGAAGCTCATCAAGAACTGAGTAAAATGTACTCTACAGCATTTCCTTTTGCAAGAAAAGAAGTTTTAAAAGAAATAAGATCTGATGGAAAGCATATTTTTTTGAAAACTTTAAAAGGCACCATTGAACTTAATGGAACTAAACAATTCAATTTAGATTTAATTGAGATATTCTTTATTAACCTAGAATTTGATAAAGAAAATTTAGCTTCTAAATTCTGGCCTATTGGCAAAGAAAAATCCATACTCGTAGACCCCAAAAGACGTTTTGGTCATCCTGTTATAGATGGTAAAAATATTTTTCCTGAAATAATTAATCATCATCATAAGGCAGGAGATCCTATTCCATATATAGCACATGTATATCAAATCTCTGAAGCAGAAGTTAATCATGCATTAGAATACTGTAAAGCAGCATGATAATTTATTTTGACGAAAACTTGCCTCTTCATCTCGCACATGGTTTTGATAAAATTCAATTACCAGAAGGAATAAAAACAGGATATAAAGTTAGCGTTAAATTTCTTCCAGAAGTCTTCAACTATGGTGCAAGTGATAAGGAGTGGATTCCAAAAGTAGGTGTAGAAAATAGTTGTGTCATTACTCAAGATTTAAAAATTTCTAGAAGAAAAGATGAACTAGAACTTTATCAAAAACACGGTGTTGGAATTTTTTTTTTACGAGGACCATCAAAAAAACAAGGCTTAAGTATTTGGCAAATGGTTCAAGCTCTTTCTAAAAACTGGGATGAAATTTGTAAAATAGCAAATACGGAAAAAAGACCTTTTGGGTATACTTTTGGACTAAATGGCAAAATGAACAGGTTATAACAAACTAAATAAAACATACAGCCATAATTTGTTCTAATTACGAAATTTATAAACAATTCTATATTGATCTTTTAGATTTATAGATTTTCCGTGAAGTGTATTGCAAAGAACGACAGTTGAATTAGTTAGATTTAGTTCTAAATGGTGCGCATATTATTAAACTTTTTTCGTTCTAATCCACCACAACGCCCTTCTAGACTAGAATCATGTGGTTTACGTCATATTACCTTTGAAGTTGATGATTTAGAATTGATCATTACTCATTGCAAAAACAATAATGTAATTGCAGAACCTATAAGAGTAGATGAGTTAACTAATAAACGGTTTACATTTATTGCCGCCCCAGACAATTTACCAATAGAGTTTTACGAAAAAAATAAAGCCATTTGTAAACGTTTAATTTGTATCTTGTTACAAATACCAGTACATGAAATATATAATGCTTTTCTTTATTTCCACAACATATTTTTTACAAGCCCAAAACACGATATCTTTTGAAGAGGAAATGACGAGTCCAGATGCAACAATCAATACTATAGAATGGTTAGCCGGTAGTTGGAAAGGAGAAGCCTTTGGCGGAATTGCCGAGGAAATATGGAGTCCCGCTGTAGATGGTTCAATGATGTTCTCGTTTCGCCTAATCGATAAAGGTGCGATCAGTTTTTATGAATTCGGTCATATTATCGAAATTGACGGTACGTTACTTCTTCAACTTAAACATTTTGACGGCAACCTAAGTGGATGGGAGGAAAAAGATGAAAACATTGATTTTAAGCTTGTAAAAGTCGAAGATAATAAGTTTTACTTTGATGATTTTACTATAGAGCGTATATCGGACAAGGAAATAAACATGCATGTAGAAGTTGGTGAAGAAAATGGAACATCTAACGAAGTAACCTTTAATTACCACCGACAATAGATGAAAAAAGAATGCCTAGAATGTGGAAAAGAGGTTTTTGGGAGAATTGACAAGAAGTTCTGCAACGATTACTGCCGTAATGCCTATAACAACAAAGTAAATCCAGATAGTAAAAATCTCATTAGAAATATCAATAACAGATTACGTAAAAATTATAAAATTTTAGATAGTTATAAATTAACCGATGGTAAGACTAAAACCACTCGTACACGCTTAATTGATAAAGGTTTCGATTTTGATTACGTCACCAATCTATACACTACTAAAAAAGGCACTACATATTACTTTTTGTACGACTTAGGGTATTTACCCTTAGACAATGACTTTTTTATGATTGTAAAACGAGAATAATCTGTGGTTGTTGAAAATATAAAATCTCTTTTTGAGGAGGCCTTTTTATTATGTTACTCTGTATTTGATACTTTGTACTTATAACATTTCTATTTCCAATTTTGGCCACTTAGCTTTAAAGCTGCAATTACAATATCTTTTCTACTAATTTGACCCACTAAAATATCGTTTCGCATTACGGGTAATCTTCTTCTATTATGCTGGGCAAAAATACCTGCAGCATCAAAAATTGAAATATCATGAGGGATGGTTTCTACCATTTTAGTCATAAATTTCTCAACACTTTTATCTAAAATTGGTTGATTAAAATATTTACTTTCAGAAATCTGCTTCATACAATCTGCTTCTGAAATGATTCCAACTAGAAATCCGTTTTTATCTAAAACAGGTCCTCCGGAAATGCGATGTTTGGCAAATTTTTCCATTACATCTAAAATTGAATCATCTGGCGAAAAAGTAATTAACTTAGTAGTCATATAATCAGCGACCAAAATTGGGGCCTCAAATTCTTTTTTAAATACTTTTCTAACGCCTTGAAAGCTTTTGATCCCCATGATAGTTTATTTAAAAGTTGATTACTAAAGATAATAAATAAAATGAAATTTGCTAATATTTTTCGATGTATACCATTTAATACTCAGTATTTTAGGACTTTATAATAGAATATCATAATCATGAAAAAAACACCGACCCTACTAACCTTACTACTTATTATCCTCGCTACGTACTGGAGTTATAGAGTATTATTACCAAGATATACTGCTGATGAAGTTGTGGCCGACACTGAATTTTCGACCGACAGAGCCTTAGAGCATGTTAAGGAAATATCTCAAGAACCGCATGCTGTTGGTTTCTCGGCTCACACTACCGTTCGAAATTATATTTCCAAAGAACTTCAAGGGTTAGGCTTGGAAACTTCATTACAAGAAGGGTATACTGCTGGCGATTGGGGAAACTTGAGTAAGGCAGAAAATGTATTAGCACGAATTAAAGGTAATGGATCAGGAAAAGCATTGTTGCTATTGAGTCATTATGATAGCAACCCGCATTCATCATTAGGTGCTAGTGACGCAGGTAGTGGTGTAGCAACAATTTTGGAAGGTGTTAGGGCATTTTTAAAAACCAATGTTACTCCGAAAAACGATATCATTATTCTAATTTCAGATGCCGAAGAATTAGGTCTTAACGGTGCCGATCTTTTTGTTGATAAACATGAATGGCTTAAAGATGTTGGTCTCATATTAAATTTTGAAGCAAGAGGTAGTGGCGGACCAAGTTATATGTTAATGGAGACGAATAAAGGAAACAGTAAATTGATTTCTGAATTTATTGCTGCGAATCCCGATTATCCTGTTGCAAATTCACTTGCCTATAGTATTTACAAGTTGTTACCGAACGACACTGATCTTACGGTTTTTAGGGAAGACGGAGATGTAGAAGGTTTCAATTTTGCATTTATAGATGATCATTTCGATTACCATACCGAAATTGATAATTATGAACGATTGGACAGAACTACCTTAGCACACCAAGGGAGCTATTTAATGCCTTTATTAACATATTTCAGTAATTCAGATATTACTGATTTAAAGAGCTTAGATGATAACGTATATTTCAATGTGCCGTTTTTTAAAATGGTGTCTTATCCATTTAGCTGGATCATGCCTATGCTTACCCTCGCTATAGCTTTTTTTATCATCATATTAATTTCTGGTTTCAAGAAAAAGCTACTGAACGGTAAAGACATTTTAAAAGGCTTTATTCCTGTATTTTTCACTTTGCTGATCAACGGTATTGTAGGGTTCTATAGCTGGCAGGTATTGAAATGGTTATACCCTGCATATAAAGATATTTTACATGGTTTCACCTATAACGGTCATGCCTATATTTTAGCTTTTACACTGTTCTCATTGGGTACTTGTTTCTATGCCTACTATAGATTCAGAGTAATCAAAACCTCAAATTTATTAGTAGCACCGTTTATCATTTGGATCATCATTTGTGGTTTGGTTGCCGTATATTTGAGAGGAGCTGCATTTTTTATAGTGCCGTTATATAGTTTTTTGGCAGCTTTTTACGTGCACATCAACCAGAAAAACCCGAATCCGTTTTTATTGGTATTTCTCGGCATTCCTGCCTTGTTTATTTTTGCACCGTTCGTACAAATGTTTCCGGTCGGGTTAGGGCTTAAAATGATGGTAGCCTCTACTCTTCTGACGACCTTGATTTTCTTTTTATTGCTTCCGTTAGTCACCAAATACAGAAAAAAAGGTGCTTTGGCATTTCTAAGTTTCTTATTGTTTGCAGGGTTTATAGTTTCTGCTCATATGAATTCTGGCTTTACCGAAGATTGCCCGAAACCAACCAGTTTGTTATATGTTTTGAACACAGATGAAAATACTGCCAAATGGGCCACCTATGAACACAATTTGTCTAATTGGACCTCTCAGTATATCACGAATAAAATAGTGGATACTACACTTGCTAAGAAAACGATTAGTAGCAAATACGGTTCAAATTTTACATTTACTAATGAAGCCCCTTTAAAAGATATTCCAAAACCTACTATTGAAGTGCAACAAGACACTATTATGAATGATGTACGTTCAGTAAGATTATGCATTACTGCGAATAGACCTATAAATCGTTTAGAGGTGTTCACGAATGACATTGATATTTTGAAGGCGAATGTTAACGGTGTTGAACTATCTGAAAACTTTCTTAAAAATAGAAATAGCGGTAGGTTGATTACCCATTACATCAGTGATAAAAATTATACCGATATAACCCTAGAAGTGCCCAAAGATATGCCATTGGAACTTACCGTTTATGAAGCTTCTAACGATTTACTTGAAAACGGATTGTTCTCCATACCACAGCGTAGGGAAGACCAAATACCGATGCCTTTTGTATTGAACGATGCCATACTAACCTTACAAAAAGTAAAGTTTGACTAAAAAAATAGGTATAATCGGTTGTGGTTGGCTAGGGTTACCTTTGGCTGAAAGTTTAATTATCGATGATTATAAAGTTAATGGAACTTCAACTTCTGAAGAGAAATTAACTGTTTTAAAAGGGAAAGGCATCATTCCATTTCTAATTTCGTTATCAGAAAATGAAATCAATGGAGATATAGGTTCCTTTCTTGATTCAGTCTCAGTTCTGATCATTAATATTCCGCCTAAATTGAAGGGAAAAGGGCCTAAAGAAAGCTATATCGAAAAAATCAAAATACTGCATGGGGCTATTAAAACATCCACAGTAAAAAATATCATATTTGCGAGTAGCACTGCAGTCTATGGTAATGCTAAAGGAATCGTTACAGAGAAAACAACACCAATACCCACCACTGAATCGGGTATTCAGCTACTGCAGTGCGAAAAGCTGTTATTAGAAGATAAAGAGCTAAATACCACAATTATTCGATTTGCAGGATTAATCGGACCCGACAGGCACCCTGTTACAATACTATCCGGTAGAAAAAATCTTAGTGGTGGCAACGCACCGGTCAATTTAATTCATTTAAATGATTGCATCGGTATTATAAAAAAAATTATTGAACATAGCCATTTCAATGATGTGTTAAATGCCGTTTACCCTGAACATCCCACGAAAAAAGAATACTATACAAACGAGGCAATAAAAAGAGGGATTACTCCTCCTACATACACCTCAACGGGCAAAGACCTAAAATTAATAATATTTTGTAGTATTTTTCTTACTAAGAAATATAATTTTCTCACATCTATAAATTGACCCTTTACCACACATAAACTACCTTTCACAACAAATAACTGAAAATAGCGTTAATATATTGTTGATTTTCAAATACTTATCGACGTATAACATACCTTTACTAAACAATATAAAACCATAATATTATGAAGAAAGATAAATTACGGGAGAAGGTTTTAGTTGAATTAGAGAAGCTCATCTCCCTAAGTTGCAAGAACCCAAATGGTTCTAAAAAGTACAAAGATCTGCATATCGCATTATTAAAAAATTATTATAATGCTATAAATGTAACTATAGACTATCACCGTCATAGAATTAAAATGGAGGTTATTGAAGACGATAGCTTATATAACCCTAAAACGGTAAATACTTATTTACCAACTTTTTACACGAATTTGCTATTTAACAATCTATGTAAATTTCTAATTTCATGTGTGGAAAAAGACAATAAAAGTATTGGCTTTTACACACAGCTTTTAAATTCTTTTAGAACAACTAACAACAAGTTAGAATTAGCTTAAGAATTTGAAAACAATTAAAGTTTAAAAAAGACGCCTTGTAAGGCGTCTTTTTCATTTCTGATATTTAAACCTTTCCTTAACAAGATCATACAGAATATTTTAATAGATTAGCGCACTTTAAATAGAACAAAAAAATGAAAAAATCACTTTTAGCAATAGTAGCTGTCGTATTATTCTCTGCTAGTTATGGATATTCACAGACCAAATCAGAATTACTAAAGCATTACGAAGCATTTTATGACCAAATGCGATTACAGGGCGATGTTGATGGCGTAATCAATGCACTTACACATTTAAATGTTTTATCTCCATCTCAAGAAAGAAATGATACACTTGCGTATATCTATGCAAATGACAATCAACACTTACAAGCGTTAAATATTATCGGAATTGAGAAATTAGATTCTGATTCTAACCTTGCCATACAAGTAAAGGCAGTGTCTTTAAAAGCTCTAAACCAACCAAAAAGAGCCTTAGAACAGTTTGAAGCCTTAAACGCTAGAGAGCCAAATGCATATCTTGCTTATGAATTGGCTGATTTAAAAGTACAAACTGGTGACAATGCTGGTGCCATGAAACATGTTGAATATGGTATTGCAAATTCAACAGATGATATGAAGTATGCATTTTACGAACGTCAACAACCCTATGAAGTACCATTGAAAGCCGCATTTATTCATGTGAAGGCACTTATACAGTATAATTCGGATAAAGCAAATATTGATCAGGCAATAGCTACTTTAGACGAAGCTTTAGCAATTGACCCAAATTTTAACTTGGCAAGCTTAAGCAAACAAGCTTTGACATCAAGAAAAGACGCTCCTGAAGAAAAGAAATAAATAACATCTGTTTTTCAATAAAAAAGGCGAATCATACAGATTTGCCTTTTTTTATTCTTTCATTTTTAGTTCTTTTATGAGAAGGTCATCCTCCACGTTTTTGAGTGCTACAAGCTCATCCACCAAATTATTCGGAACCGCAATAGATAGAACATAATGTGCAACTTTCCATTGGCCATCTACCTTTTTTAAGACTCCCGATCCACGACAAATTTTCATTTGCGTATCTAAAAGCTCATCGAACCAAGATAACCCAGCATCGTCATTTACATATATATTACGTTCAACGGTAGTGAAATTCCAGGCCTTTCCTTTATCGAAATGTGGCTTAGAATAGTTCATAAACTCATCTCTCTGCCAATTTTCGGTAGCATCGGTACCTATGAAAACAGCATCATCGGTCATTAGTCCAAAATAAGCATCAAAATTAGCCGCACCAGCTGCTGCATGCCAATCGTCTAATGTTTTTGTAATTAGTGTTTTCTCATCTTCTTGCGCAAAAACCAAAGTTGAGAAAAGGATTAGGAATAGGCTAATTTTCTTCATTTTTAAGTAATTCTTCTGGCAACGTATTATTGACCACAACGTTAAACTGATTTCTAAGATCATTGTAAGCGGTTATCATTTGAACCATAGATTCTTTCGGATTTTGTCTATACTCCAAATCACCTTTGATTTTTAAAACATAAGTCTTGAACAACTTCTGCCTACCTTTTATTTGTTGAATATCGAATTTTTCTGGATACGCGCTAGCTTCCAATTTTTTCTGATTTTCAACCAACTCATCGACCACGAACTCAAAATCTTCTATATGTTCAGAAGTATATATTTTATCAAAACTCTTATCCAACGCATTATATTCCAACCAATCTTTCAAAATAGTCTGTGCTTTACCTTCCACACGAATTTTATCTGGTAGGCTATCAGTAGTTTCTTCCCAACGAGATTCGCGAATACTAGATTTTTCTTGAACAGCATCTTTACAAGACGCAACCAACATAACTATTGATAAAAGAAAGATGATTTTGGACATAAGCGAATGTACAAAATTTAAAAAAAGGTATCTTTATTTCAAATTCATTTAACGAAAATATTAATGACAAAATACATATTAATTATCGGGGCCTGTGGTCAAATAGGAACAGAACTAACCTTAACCCTAAGAGAAAAATATGGAAGTGATTACGTTATTGCGAGTGATATTAGGGAAGGTAATGATGATTTGATGGAATCTGGACCGTTTGAAATCTTAGATGCCACCAATTATGATGCCTTAGAAGAGGTCATAGCATATTATGAAATTTCTGAAGTGTATTTAATGGCGGCAATGTTGAGCGCTACGGCAGAAAAATTCCCCATGCGTGCATGGAATTTGAACATGAATACCCTTTTCAATGTATTGAATTTGGCAAAAGATAAAAAAATAGAAAAGATCTTCTGGCCATCGAGTATTGCCGTTTTTGGACCAAATACTCCAAAAGAAGATACCCCGCAAAACACTATTATGGAGCCAAGCACGGTCTACGGAATAAGTAAGCAGAGCGGAGAACGTTGGTGCGAGTATTATTTTAATAAGTTTAGTGTGGATGTACGTAGCATTCGTTACCCGGGACTTATCAGTTGGAAAACCATGCCAGGTGGGGGAACAACGGATTACGCGGTAGAAATTTACCATAAAGCACTTTCTGGAGGTAAATACATATGCTTTCTTGAAAAGGACACAAGATTGCCTATGATGTTCATGGACGATGCCATACGTGCCACATTACAGATTATGGAGGCGTCATCAGATGACATTAAAGAACGTTCTGCCTATAATTTAGCGGCAATGAGTTTTACACCTAAAGAAATGGCAGAAAACATTAAAGCCGTTCTACCTGAATTTGAAATAGCCTACGAACCTGATTTTAGGCAAGAGATTGCCAACTCTTGGCCAAGCAGTATCGATGACAGAAATGCCCAGAAAGATTGGAATTGGAAGGCAGATTTCGACCTTCAAAAAACGACCGAAACAATGTTAAAAAATTTAAGGGGATTGTCATAAACAATGACTGTTCAAAATGAATAATGACATCAACATAAATAAAGCTATATAATATTTTTACGGTTCCTGAATTAAAATTTATACTTTTTGGCATAAAGTTGCGTTATTCTCTGGAAATCAACCTAAAATTAAAAATTATGATTTACGGACTTACATTAATTATTCTTGGAATACTAGCTGCACCTTCGTTGCTTTTATCAAAAAAACCAAATGCTAAAGAGCTTTTGGATAAAATTACGCCTTATCAAGGTTGGATCGGCTTGATCTTTTGTATTTGGGGTGTTTGGGGCATCATTAGTGCCATTCTAAATATTGGATTGCTTAGCACTTTCCCAATTTGGTGGATTACTTGGATTGCCGTTAGTGTAGTTACAGCAGTATTAGGCTTCTTATTAGGTTATGGCATGATTCAAAAAATGCTATTATCTAAAAATGAAGAAGCCATGAAAAAAGGAGAGGAACTAAGAGCAAAACTTGCACCTTTACAAGGAAAATTTGGTTTAGTCGCTATCGGTCTTGGTATTTGGGCTATTATATCTAGCCTTATGTTCATGGGATAAGCCTATGATTATGACATAGTGCATATTAAAGTATTTGGCACAAACTATTACTCATTTTAATAGACCTTTTTCTTTAGGTTTTAAAAAACACAGATACAAAGAGGTTACCCAAAAAAGGTAACCTCTTTTTTTATTCAAATTCATTTAAACAAGTTAATTTACAAATTTCAATCGTTTTTCAATTGCCATGATCATAGCATTGGCGATGTCTTTACCAGTAGCGTTTTCGATACCCTCTAAACCTGGTGATGAATTCACTTCTAACAATAACGGTCCTTTATTAGAGCGAATAATATCCACACCTGCAACGGCAAGGTTCAATACTTTTGCCGCTTTTAAGGCCAATCTCTTTTCGTCTGGAGTTATTTTGATAATTGAAGCAGTACCTCCCTGATGAATATTAGCCCTGAATTCTCCTTTTTGGGCTTGGCGTTGCATACTTGCCACTACTCTACCGTTTACCACGAAACAACGAATATCCTGTCCGTTTGCTTCTTTAATAAACTCTTGTACCAAAATATTCGTATTAACACTCTTAAAGGCATTGATAACACTTTCTGCTGCCTTATTGGTTTCAGCTAAAACAACACCTTTACCTTGGGTACTTTCTAAAAGCTTAATAATCAATGGTGCACCGTTCACCATTTTAATCAAGTCTTTGGTATCCATTGGTGATTTTGCAAATCCGGTGATAGGGATATGAATATCATGATTGGAAAATAATTGAGATGCGAATAATTTATCTCTAGACTGCGTAATCGCTTCTGCCGAATTTTGACAATACACACCAAGGTTATTGAATTGACGGATCAATGCACAACCATAAAATGTAACCGACGGTTTTATTCTTGGAATAACCGCATCATAATCCTTTAATATGATACCACCACGATATCTAATTTCTGGGGAATGAGCATCAAGCTTCATATAGGCTTGTTCAACATTTAAAAAATGTATCTCGTGACCTCTAGCCTCTGCGGCTTCCATGATTCTTTTATTACTGTACAAATTAGGGTTGCTTGCTAGAAGCGCAATCTTTAAACCTGTTTTCTCTTTAAAATAAGGAGCATATAATTTATTGACCTCGCTATCTTCAAATGATTGGAGTTGATAGTTTACCGCAGGGTTTACAATAAAACGTTCGTTTAAAGCTTCTCGACCCAATAGCATACGAAACTCCATTGTATCTCTATTTGCTAAGGTCAACTCAATATCAAAAGTAGCATCGCCTATGGTAACAGGGGTTTTTATGACCAAACGCTCTTCAGAAATACCCGATGAACTTTTCACCATTCTCCGTGCAACCAATCGTGCTTGGCATTCAATGGCGATACTTCGGTTTTCTTGCAATGGACTCACTTCAAATTTCACCCATTCCTGTCCGCTCCTTGATACTATCTTTAAATTGGTAGCTTGTATGGAAGATGTTTTTGCTCCAGAATCTACTCTGGCTTTTATCGCCGGAATACCCAAATCATTAAACACACACCATTCTTCACTGCCTACTATCTTTAAATTATCCAACTTTGTCTGTTTTACCTCCATTTTATATTGCGGAGTTTTCTTATTTCTTTTTAAGCTCAAATAAATCTATTCTTCTATCGCGAAGATTACGTACTGCCCCAAACTGATTCAATTCTCGAAGCAAACTAATATCGACATCGGCAATTAATATCATTTCGGTATTCGGTGTTGCCTCGGCTTTAATTCCGTTTGTGGGAAAAGAAAAGACACACGGTGTAAATACCATAGACTGTGCAAATTGAATATCCATATTCTGAACATTCGGCAAGTTTCCCACACTGCCTGCTATAGCCACATAACATTCGTTCTCAATTGCTCTAGCTTGTGCACAGTTACGCACTCTAGAATACCCATTTTGGGTATCGGTCAAGAAAGGAACGAACAAAATATCCATACCTTCATCTGCCAATAAACGGCTTAGTTCTGGAAATTCGGAATCATAACATACCAAAACCCCTATTTTACCACAATCGGTATCAAAAGCCTTTAATTGACTACCGCCTTGCATGCCCCATACTTTAGCTTCGTCTGGCGTAACATGTAGCTTTTCATAACGCTCCATACTTCCGTCTCGTCTGCATAAATAACCAACGTTATACAAACGACCATCTATCATTTCAGGCATACTACCTGTAATAATATTGATGTTGTACGATATGGAAAACTCAGAAAACTTTTGGGCGATTGCCTGCGTATGTTTTGCTAGTTCCCTAATAGCATCGGGCGTAGACATGTGGTTGTTCACCGCCATTAAAGGTGCGTTAAAGAACTCTGGAAACAATGCAAAATCTGAACGATATCCAGAAACCGCATCAATAAAATATTCTGCCTGTTCCAACAGCTCATCCAGATCTTTATAAGGTCTCATTTGCCACTGAATCAACCCTAATCGAATTACGGTTTTCTTGGTAGCTGCTTTTTTTGATGGTTTTTGATAATAGATATTATCCCACTCCATTAAAATAGCAAAATCTTGCGAAGCCTTATCCCCATCTAAATACCCTTTCATCACTTTCGCAGGATGAAAATCATTGCTGATCTGAAAATTCAGCACAGGATCTTGAATCTCTTTTCTACGAACCTTATCGATATATTCTTTTGGAGACAACTCAGATGCATATGCATGGTAATTTGGCATACGACCACCGAAAACAATACTCTTTAAGTTCAATTTTTCGCAAAGTTCTTTTCTATAGTCATACAAACGACGTCCTAACCGAAGACCTCTAAAGCTTGGTTTTATAAACACTTCAATACCGTAAAGTACATCGCCCTCATTATTATGAGTATCGAAACTATACTTGCCCGTAATTTGTTCATAGGTATGATTGTCATCAAAAGCATCGTAATCTACGACTATTGACAAAGCAACACCTGCCAATTGCCCATTGATCTTAATAACAACTTGCCCTTCTGCAAATTTATCGATCAATGATTTTATATGTTCCTCTTTCCAATATGAGCCTGGCATATTAGTGTAAGCTGAAATCATAGCAGTTTTTAATTCTTGATAATCATCAAGATCTAAAAACTTTAATTCTATATTTTCAATTTCATCAATTTTCATATACGTGATGTAAGCATAACAATATTTAGTTTGAATTCTTAAGAAAAGACTTGATTATTCGGTTTACGAGAAACAAAACGGAATATTGATTTATAAATATTTATAATGGTTTTAGTTACTTAAAAATTAGTATTCATCATTACCGTCGACCATATCTTCAGGGTCTGGTTCAACTACCGCTGTTGGATCATCTTCATCGAAATCTTCATAATCATCCTCATCATAATTCTCCATAGTATACTCAAGCTTGGCACTGATCTTTACCAAATACTTAGTATCTTCGGTTAAAACCTCAACAGCTTCAATTCGTTCTCCCCTAGTATTTCTGAAGGAGATAATATTACGATCGTCATACCCATCTGGGTATCTATCTACCAAAAGTTTAAGAACCTCTGGGGTCAACTTTTTAAAGTCAACGATGACTCTGTTCAAATGTGCGTTCTTGTCCATAATTACATGTTTAATAGGTAAGCAAAAATTAAGGGAGCAACAATTGTCGCATCACTTTCAATTATATATTTGGGTGTATCAATGTCCAATTTACCCCAAGTTATCTTCTCATTTGGCACTGCACCTGAGTAAGAACCATAACTGGTAGTACTATCACTGATCTGACAGAAATAGCTCCAGAAAGGAGTTTCTGTACGTTCCATATCTTGATAAAGCATCGGCACCACACAAATAGGGAAATCGCCCGCGATTCCACCACCAATTTGGAAGAACCCTATTCCGCTTTCCGAATTTTCAGTATACCAGTTTGCCAAAAAGGTCATGTATTCGATACCAGATTTCATGGTACTTGCTTTCAATTCGCCCTTCATTACATACGATGCGAAAATATTCCCCATAGTACTATCTTCCCAACCTGGGCAAATAATTGGCAGGTTCTTTTCTGCTGCAGCATACATCCAAGAATCTTTAAGATCTATTTCGTAATATTCCTCTAAAACACCAGAGAGCAACATTTTGTACATGAATTCATGAGGTAGATAACGCTCACCTTTATTATCGGCATCTTTCCAAATTTTGAAAACATGCTCTTGTAATCTTCTAAATGCTTCTTCTTCTGGAATACAAGTATCGGTAACTCGGTTCAAGCCTTTTTCTAATAAATCCCACTCGTCTTGCGGAGTCAGATCTCTATAGCTTGGCACACGTTTGTAATGTGAATGTGCTACCAAGTTCATGATATCTTCTTCTAGGTTTGCACCTGTACAAGAAATAATCTGCACTTTATCTTTACGGATAACCTCTGCAAAAATTTTACCCAACTCTGCCGTAGACATAGCTCCAGCCAATGAAACTAACATTTTGGCACCATTTTCTAACTGCTTTTCATAGCCTTTTGCGGCGTCGACCAATGCAGCGGCATTAAAATGTAGATAGTATTTTTCAATAAAATTGGTGATTGCACCTTTACTCTTCATCATCTTCGAATCTTGTATTTGCGTTTGTGCTTGCTTTATAATCGATATCAAAAGTATTGTCATACTTTTGATCAATATTTTGCCCTGCGAATTTATAGCTAAGCATTTTGTAATATAACTTCGCCGCCAAAAAATCTGACGATCTATCATTATTATTTGGGCATAATTCTACAATATCAAAACCCACCACGTTCTTATCTTCAAAAATCTGTTTTAAGAATTCTAAGGTCTCGTACCAAAGCAATCCACCAGGTTCTGGAGTGCCAGTAGAAGGCATTATAGAAGGGTCGAATGCATCTAAATCTAACGTAATAAATACATTTTCGGTCATTGCCTCGATCACCTTATCAGACCAATATTCATCAGCTATCATATCATGGGCGAAGAATGTTTTCTCTTCATCGATTAAGGTCTTTTCAATGACATCCATAGAACGAATACCTACTTGAACCAAATTAGTAGTCTGACTAGCTTCGTAAACTGCACAAGCATGGTTATATTTGGTACCTTCATACGATTCTCTTAAATCTGCATGAGCATCTATCTGTAATACCGTTAAATTATCGAAACATTCATTAAAGGCTCGTATTGAACCAATAGAAATAGAATGTTCACCACCAAACAAGGTTACAAACTTATTACGTTTAATAAAGTCTTTTGTAATATTGTGTACCTCGTTAACCATCGCCTCTGGAGAACTGTTCTCTATAATTGGCGCTGTTAAATAAATTCCTTGTTTGTAAACCTCAGAGTCGGTTTCAATGTCATACAGTTCCATGTTTTCAGAAGCTTTTAAAAAAGCTTCCGGACCTTTGTCGGCTCCTTTACCCCAAGTACTTGTTCCGTCATAGGGAACAGGTATCAAGATAATTTTAGATTTTTCTAGTTGTGCGAATTCATCGGAAATACCTGCATAATTCTTAGATGTACTCATGATATATTAGCTATTATTAAGTGTTTTCTTAGTAAAATTTTTAATACGTAATTTTATTTCTATCGGTATATGACTAAAAGATTCTTAGTTATTATTTGAAACTACATCATACCCTAAAATATCAAGCAAATCTTCTGCTTTTTGTTGGGCTTTAAATTGTTTGTAATTGAAGTTACCTTTTTCATCTTTATCAATCAAAATATGTTTTGGCTGCGGAATTAAACAGTGTTGTAATCCTCCATACCCCCCTATTGACTCTTGATAAGCACCTGTGTTGA
>Ga0209344_10002269_pt1 | contig 21866 bp, 16 predicted proteins | sample Cruoilmetagenom6_FD_187293 | JGI IMG/M metagenome (GOLD analysis project Ga0209344, IMG submission 187293) | Oil polluted marine microbial communities from Coal Oil Point, Santa Barbara, California, USA - Santa Barbara Oil Seep Sample 6 (SPAdes)... | ecosystem: Environmental > Aquatic > Marine... | reverse complement strand
CGCGTTGGCATGCAGGATGAACGCGTACCGCTGATGCGCACCCGCCTCGGCCTGGCAACCCCTGCCGACCCTACAGACATCGTTTATGACGATCAGCTGGTCGCCGCCATCGAGACCTTCCAGGACGATCTTGGCTTGCAGGTCGATGGTGTTGCCGGCCCGGCCACCATTGCAGCGCTTAATGGCGGCAGCGCCACCTCCAAGGGCGATATCATCGCCAATATGGAACGCTGGCGCTGGATGCCGCAGGATCTCGGCGATTTCCGCGTCATGGTCAATATCCCCGAATTCCGTCTTTCGGTGATGCAGGGCGATACGGTTGTGCATTCAACCCGTGTTGTCGTCGGCACACCCAAGCACATGACCCCGATCTTTTCTGACGAGATCCGGCATATCGTGGTCAATCCCTACTGGAACGTCCCCGCCTCCATTGCCAGCGACGAGATCGCCCCCAAACTGGTCTCGAACCCGGGCTATATTGCGGGCAACAACATGGAATTGCTGTTTGGCGGCAAGGTCGTGGATGCAGCAGCCTTTGACTGGTCGGCCACCAATGTGGATTATTTCCGCATTCGCCAGCTGCCCGGCAGCAGCAATGCCCTGGGGTCGGTCAAATTCCTCTTCCCCAATTCGCATAATGTCTATTTGCACGACACCCCGTCCAAATCGCTGTTCGAGCGTTCCTACCGGGCCTTCAGCCATGGCTGCGTCCGGGTGCAGAACCCCTGGGAGTTTGCCCAGGCGCTATTGCAGAACGACACCAAGCTGAGCCGCGCCAGCCTTGAAGCCCAGCGCGGCCCCTCGGAGCGCTGGAACAATCTCGAGCATCGCGTGCCCGTGCACCTCACCTATTTCACCCTGCGCGTCGACATGGACGGCTCGATCCGTTCCTATGGCGATGTCTATGGGCACAACCAGAAACTCAAGGACCTGCTGGGCGTTTGAACGCCCGGCGGTTATCGATGACTTCAGCAGAGATAAAACCCGAGGATTTCCCCTCCCGCACGTTCGACAAATTGCGCTTTGGCGACACCGACAGTGTGGGGCACGTCAATAACGCGGCATTCTCGACCTTTTACGAGACGGGCCGCACCCATCTGGTTCATGCGGGAGACCAGAAGCTGCTCGAGCCGGGCTTCGGCTTTGTGCTCGCCCATATCTCCATCGATTATCTCGGTGAAATCCTTTGGCCCGGCCAGGTGGATATTGCCAGCGGCACGACGAGGATCGGCAATAGCTCGGTGCATTTTGCCCAAGCCCTGTTCCAGAACGGCCAATGCGTATCGCGCGCAAAAAGCATCATCGTTCTGACGGATCGCTCGATCCGGCGCTCCCATCCCTTGCCGGACGCGGTTCGCGCCTTCTTCGAGCAGAGGATGATCCGCAGTGAAACTCTTTATTAACCAACAACAAGCCATTAACGGTGGTTAAGTTTTATGCCTTGGTTATGCCAGCTTTAGCCGTTATATCAACGTCATAGTCAAACGATTAGCATTAACAGAATCTAACATAGTTTATGCTATCTTTTGCTTTCGTCTCGGGGATATTTGGGCAACGGGCTAGTTCACGCGTGCAGACAGTAACCACCTCATATGGGCAGCGTTTATTGCGTGCCACCATGGCAATTGTTGTCGCTTTGGCAACCGTGTTCCCGCCCGCAATCACCCCGGCCATCGCCGCCTCCGGTGAGCGCAGCCTTTATCTCTATTATACCCACACCAAGGAAACGGCCCGGATCACCTTCAAGCGCAATGGGCGCTATGACAGCAAGGGCCTGGCCCAGCTGAACCAGTTCCTGCGTGACTGGCGCCGCAACGAGCCGGCCAAAATGGACCCGGCCCTGTTTGATCTGATTTGGGAAGTCTATCAGGCATCCGGCGCAAGCAAGCCGATCAACGTTGTCTCCGCCTATCGCGCCCCCGCCACCAATGAGATGCTGCGCTCCAAATCCAGCGCCGTCGCCAAGAATTCCCAGCACACCCATGGCAAGGCCATGGATTTCTTCATTCCCGGCATATCGATTGCCAAGCTGCGCCAGATCGCCATGAAAAAGCAGGTCGGTGGCGTCGGCTATTACCCGACTTCGGGCAGCCCGTTCGTGCATCTCGATACCGGCAATGTCCGCGCCTGGCCGCGCATGACCAAAGCGCAGCTGGAAAAGGTTTTTCCCGACGGCAAGACATTGCACATCCCGGCAACCGGCGTGCCGCTCTCCAATTCCGGCTATCAACTGGCCAAGGCTGAATGGCTGAAATGCCATAGCGTGCCCTGCAATGGCCGTAGCGGCAGCACCATTCGCGTGGCCTCCAATGATGACAGCAAGCCCAAGCAGACCTTGCTCGAATGGATGTTCGGCGACGACGCGAATGAGGACGACGAAGGCGATATCGTGGTCACAACCGTTGCCAGCACCAGCGCACCGACCCGCGCGGCGTCAGCCTCTGTCCTCGCCACTGCACCTGTCCCCGCCATGCGGCCGGTTCTTGCCGGCATGCTGGTGGCCGATGCGCCGTTCCCGGCCAGCCGGCCACAGAACCTGACCGGTGCCAGCCCGCAGCCCGCCCTTTATAACGGCGCGCCCGGCACAATCGCCGTTGCGTCGCTGGAAACAAACGCGGCACCCGCTCCCCGGGTCTTGCTCTCCAAATCGACGGAACGCGGCACCGACCCGCTTGTGACCGCTTACGCACCGGCAAATGCCCCTGTGCTTGACGCCCAGCAAGCCGTGCAAATGCTGATCGAACGCAACACAGCAACTGCCAAACCGCAACAAGCGGCGCGCCAACCCGTGCCAGCCACGGCACCGGCCACCGACATCATCCGCACCGCCTCCATTGGCACTGCCGATTTTGACGCGCTGGGCAGCCTGATCGAAAGCACATGGACCGCCGTGTCGCAAAATGGCGCCCCCGCCATGCTGGCCAAAACCGAAGTCATCGCGGCCCCGGTCGAGACCCGTCAGGGGGTTTTCGTGGCGCCCGATCTTGAGCATATTACCGAGATTTTTGCCGACCCCGCCCCCATGTCGAGCCAGCGCTATGCGGTGATTTTTGAGCATGACGAGGCCGATTTTAATCCGGCCACCGAAATCGGCCGCCAGACCAACAAGGCCAGTTTTGACGCCAATACGGCCTGGGGCCTTGATAGCCATCGTTTCCTGCCCAAGCCGCCACTGCTGGTCGCCTTCCGCTAACCCGTCCGCCGGCCTGAATTTCATGAAGCGCAGCGGGGGAATAGCGGAACGCATTCCCCGCAAAAGCGTTACAAAATCATATTGATCTGCTAAAGCAGACACATTGTAGTAACCTGACTTGAGGCGAGGACTCGAAGTTTGAGCGAGAAGCCGCAAACACCCCTGCTCGACAGCGTAACCGAGCCCGCCGGAATCCGTGATTTCAACCGCGAACAATTGCGCCAGCTCGCCGATGAATTGCGTGCTGAAATGATTGACGCGGTCTCTGTGACCGGCGGCCATCTCGGTGCTGGCCTCGGGGTTGTCGAACTGACAGTGGCGCTGCACGCCATCTTCAACACCCCAGATGACAAGCTGATCTGGGATGTCGGCCACCAGGCCTATCCGCATAAAATCCTCACCGGCCGCCGCGACCGCATCCGCACCTTGCGCCAGACCGATGGCCTTTCGGGCTTCACCCGCCGCGTTGAAAGCCCCTATGATCCGTTTGGTGCCGGCCATTCCTCGACCTCGATTTCCGCCGGTCTCGGCATGGCGGTCGGCTCGGAATTAAAGGGCGAAAAGCGCAATGTCATCGCCGTGATCGGCGATGGGGCCATGTCCGCGGGCATGGCCTATGAGGCGATGAACAATGCCGGCGCGATGGACGCGCGCCTAATCGTCATTCTCAACGATAATGACATGTCGATTGCCCCCCCGACCGGGGCGATGAGCGCCTATCTGGCCAAGCTGGTTTCCGGCCGCACCTATCGCGGCTTGCGCGAAACCGCGAAAACCATCACCGAAAAGCTGCCGCCCTTCTTTCATGAAAAGGCGAAAAAGACCGAAGAGTTCGCCCGCGGTTTCTGGACCGGCGGCACCCTGTTCGAGGAACTCGGTTTTTTCTATGTCGGCCCGATAGACGGCCATAATCTCGATCACCTGCTGCCGGTGTTGCGTAATGTGCGCGATCTCGACAATGGGCCGATCCTCGTGCATGCCATTACCCAAAAGGGCAAGGGCTATGCCCCGGCGGAAGCCTCGAGCGACAAATATCACGGCGTCTCGAAATTCAACGTCATCACCGGTGCCCAGACCAAGTCACCCTCCAATGCCCCAAGCTATACCTCAGTCTTCGCCTCATCACTGATTGACGAAGCCAGCCGCGACGACAAGATCGTCGCCATTACCGCCGCCATGCCCTCAGGCACCGGGCTCGATAAATTTGCCGAGCTTTATCCAAAGCGCATTTTCGATGTCGGCATTGCCGAACAGCACGCCGTCACCTTTGCTGCCGGCCTCGCCGTCGAGGGCATGAAGCCGTTCTGCGCCATTTATTCCACCTTCCTGCAGCGCGCCTATGATCAGGTCATCCATGACGTGGCCATTCAGGGCCTGCCGGTGCGTTTCGCCATCGACAGGGCCGGCTTTGTTGGTGCCGATGGGCCAACCCATGCAGGCAATTACGACAATGCCTATCTCGGTGCCATTCCCGGCATGGTGCTGATGGCCGCTGCTGACGAGGCCGAGCTGCGCCATATGGTGGCGACCGCCACCGCCTTTGACGAAGGCCCCATCGCCTTCCGCTATCCGCGTGGCGAGGGCACCGGCGTCGACATGCCCGAACATGGCCAGCTGCTTGAAATCGGCAAGGGCCGCATTCTGCGCGAAGGCAGCGCCGTCGCCATTCTCTCCTATGGCACCCATATGGACGAGTGTCTGGCCGCCGCCGAAACCCTTGCAACCTTCGGCCTGTCGGCAACCGTTGCCGATGCCCGCTTCATGAAGCCGCTCGATACCGACCTGATCGCCAATCTGGCGCGCAATCACGAATTGCTGCTGACCGTGGAAGAAGGTGGCATTGGCGGCTTTGGTTCGCATGTCGCCACCTGGCTGGCCCAGAATGGCCTCCTCGACGGCAAGCTGAAATTCCGTCCCCTGATGATCCCCGACCGCTTTGATGAGCATTCCAGCCAGGCGGCCATGTATGCCGCCGCCGGGCTTGATCGCGCCGGTATCATTGCGGCAACCCTTGAGGCCATTGGCACCGGGACGGATACCGGGCGCGTAGTCGCCGCCATGGGCCGCGACAAGAAGCCGGTCTGACCCCGTCTCCCGGGCACCAATTTCCCATAAAAAAATGATCACCCGCCAAGCGGCGGGCGATCATTGAAAACATCTCAACTCTGGCAAGGCACCGAACAATAAGGTCCGGCAGGCCCTCAAGCCTATTCTTCGTCGTCGCCGCTCGTATCCGGCACCATGCCCAGGGCATGCATGTAAAGATCAAGAATGGCTTCCTGCTCCATGCGCTCGGACTTGTCCTGCTTGCGAATGCGGACAACCTGGCGCAACACCTTGGTGTCGAACCCGTTGCCCTTGGCCTCGGCATAGACTTCCTTGATATCTTCGGCGATGGCTTTTTTCTCTTCTTCCAGCCGTTCGATACGCTCTACAAATGCACGCAATTGGTCGCGTGCTACTCCATTGTCTGCCATGGCACTGCCTCTTTGTTAACGTGTCCCGTATCAACCTTACTAAGGCCGTGGGTTCAAGCGCTTTGGCAAAGCTATCCACGGCGCTGTGCCCGGTTTAAATCCACTTGTCGGTAAAAACCGGACAAACACTTGTCGCTTTTATCGAAATCCGCTCTAATTTCGCCAAATCCACGCCTTAGCGATTGACTTGAGCACCCCCCTTTTGCATGAACAGAGCCAAGTCAAACCAATGCGACCACACCGATTGCCCTTAACCCTGCGCACCATTCTGGTCCTATTCACACTGCTGTTACCGGCGGCCTTTATGGCACAACCGGCCAGGGCCGATTTGCGGGTGTGCAATCAGACGCGAAATCCGCTAAACATCGCTCTTGGCTATCGTGCCGAGCGCGGGTGGCAGTCTGAAGGTTGGTGGTTGGCCGGCCCCGATGATTGTGCCATCGTTTTTCAGGGCGACCTGAATGCCCGCTTCTATTATCTGTTCGCGGCAGATGATGTCGGCGGCGGCGCCTGGGGCGGCGGCGTTTACCTTTGTACCCGCGATGAGACGTTTACAATTTTCGGCGTCGAGGATTGCCTGGCGCGCGGCTATGAACGCACAGGCTTTTTCGAGGTCGACACCCAGAACCGAAGTGACTGGACTCTCCAGCTCACAGAACCAGATTCGACAGGTCCGGACACACAATGAAACGTATGAGACGTGTAAAGATTCTCGCCACGCTTGGCCCCGCTTCCGACAATGAAGTGACCATTGAAAAGCTGGCGCGTGCCGGTGCCGACGTGTTCCGCATCAACATGAGCCATGCCAGCCATGAAGTGCTGGCCCAGACCGTGTCCCGCATCCGCAAGGTCGAGGAAAAGACCGGTCAACCCATCGGCATTCTCGTCGATCTGCAAGGCCCCAAACTGCGTGTCGGCATCTTCAAGGATGGCGCTGTCATGCTGGAACAGGGCGCCAAATTCACCCTCGACACCGCCGAGGCCGAAGGCGACCAGAACCGCGTCCACCTGCCCCATCCCGAAATCTTCCAGTCCGTTGAAGCCGGCCACCGTCTGCTGCTCGACGACGGCAAGATTCAGCTGAAAGCCACTTTGGTCGATGACAACAAGATCGAGACCGAAGTCATTTATGGCGGCAAGCTTTCCAACAAGAAGGGCGTCTCCCTGCCCGATACGCTGCTGCCGGTCGGCGCGCTGACGGAAAAGGACCGCCTCGACTTGGTCGAAGCCCTCAAGAACGAGGCCGACTGGATTGCCTTGAGCTTTGTGCAGCGTCCCGAAGACATTATCGAGGTGCGCAAGCTCGTGCAGGGCCGCGCCGGCGTGCTCGCCAAGATCGAAAAGCCGCAAGCCATCGACCGGCTTGAGGAAATCATCAAGCTCTGTGATGCCTTCATGATTGCCCGTGGCGATCTCGGCGTTGAAATGCCGATCGAGACCGTGCCGGGGCTGCAAAAGCGCATGATCCGTATCGCCCGCCGCTATGGCAAGCCGGTGGTTGTCGCCACCCAGATGCTGGAATCGATGATCACCTCGCCCATGCCGACCCGCGCCGAGGTTTCCGACGTCTCCATCGCCGTGTTTGAAGGTGCCGACGCCATCATGCTCTCCGCCGAAAGCGCCTCGGGCGATTATCCGGTCGAGGCCGTGGAAATGATGAACAAGGTGGCTGTTGCTGTCGAGAATGACAGCAATTACCCCTCGATCATCCGCGCCCAGGCCACCGAGCCCGAAGCGACCGCTGCCGACGCCATTTCCGCTGCCACCCGTCAGGCCGCCGAAACCCTCGATCTCTCGGCCATCGTCACCTACACCTCCTCGGGTTCAACCGGCATCCGTGCCGCCCGCGAACGGCCATCCAAGCCGATCATCGCTGTGTCCCCGAGCTTGAAGACCGTGCGCCGGCTGGCGCTGGTCTGGGGCCTCCATTGCGTGCAGACCGCCGAGGCCTCGACGCTCGAAGCCATGGTCGATCAGGCCTGCAACATTGCCTTCAAGGAAGGCTTTGCCAAGCCGGGTGATCGCGTCGCCATCACCGCCGGCGTGCCGCTGGGCACACCGGGTGCCACCAATATGCTGCGCATTGCCTTTGTCGGGCAGGACGGCACCGGCAGCTCGTAAAAGCGCTGCTGGCGACCAGACGCCCAAAGGAGAACAGCAAACGAGAGGATACGCATATGGCGCTTTCAGATACCGGCCTCACCGCCGCCCTTGCGGCAGTTGATGAAGGTCTTGAGACCAGTCTGACCCGGTTGAAAGACCTGTTGCGCATCCCCTCGATTTCGACCGATCCGGCCAACAAGGCCGACTGCGCCCGCGCCGCCGACTGGCTGGTTAAGGAACTGACGGCACTGGGGTTTGACGCCAGCACGCGCCCAACCCCCGGTCACCCGATGGTCGTCGCCCATGACCAGAGCGCTGAAGGCCCGCATGTGCTGTTTTACGGCCATTATGACGTGCAGCCGGTCGACCCGCTCAACCTTTGGCATTCCGATCCCTTCGAGGCCGAAATCAAGACAGGCCCCGATGGCGAAAAGATCATCGTTGCCCGTGGTGCCTCTGACGACAAAGGGCAATTGCTGACCTTTATCGAGGCCTGCCGTGCGCTCAAGGCTGCCAATGGCACCCTGCCCGCCAAGGTCACCATATTGCTGGAAGGCGAGGAAGAATCCGGCAGCACCAATCTTGCCCCTTTCCTTGAAAGCGCCAAGGACGAGCTGAAAGCCGATATCGCCCTTGTCTGCGATACCGACATGTATGACGAGCGCACCCCGGGCATTACCACCATGCTGCGCGGGCTCGTCGGCGAAGAAATTGAAATCACCTGCGCCAATCGTGACCTGCATTCAGGCATGTATGGCAATGCCGCCCGCAACCCGCTGCAGGTGCTGAGCGAGATCGTTGCCAGCCTGCGCAATCCGGATGGCAGCGTCACCGTTGAAGGCTTTTATGACGATGTCGCCGAATTGCCCGAGGAAGTCGCCGAGATGTGGCGGAACCTCGATTTTGATGGCGCTGCCTATCTCGGCGAAGCCGGGCTGAAAATCCCGGCCGGGGAACAGGGCCGTTCAGTGATGGAACAGATCACCTCGCGCCCCACCTGCGAAATCAACGGCATGATCGGCGGCTATACCGGCGAGGGCTTCAAGACGGTGATCCCCGCCAAGGCGAAAGCCAAGATTTCCTTCCGCCTCGTCTCCAATCAGGACCCGGCAAAAATCCGTGCCGCCTTTCGCGCCCATGTCCGCGCCCGCGTGCCTGAGGATTGCTCGGTGACATTCCACGAGCATGGCGGCAGCCCGGCCATTACCGTGCCGGTCGATGGCCCGTTCCTCGCGGCGGCCCGCACAGCGCTGACCGATGAATGGGGCCGCGAAACCATCCTGACCGGTTCGGGCGGTTCCATCCCGGTGGTCGGCGAATTCAAACGCCGCTTGGGCATGGACACGCTGCTGATCGGCTTTGCTCTGGCGACCGACAATATTCATAGCCCCAATGAGAAATACAACCTCACCAGCTACCACAAGGGCATCCGCTCCTGGGTACGGGTGCTGGCTGGCTTTAGCGGCTAGCAGGGCGCTCTCCGTACCCGCCGCTCTGGATTGCCGCGCGGCTTCGCCGCTCGCAATGACGGGGCAGGACTCAGATGAACAACTCCAACCTTTTCCCTCGGGCTTGACCCGAGGGTCCATGCGATACCCGCCACACCGAATGGATGCCCGGATCAAGTCCGGGCAAGAAGGAGGAGGAGGAGCACCAGAATATGCTCCAAATCCTCATCCTGAGCCAGTCGAAGGACGAGGGTTTCAACACCGCGCGTGCCGCCCATCCTTCGACAGGCTCAGGATGAGGTCAAGGGTGTGGAGCGCGATGAGCCAAAGGCACAAAACTCACCCCGTCCCCACGCAAAAAGCCCCGCTTCTTGCGAAGCGGGGCTTTTTGAAATCTGCCATCAACTGGCTTTGACGCTTAACCCTGACGGGCTTTGAAGCGCTTGTTCACCTTGTTGATGATATATGTACGGCCCCGGCGGCGCACCAGCTTGTTGTCGCGGTGACGAGCCATCAGTGCCTTGAGCGAATTCCGGATCTTCATCTCTATTTCCTCAAGTCAAACAAAAAAGGCGCCGCGCGCCTGTCCAATTGGCGCGGAACATAGGACCAACGCCCCCGGCTGTCAATGTGCCGATTGGCAAATGCACATCCGCCGCCAAAGCCGCCGTTCACATGAGCTTTCGGTCTTAAGAGCCATGTTAACTTATTCGACTATGTTGGAGAGGATTTTAACGGGCGCACTGGCAAAGGACAAGGCAAAATGACTAACCCGCTGGCGCAATTACGTGTGCTTGTGACTGATAATGATCCCCATATGCTCAGCGTCATGCATTCGATCCTGCATGGCATCGGCGTGCGCAACATCACCTCGGCCCGCACCAGTATGGAGGCGCTGCTCGAACTCAAACGCCAACCGTTCGATATCGTTTTGCTGACCGATGATCTCGCCCCCCATGGCGGCATCCGCATAACCCGCAAGCTGCGCGAGAGCGATCTCACCCCCAATCAGCGTACCCCGGTCATCCTGATTGCCGGCAAGGCTGAATTATCCTTCATCGAAAAAGCCCGCGACGCGGGGGTGACCGAATTCATCCGCAAGCCGGTGACCGGCAAGATCGTGCAATTACGACTGCAATCGATCCTGAAAAACCCGCGCGAATTCATCGCCGAAGAGGTCTATGCCGGGCCCGACCGCCGCCGCCGCCTTGTCGATACACCAATCGAGAATGAAAAACGCGGCACCGCTGCAGCCGAAAATCAGCCGCAGGCCAAAACCGGCACTTCGTAGGCCTGTCACAGTTTTAGTCGATCAGCCCCGCAATCTGTTCCCAGCGATGGCAGGCGATCTGGTGGTCGCCCGTCGCATTGGTCAATGGCGGCCTGATCTCGGCACAGATGTCGCGCGCATACCGGCAACGGGTGCGAAAGGTACAGCCCGAAGGCGGATTAATGGGCGAGGGAATTTCCCCCGTCAGCGCCTCGATCGTGCGTGCCCGCGCCTTTACCGGATCGGGAATCGGCACGGCGCTCAACAGCGTCTGGGTATAGGGATGGCGCGGCGCCTGATACAGCACATCGCCTGCCGCGAGCTCCACGATCCGTCCCAAATACAGCACCATGATCCGGTCGCTGACATGGCGCACCACCGAAAGATCATGGCTGATGAACACCAGGGTCAGCCCGAACTCATCCTTCAATTCACTGAGCAGATTGAGAATTTGCGCCTGGATCGACACATCCAGCGCCGATACCGGCTCATCGCACACGATCAGCTTCGGCTCGGTGATCAGCGCCCGGGCAATGCCGATGCGCTGGGCCTGCCCGCCGGAGAATTCGTGCGGATAGCGATTGATCATTTCGGGCAATAGCCCCACCGCCTCCATCATCCGCAACACCCGCGCGCGCCGCTCGGTCGCGGAAAGTTCGGGCATCAATGTGCGCAACGGATCAACAATGATATCGCCCACCGTCATGCGCGGATTAAGCGAGGCCAGCGGGTCCTGAAAAATGATCTGCAGGTCGCGCCGGTGCCGGCGCATTTCCTCGGCCGGCACCTTGGTCAGATCATTGCCCAGCCACACAACCTTGCCCGTATCCGGCGCCAGCAATTGCAAAATGCAGCGTCCGAGCGTGGACTTGCCACAGCCGCTCTCGCCCACAATGCCGAGCGTCTCCCCCTCGGTCACCGAGAAGGTGATATCCTCGAGCGCGGTCAGGGTCAGCGCCCGGCCAAACAGGCCACTGGAAACGGCAAAGGTTTTCTTCAGCCCCTCGACGCTGAGCAATATCTCTGCGCTCATGCCTCCACCTCCTCATAGGCCAGCTTGCCTTCATAAAAACAGGCCCGGGCCCGCCCGCCCCGTTCGCCGACCAGCGGCGGCCGCTCGACCAGACACTGCTCCATGCGAAACCGGCAGCGCGGATTAAAGGCACAGCCCTTGGGCAAATGTTCCAGACTGGGCGGCAGCCCCTCAATCGGCATCAGCCGCTGGGTGCGGGCACCCACATGCGGCGTCGAATGCAACAGGCCAAAGGTGTAAGGATGGCGCGGATCATAGAACAGGTCATCCACCGGCCCCTTCTCCACCGCCCGGCCGCCATACATCACCATCATCCGGTCAGCCAAACCGGCAACCACGCCCAGGTCATGGGTGATCATCACCAGCGCGGTGCCGAAATCATCTGTCAGCGATTTGAATAATTCGAGCATCTGCGCCTGCACGGTCACATCCAGCGCCGTGGTCGGCTCGTCGGCAATCAGCACCTTGGGTTCACACAACAGCGCCATGGCAATCATCACCCGCTGGCGCATGCCGCCCGAGAGTTCATGCGGATAGGCATTGGCGCGCTTGGCCGGTTCGGGAATACCCACCCGCTCCAGCATCGAGACTGCCGCCCGCACCGCACTGGTCTTGTCGGCACCCTTGTGGCGGATCAGCACTTCGGCGAGTTGTTTTTTGATCTTGAGGCTCGGGTTGAGCGAGGTCATCGGATCCTGAAAGATCATCGCCACATCCTTGCCGCGATAAAGATCGAGCTTTTCCGGTCTGAGCTCCAACAGGTTAACCCCGTTGAACATGGCCCGCCCGCTGCCGCGCCCGTTGCGCGCCAAAAGGCCCATGATCGCAAGGAACGCCTGGCTCTTGCCCGAGCCGCTTTCCCCCACCACGGCCAGCGTCTCGCCCTCGCGCAGGGTGAAACTGAGGTCACGCACGGCATGCACTTCCGCCTCATGCAGGGCGAAGGTTACGTTGAGATCGTCTACGGTCAGCACATCAGCCATATCAATGATCCTTGGGGTCGAGCGCGTCACGCAGCCCGTCGCCGATATAGGTGAGACACATCAGCATCGAGACCAGTACAATCGCCGGGAAGACCAAAAGCCAGGGCATGACCTCTGCCACCGGCGTCCCGTTGGAAATCAGCGTGCCGAGCGAGGTCAGCGGCTCCTGCACCCCGAGCCCCAGATAGGAGAGGAAACTCTCGGTGATGATGATCTCAGGCACGGTCAGCGTGGCATAGATCACCACCGGACCGGTGAGGTTAGGCACGATATGCCGTGTGATGATGGTCCAGGGCTTGGCTCCGCCCGCCCGGGCCGCCTCGACGAATTCCTTTTCCTTGAGGCTGAGGGTCTGCCCGCGCACGATCCGCGCCATGGTCAGCCATTCCAGGGCACCAATGCCGACAAACAGCAGCACCGGCGAGCGCCCGAAAATCACCACCAGAATGATGACGAACAGGATATAGGGCAGCGCATACATGATATCGACAAAGCGCATCATCATCGCATCGACCCGGCCACCGAAATAGCCCGAGACCGCGCCATAGATCACCCCGATAAACACCGAGACCAAAGTGGCAACGCCGGCCACCATGAGCGACATCTGCGTACCCTGCAACAGCCGCGCCAAGAGGTCGCGCCCGTTCTGGTCAGTGCCGAAATAATGCCCCTTGGAAAAATCGGGCGGCTTGCGGATCGAACCCCAATCCACCGTTCCCCCGTCCCAGGGCACGAAGAACGGCCCGATCAGTGCGGCCAGAATGATAAACCCGAGAACGAATATCGACACCATGGCGGCGCGATTGGCGCTCAACCGCCGGAACGCATCCTGGCTCAGCGAGCGGCCCTGGGGCGCATCAAGCGTTTCGAGCTTTTCGGCATAGGCCGTCAGCACCGCGTCTTTTTTGGTCAACCCGGCCATCAGTGAAACCTCACCCTTGGATCGAGCCAGGCATAGACCAGATCAACCAGCAGATTGAGCACCAGAATGAGCGCGACATAAAAAATCGTCGTTCCCAGCACCAGCCCGTAATCCCGGTTCAGCGCGGCGGTGACGAAATATTTGCCGATCCCCGGCAGCCCGAAAATATTCTCCACCACCAGCGAACCGGTCAGCAGATAGGACAACCCTGGCCCCAGATAAGAGACCACGGGAATGAGCGCCGGTTTCAGCGCATGCCGTGTCAGCATTAGCCTCTCACCAATGCCCTTGGATTTGGCGGTGCGGATGAAATTGGTGCCGAGCACCTCGATCATCGAGCCGCGCATCAGCCGCGAAATCCGCGCTGCATGCGGCCAGGCCAGCACCGTGACTGGCAACACCAGATGCGGCAGCGAGCCATTGACCCAGCCCCCCGCCGGCAGCCATTTGAGATAGACCCCGAACACGAGCTGCAACAAGCCGCCCATGAGAAAATTCGGAATGACGACCCCGAGCATGACCACCAGCACTAAAGCATAATCGGGCCATTTATTCTGGTTCACCGCGGCCACCACACCGGCCAGCATGCCAATGGCCGTGGCCGAGACGAACGCGGTCAGCCCCAGCATCAGCGTGAACGGCAGGCCGATGGCAATCAATTGCGAGACGGTGAAATCCTCAACCACCATGGAGGGGCCGAGATCGCCGGTGACGACGCCTTTGACATAGATGAAATACTGCATCCAGATCGGCTGATCGAGATTGTAATGCGCCCGCAAATTGGCCAGCACATCGGGGGGCAGCGCGCGCTCGCCGTCAAACGGCCCGCCAGGCGCCAGCCTGAGAATGAAGAATGCAACGGTGACGGCGATCAGGGCAATCGGCAAGGCCGACAGCACCCGCCGGAAGGCGTATCCGAGCATCTATACGCACCTTTTTTTGTAACGTGGAAAGCCAAAATTTGCGGGGCCGCAGTATCATTCAACTGCGGTCCCGCCTGCTGGTCACGTTACTCGGATTTTGAAATCCAGCGGCTCCGATGGATATCGGCCGCGTTGTCGACAAAGCCCGAAATCTTCGGGGAGACAACGTTTTTAGCGACGTAATAATAGATCGGAATGACACCGAATTCGTCCATGGCAATCGCCTCGGCTTCGTGCATCAGTCCGGCCCGCTTGACCAGATCAAGCGTCGCATTGGACTCGTTCAGCAGCGCATCATATTTTTCGTTGCTGTAACGGCCATAGTTGTTGTCCACACCGGTCTTCAAGAGATCGAGCATGTTGATGGGATCATTGTAATCCATCAACCAGCCGGCACGGCCAATCTCGAAATCACCGGCCCGAAGCGCGTCATAATGGACGGCGACTTCGGAGTTGAACAATTCAACATTGACCCCGATTTCCTTCCACATGGCGGCAACCGCCACAGCGATACGCTGGTGATTGTCATTGGTGTTATAGCGCAATTGCAGCGTCAGCGGCATGTCGGCGGTATAGCCGGCCTTCTCCATCAGGGCCTTGGCCTCGGTCACCCGTGTGCCGTAATCCTCGTCAGCCCAGGCCGGGGCATAGGTGTCGCCTTCATAATTGGCAGCACCCGGCGGTACCCAGCCATAGGCCGGCAATTCGCCCGTGCCCAGAATGTCCGGCCCGATGACCTTGCGGTTGATCGAGATGGAGAGGGCCTTGCGCACATTGATGTCCTGCAGCTTGGGATTGTCCTGGTTCATCACATAATAGTAGACGCCGAGGAACGGATCGACATGTGCCTGACCGGGATATTGCGATTCCAGCAGCCCGTATTGGTCACTGGGGAAATCGGTCATGATGTCGAATTCGCCCGAACGATAGCGCTGCAATGCGGCCTGCAGATCGTCCTGGATATAGTAAAAGACCTCATCCAGTTTGACATTGGCGGCGTCATAATAGGTTTCGTTCTTGATCGCCTTCAGATGCGAACCGGGCAGCCACTCGACCAGCTTGAACGGGCCATTGGCAACGATGTTCTCCATCTTGGTCCAGCTATCGCCAACCTTGTCATAAAGATGGGTGGGGATCGGATAGGCGGTGTAATGGGTCAGCGCCTGCAGGAAGAACGGGGTCGGGTTTTCAAGCGTGATCTCGACGGTCTTCTCGTCGATTTCCTTGACGCCCAATTCGTTGAAATCGGTGATGTCGCCGGCATTGATCGCGGCGGCATTCTTGATCGGATATTGCAAATAGGCATATTCGGCAGCGGTCGCGGGATCCATCAGGCGCTGAAACGCGGCCACGAAATCATGCGCGATCACCGGCTCGCCATCGCTCCACACCGCATCGTCACGCAGCTTGAACGTATAGACCAGTCCATCCTCGGAAACCGTATAGGATGCCGCCTGGCCCGGAATGGCCTCGGCATTCTCGTCTTCGGTCATCAGGCCTTCGAGATAATCGCCAACCACGCGGTTTTCCCAATCGCCGGAAACCTTGTGCGGGTCGATCGACCCCGGTTCGCCGCCATTATGCATGTGCAGGGTGACCGCCGATGCGGCACCCCCGAGCGCCAGGCTGAGTGCCCCGGCAAGGGCAATCGCCTTAAGGGCCGGTATGAATTTCATTTTGTCCCGTCTCCTCTGAGTGAGAATTTTGGCCCGGGTCAAAAGCGCCCCGGGGCCCTCTTTAAAAACAGCAGGAAAGTTGACCCGCTGGTCAAGATTTTGAAAGCCTAGCCTTGCCGTTAACGTCTTGGCAAGAGGCTTTACGCTTACGTTCACCTGACAGATGCCGGCAAGCAGCGCTTTAGGTAAATTGCAGGATACCAGTTGTGTAAAAAGCCACGGCTTTCCACCCGCTCTCCTTGCGGAAAGCGGGCGGAAGCCATGACAAAATCAGCTGTTTTTTTAAACGGTCAGGCGCGCTCGACCAGCGCCGTAACCCCCATACCACCAGCAGTACATACCGAGATCAGCGCGCGCCTGGCATCACTGGTCCCAAGCAGTTTGGCGGTCGTGCCGAGAATGCGTGCGCCGGTAGCGGCGAACGGATGGCCATAGGCAATGCTCGAGCCTTTGACATTGATTTTGGCGGGATCAATCTTGCCCATCACTTTGTCGCGACCGAGCACATCCTTGCAATATTTGCGATCGGTCCAGGCTTTGAGCGTGCACAACACCTGAGCGGCAAAAGCCTCATGGATTTCGAAAAGATCGATATCCTCAAAGCCAAGCCCGGCCCGGTCCAGCATTTTGGAAACCGCAATCGTCGGTGCCATCAGCAACCCGTCGCCACCGGCAAAATTATTGGCCGCCACCTGCCCCATGGTCAAGAACCCAAGGATCGGCAGGCCGCGTTCTTTGGCCCAGTCTTCGCTGGCCAGCAAGACGGCAGAGGCGCCATCGGTCAGCGGCGTCGAATTGGCAGCGGTCAGCGTGCCATGGCCCGACTTGCGGTCAAAGGCCGGTTTCATCTCCGCCATTTTGGCCAGAGTGGTATCCGCGCGGATATTGTTGTCGCGCACAATCCCGGCAGCCGGGACCACCAGATCGTCGTGAAAGCCCTCATCATAAGCCTTGGCCGCATTCTGATGGCTTTTGAGCGCCAGCTTGTCCTGCGCCTCGCGGGTAATGCCCCATTCACGCGCCATCAATTCGCAATGCTGGCCCATGGAGAGCCCCGTGCGCGGCTCGTTGACATTGGGTGCCTGCGGCACCACCTCGCCAAAGCTGAAGCCTTTGAACACGCCGAGCTTTTCCCCGAACGACCGCGCCCGGGACAGATTGATCATCCGCTTGGCAAATTTCGCCCCGAACACAATCGGGGAATCCGAAATCGAATCCGCCCCCGCCGCAATACCGCTCTCGATCTCACCGGACGCAATCTTCGCGCCCAGCGCCAAAGCGGCCTGCAGGCTGGTGCCGCAAGCGATCTGGATCGTCGTGCCCGGGGTGAAGGGCGAGAACCCGGCATTCAACGTCGCTTCACGCGCCAGATTGAAATCCTTGGCATGGTTGAGCACTGCCCCCGCCATGACCTCGTCGATCTTTTCACCACGCAGACCATATTTGTCGGCCAGCCCGCCCAATGCGGCGGTCAGCATCGACATATTGGTTTCGTCCGCATAGCCGGTATAGGCACGGCAGAACGGGATGCGGGCACCCCCGACGATTGCGACTCTGCGCATCTCTTTGGCCATCTCGTCTCTCCCTTATACCTTGCCGTCGCGCCGGGCTTTCAAGGGCCCGCCGAGGAAAGGTGCAAACCCGGTGCCAAAAATCACCCCGATATCGGCGAGGTCCGCATTGGCCACAATGCCCTCGGCCACGCATTTCTCGCATTCATCGACCAGCGGCTGCATCAGCTCGCGGCCCAACCCGGCAAGATCGGCATGTTCGGGCGTCTCGCCCTTTTTGACCTTGCCGTTTTCCCAGACGTAAAAACCCTCGCCGGTCTTGCGGCCGAGTTTTTTTGCCGCCAGCAGACGGGCAAATTGCGTGTCGTCAGCCACCGGATGCCCGAGCTCTTCAGCAACAGATTTGCCGACATCGAGCCCGACCGTATCCATCAGCTCAATCGGCCCCATCGGCATGCCGAAGGCGAGCGCTGCCGCATCGATCACTTCCTTGGCTTCACCCTTTTCCACCCGCGCCACCGCGCCAAGCATATAGGGCATCAACACCCGGTTCACGAGGAAGCCGGTTTCGGATTTGACGATCACCGGCGACTTGCCGATGGCCAGCGTAAAACTGGCACCCAGCGCTGCCGCTTCGTCGGAATTGTATTTGGAGCGGATCACCTCAACCAATGGCAATTGGGCCACCGGATTAAAGAAATGCAGCCCGATCAGGCGCGACTTGTCCTTCAAAACACTGGCGATCTTTTCCAGCTCGATCGACGATGTATTGGTCGCCAGAATCGCGCCGGGCTTCATGACCGCCTCGGCATTCTTGAAAATCGTCTGCTTGACCTCGAGCTTTTCAACCACCGCTTCAATGATCACATCGGCCCGGGCCATGCCCTTGCCCGCCACATCGGCCTCCAGCCGCGCCATTGCCGCCTTGACCGCCAGCGGCTTTTTAAGCCGTTTCTGGAACAGTTTCTTCGCCCGCTGCAAGGCCGGGTTGATCCGGTCCATATCGAGATCCTGCAGCGTCACCGACAGGCCGCGCAAGGCGCACCAGGCCGCAATATCGCCGCCCATCACCCCGCCGCCAATCACATGGACCCGGGCAAAAGAGGGCTTCCTGGCCCCGCGCAGCCCCTGCTTTTTCAGCCCCTCGGACAAAAAGAACACCCGGCGCAGATTGGCCGAGGTGTCGGACAACAAGAGCGGCGTGAACCGGTCGATCTCGCCCTTCGACATGGCGCGCCAGTCATCGCCATGCTCTTCAAACAATTCAATCAGCGAGAACGGTGCCGGATAATGTTCGGGCCGTGCTTTCTTCGCTGCCTCTTCGCGCATTTTCTTCGCGACCATGCCGCGGATCGGGGCTTTCGCCATTACCGATTTAAGGAATGGTGCCGGTTGCGACTGGCGCTTCTGCATCACCGCCTTGCGCGCTTCCCAGCGCAACTGGTCGCGATGGCTGACCAGTTTATCCACGAGGTTCATGCCGCGCGCCGCGCCCGCATGCAAATAGCGCCCGGTCAGCATGATCTGCATGGCATCCACCGGCCCGGCCTGCCGGATCGAACGGCCGGTGCCGCCAAAGCCGGGGAAAATCCCCAGTTTGACTTCGGGGAAACCGATACGGGTTTTCTCGTCATTGACCGCGATCCGGTAATGACAGGCCAGCGCCAGTTCCAGCCCGCCACCCAGACAAAAGCCGTGAATACCGGCGACAACCGGCACTTTGAGCTTCTCGATCTGGTTGAGCACCGCATGGGTCTGCTCCAGCGCCTTGGGCAGAACCGCATAATCGGCCATGCCGTCGAACTCGGTCACATCGGCCCCGGCAATGAAGCCGCTCGGCTTGGCCGACAACAGCACAATGCCCACCAGCTCGTCGGACGCGATCAGGTCCTCGAACCGGTCCACTAGCTGCTTGAGTTCCAAAAGGCTTTCGCGGCTCAATACGTTGACCGGCGCTTTCGGCGTGTCGATGGTCAACCAGCCGATTTTCTCGAAATCGATTTCGAACGCCCAATGCTTGGTCTTGGGCATAATCAGCTTGCGGGGCTGGGCTTTGGCCATGAACCGCTCCTCCTCAAAAGCTTGTCACTATTCGGTAGTTGAACGTACCGCACGGGGTTTGGATGCACCAGCCTTGCTCTTTGCTGCCGGTTTCCTGGCAGCAGGCTTTTTGGCAACCGGCTTTTTTACCGCTGGCTTGGGGGCCGCAGCCAGTTTCGCCGGTGCCCGCACCGCCGCCTTGGCGACGCGTTTCGCCGGCGCACTGCCCGACAACCCGCCGAGCTCTTCGGGGGCGAAATCATCCACCTTGATCACCTCATCGGTTGCCACATCCGCCGCCCGCAATTGCGCAGCCTCCGCAGCGGTCAGCACCTCGGCTTTAACCGCATCGTCAATCGCATCCCGGTCCAGCCGGCGATCAACCACACCCTTTTTAAGCGCGCGGATGAATTTTTTCTCGATCTCTTCAACCGCTACAACCTTGACCAGCGCATCTTCCAACAGGCCGGTGCGATCAGCGGGGTCCATCGTTGTATAAATCCCCGACGTCAGCCGGTCGCGGAAGGCCGATGGCATCAGCACCGATTTGGCCAGGCGGTAATTTTCCCGGTCGGTCGAACCGCCAGCGCGCGCGCCGAGCGGGAACACCAAAAACCGCATCAGATTGCCCAGCACCGGATTGGGGAAATTGTTGAACACCTCGATAAAGCTTTTCTCGATAGCGATAATCCGGTCGCGGGCAATGGCATCTACCACCGCCGCGTCCTCTTCCAGCCGCCCCTCGTCCTCATAACGCTTGAGCACGGCGGAGAGCAGGTAAAGGTCGGAAAGGATATCGGCCATCCGGCCTGAAATCCGCTGTTTGCGTTTCAGATCCCCGCCCAGAAAGGCGACGGTCCAGTCGCCGACCAGCGCAAAACTCTGCGCATAGCGGTGCAGCTGGCGGAACCATTGCGACATGCGATGATCGACCGGCGACGAGGCGAAAGCCCCGAAGGTCATCGCATGCCAGAACGAGCCGGTAATATTGCCGAGCATGAATTTCACATGGCCCGAAAACGCCGTATCGAAACTGTCGAGCCCGGCGCGCTTGTCGTCATTTTGCACCGCCGCAATCTCTTTATAGAGATAGGGATGCGCCCGCAGCGTGCCCTGCGCGAAGGTGATCAGCGTGCGGGTCAGAATATTGGCACCCTCAACGGTAATCGCCACCGGCACATTGGCATAGGCCGAGAACAGATAGTTCGAGGGCCCGTCCTGAATGGCGCGGCCACCATGAATATCCATCGCGTCATTGATCCGGTCGCGCATGGCTTCCGTGGTGCGATATTTCAGCAGTGCCGAAATCACCGAGGGCTTCTGCCCTTCATCGACCATGGACGCAGTCAGCGCCCTTGAGGCCTCGAATGTATAGGCGGATTTGACCAGACGGCCGAGCGGCTCGGCCACCCCTTCCATCATGCCAACGGCAATGCCGAACTGGCGGCGGATGCGAGCATAGGCGGAAGTCGTACGCAGCGCGAGCTTGATCGAGACCGTCCCGATGGCGGGGAGCGAAATGGCGCGGCCTGTCGACAGGCATTCCATCAGCATGCGCCAGCCCTGCCCGGCATATTCAGTGCCGCCGATCAGGAAATCCATCGGCACGAAAACCTTGTCACCACTGGTCGGCCCGTTCATGAAAGCGGAATGGGCTGGATAATGCCGGCGGCCAATTTCAACACCGGGGAAATCAGCCGGCACCAGCGCCAGCGTGATGCCGACATCTTCGCCCTTGCCCAGATGATTGTCGGGATCAAACAGATTGACCGCGAGGCCCAATAGCGTCGCGACCGGGGCCAGGGTGATATAGCGCTTGTCCCAGCTCAGCTCGACGCCGAGCACTTTCTTGCCCTTGTAGGTGCCGTATTTCACCACGCCCACATCGCGCATGCTGGCCGCATCCGATCCCGCATGCGGGCCGGTCAGCGCGAAACAGGGCACTTCCTTGCCCGTCGCCAGCCGCCGCAGATATTGATCCTTTTGCGCCTCGGTCCCGTATTTTTCCAGCAATTCGCCTGGCCCGAGTGAGTTGGGCACCATCACGGTAATACCGGCGGCAACAGAACGGCTGGCCACTTTCGAGACCACCATCGACTGCGCCTGCGCCGAAAATCCAAGACCGCCATATTTCTTGGCGATCAGCATGCCCAAAAAGCCCTTGTCCTTCAAAAACTGCCAGACCTCGGGGGACATGTCAGCGCGGCTGCGCGTGTCCCAATCATCAATCATCTTGCAGACTTCTTCGGTCGGCCCGTCGAGAAACGCCTGTTCTTCCTTTGTCAGC
>Ga0209344_10002268_pt1 | contig 21882 bp, 18 predicted proteins | sample Cruoilmetagenom6_FD_187293 | JGI IMG/M metagenome (GOLD analysis project Ga0209344, IMG submission 187293) | Oil polluted marine microbial communities from Coal Oil Point, Santa Barbara, California, USA - Santa Barbara Oil Seep Sample 6 (SPAdes)... | ecosystem: Environmental > Aquatic > Marine... | reverse complement strand
CGAAAGATCGGAACAGATCTCCGTCAATTGCGTATTTTTCTTGTGTAGCCACCCTGTTTGTGATATGGTTACCCTGACTATCCGCTCGGACAGTCTTTGAATGAATACATCAAAAAAGGCCTCAAAGCCTAAAATTACCTGTTTAATCAGGAGGAGTCTCATAATGGCGATCAATACGCGCGCTCTACTCATCGCATCCTTGGCCATCTCTTCGGGCTTGGCCGTTGCTGGTGAGCACGGGGATGTTTTCTCAACCTGTGGCACAGATGCCGGGGTCCAGCCCCGCCAACTCGCCGGTGCAGGAATCATGCCATTCAACTCGCTTGAGTATCGACTGACTGATGACCAAATCCAAGCTCTCAATCAGCATCAAAAAGATCTGTTACTCAACTTTGAGAAGATGGCTCATCAGGGCGATATTGCCCCCCATGTTTGTCTTCACCCAGACACAAACCCAAAGGTTGCCGAAGCTATTGAGCAGTTCTTGAACGACCTTTGGTTTGCAGACCCAACCCCAAACTCATTCATCCTTTCCACCCGCTGGACAAGCACCGCAACTAGCGGCTCAGGTCTTTCACAGGGTGATCCCACAGTCTTGACTTACTCGTTCATCCCCGATGGCACCAACATTGTCAACGAAGGTGCTTCAAACCTGCACAGCTTTATGGACTTGCGAATCGGTTCAGGCACTTGGGAAGCCTTGTTCCAAACCGCACTTGATGCATGGGCCAATGTTTCTGGTCTCACATATATCCATGAACCAAACGATGACGGCTTCTCGCTCAGCGGCGGCGGTGCTGCAGGACAGCTCGGGCAGCGAGGCGATGTGCGTATCGGTGGTAACTTCATCGATGGCAATAGCGGCGTTCTCGCATACAACTTCTTCCCCAATGGTGGCGATATGGTCATCGACACCGGCGACGGCAACTTCTACGGGAACGGTTCAAACAACTACATCCGCCTCCGTAATGTGGTCACCCACGAAGCAGGCCACGGCATCGGTCTATCGCATGTCGAATCCGATTCACACAGGTTCTTGATGGAACCATTCATCGATATCAGCTTCACAGGCCCACAAATCGACGATACCCGCGGTGCCCAGCGTGGCTACGGCGACTTTGACGAAAACAACAACTCATTCGGAGGCAGCAGCGATTACAATGCAATCGTTGCTGGTGGTGGAGCACCATTCGTTGGTGGCGATATCAAATCCATCTCACTCCGTTCAATGGACGACAACTCGGATATCGATTACTACCGTATCGAAACCGGCGAACCCGTCACCCTCAATCTCATGCTCTCGCCAACAGGCGGGTCGTACCAGAACACCGGCCAGGGCGGCGGCGGCGGCGGTTCATTCATCAACGCTTCAGCTGTTGCAAACCTCAAGTTCTCGGTCGCGGATTCTACTTCCGCAGTCCTCCTCGCTGTTGACGCAACAGGTGATGGCCAAGACGAAGCCGGGATCATCGATTTGCCAACTCCCGGGCAATACTTCATCATCGTTGATGGCGATAACACCAACGCTACGCAGACCTACAACCTGCTAACTATCTTTACAACACTTGTTGTCGAAACATGCCCAGCTGATATGAACGGCGACGGCGTGCTCGACTTCTTTGACATCTCCGCATTCCTCACTGCTTTCGGCAATCAGGACCCTGCTGCAGATTTCTCCGATGATGGTGTCTTCGACTTCTTCGACATCTCAGCATTCCTCACCGAGTTCAGTGCCGGCTGCCCATAATCCTGAACTGACAGGAAATATTTAAACGCAATCTCGCGGGGTCCTCATCTGAGGACCCCGTTTTTTGTATGCCTAGCCACCTCCCAATGCCTACCGTCACCCATGCATTTCACACTCATCGACCGGGTCCTCGATCGCACCGAATCCTCGCTGGTAGCGATCAAACATGTCAGCTCCGCTGAGGAATACCTACAAGACCATTTTCCCAGTTTCCCCGTCCTCCCAGGCGTCATGATGCTTGAGGCGATGACCCAAGCCGCAAGATCCCTCCTTGATCCCGATGGCCAAGCCACCCTCCCTTGGGTACTCTGCCAAGCCAAGGCCCTCAAGTACGGCGCCTTCGTCCGCCCCGGTGCATCCATCCGCATCACCGTCAACCTCCACAAACGCAACGAGGACGGCTCAGTAGACTTCAAGGGTGATGTCCGACTCATGGAACCCGGCGACCAGCATACAGACGATCTCCAGGTCGCCTGCTCCGGACGCATCACCCTCCGCCCCACCACAGTAGGCGTGACCACATGAGTATGATCTGTGTCCCCATCATGGTCGAGGAAGCAAACAACGCCCTCCTCGATGCCTCCCTTGCCCAAGCCAAGGGGGCGGATCTCATTGAATACCGGGTCGATCTTTTGTTCGAAAAACGCGACGATGAGTCACTCGAAACCCGGACCACCCGCGTGCTGGATCTCGTCGAACAGAGCCCGCTGCCCTGCATCGTCACCTGCAGGCCCCAATGGGAAGGCGGCGATTACCACGGCGAAGACACCGACCGCATCAACCTCTACGAATCACTCTGCACCAGCGAGTTCCCACCCGCCTACATCGATGTCGAACTCTTGACATACACCCATTCAGCCGAGACAAAGGAACGGATCGGGGATGTTGTCTCCACCGAATCAACCGACGGCTTTCCCGCAACCCGCCTGATTCTTTCATCTCATGACTTTGTGGGCCGTCCATCAGACCTCACCCGCAAGATCCTCGCGATGAACGACGAGCCCGCGTGCAGCGTGGTCAAAATCGCGTACCGCGCCCGATCGATCCGGGACAATCTCGAAGTGTTCGAGATCCTGCGTGATCGCCAGAAGCCGACGATTGCGTTGTGTATGGGGGAGTTCGGGCTCATGAGCCGGGTGCTGGCGCCCAAGTTTGGCGGGCTGCTGACCTTTGCGAGTCTGCGGGATGAAGCGATGACCGCGCCGGGGCAGCCGACGATTGATGAGTTGCTGGGGCTCTACCGCTTCCGCTCCATCAAAGCGACCACCAAGGTCTACGGCATCATCGGCTGGCCGGTGACGCAATCGATGTCACCGCTGGTCCACAACGCGGGGTTCGAGAAGATCGGCTGGGACGGGGTGTATGTGCCAATGCCGATCGCGGCAGATCCTAATGATCTAGAAGGATCTGATGCGAGTTTCAAAGGCACAATCGGCGAGCTACTCGAATCTGACACACTCCATTTCTCAGGGGCGAGTGTCACTATTCCACATAAAGAACGAACTCTGAGTATCACCGGTCTTGATGAGTTGGATCAGCCACATTCACAAAGTGTTCCACGGATTGGTGCAGCTAATACAATCAAACAAGATTGGATAGATACGAACGAGGCTGGCATTCGTCACTTTGGGGTTTCAATCAGCAACTCTGATGGACTAGCTATTGAACAACTCATGGAAAATTCGCTTGAAAATCTAACCGGAGCTAAGACCGTAGTCTTCGGTGCTGGTGGTGCTTCGAAAGCTGCAGTTTCTGTTTTGTTGCGTGCCGGAATCGATGTTTGGATTTCGAGTCGAACTACTGAAAAAACCGAGAGGCTGATCTCTTCACTCACACAGAACAACAATGATGGGTATCTTGGAACTGCTCGCACGCTGTCAACTGACGATCTTAAAACCATCATTGCCGATGCCTACATCAACTGCACCCCCGTCGGCATGGCCGGCGGCCCGGACCCTGATGGCCTCTCCATCCCCATCCCCGACATGCCCCCACTACCACCAGAGACCGTGTTCTTCGATACGGTCTACAACCCCATCGAGACCCCGATGCTCAAAGCCGCTAAGGAACGCGGGTACCGCACGATCGATGGCGTGCAGATGTTCGTCAAACAAGCCGCGGCTCAGTTTGAGCTCTGGACCGGTCAACCCGCCCCCATCGAACTCTTCGACCAACTCGTGCGTACCAAGCTCAGCACCGCAGATTCCGAACCGCTATAACAGGCGTATTCCGGACTGACGAATCCGGACAAAGATTGTGTATTTGAACCGGAAATAGCAGGCACATCTGCGGGGTTCTTCGTATATCTTAGAATACACCCTCAGGAGCTCCGTATGAACACTTCCAAGATCATCAAGACCGCCGCCCTCGCACTGCTCGGGCTTGCGATCCCTGTCGCGTTCTACGCCACTATGATCGCCGCGACCACCGCCACCGCATCAGGACCCCATAAGAATACTGAGAACTCAAACATGACACAGACCGCCGACCACTATTCCAAATCAGGCTACAACATCGCCCGCCTCAGTGATGAGAAAATCCAAACCCTCGCCAAAGACCTCACCCCCGAAGAACGCAAGATCATCCTCAACGACGGCACCGAGGCCCCCTTCTGCGGCAACCTCCTCGACAACAAACTCGATGGTGTCTATCACTGCCGGCTCTGCAAGCTGCCATTGTTCGGGAGCGACTCAAAGTTCAAGTCCGGCACAGGCTGGCCGAGCTTCTTTACGCCGGTCGATCCTGAACATGTAGGAACCGAATCCGACAACTCGCTCGGAATGAGCCGGGAAGAGATCACTTGCGTCCGCTGCAACGCCCACCTCGGGCATGTCTTCCCCGACGGCCCGAAACCTACCGGGCTGCGTTTCTGCGTAAACTCCGCGTCGCTCGAGTTCTTTGAAGATGGAGACACATTGCCCATGGCCGCGCTTCCAACCAAAACACAGACCGCCTACTTTGCCGGCGGTTGCTTCTGGGGCATCGAAGACCGCTACGCCAAACTCCCCGGCGTGCTCGATGCCGTATCGGGATTCCAAGGCGGCGACGATTCAGTGAGCCCCTCGTACGAAGATGTCTGCAAGGGCACTACGGGCCACGCCGAGTCCGTCAAGGTCGTCTTTGATCCTGATATCGTCAGCTACAGCGAACTGCTCTCATGGTTCTTCCGCATCCACGATCCAACCCAAGGTGACCGCCAAGGCCCCGATGTCGGCACCCAGTACCGCTCAGCGATCTACACAACTTCCGACGATCAGTTCAAGGAAGCCGAAGCGTTCATCGCCTCACAGCAGGACGAGGGCCGCTGGTCGAAACGGAAGATCACCACTGAGCTACGGAAAGCTGAAGATTCGGTTTTCTACTTGGCCGAAGCGTACCACCAGGATTACTACATCCGCAATGGCGGCACCTGTGCCGCGCCGATCTATCCTGAGGATTAATCAGAAAATAGGATTAGCAGTATCCAAGTGCCCGCTCAATAGCGCCCACCAGCGAATGCAACGCGAGCATGTGGAGTTCTTGGATTCGGTCTGCGGTCTCGCCGAGGACGATGAACTCGGTGTCACCCTCTCCCGCGAGCTTTCCGCCATCCTTACCGAGCAAGAGTGCGACATGGAGCCCCTGCTTCTTGGCTGCTTCGACAGCCTTGATGACATTGGCCGAGTTGCCCGATGTGGACATCGCAATCAACACATCATTCTCATTGCCCAGCCCCTCAACCCAGCGGCTAAAGACCTGATCAAACCCGTAGTCATTGGCGGTGCAGGTGATGTGCCCAGGATCGGCGCACACGATCGCGGGGATCGACGGGCGGTCCTTGCGGTAGCGCCCAGTAAGTTCTTCGCAGAAGTGGATCGCATCAGCACACGACCCCCCATTGCCGATCGCCAAGACCTTACCCCCGTTCTTGACACTCGTAGCAATCACGGATGCAACCCGGGCAACCAGAATCGCGTTTTGCTCCTCAGCCGCAAAGACCGACGCCAATCGTGCGGCTTCGGCAAACTCTTGGCCGATCGTCTCGGTCCCGTCATGTGTAGCGTGGTCAGGCATAGCCAATCCTACGCACCAGTTTGAGTGAATAAAACACCCGTTCTGGTTTCGGTAAGTATTGTATTTTCCATGGATTCTGGTATGCTGTCTTCTGAAACCCCCGAATTCACTGGAGAGATCATGCATACCACACGCCTCGGAATGGGCTCTGTAGCCCTCGCTATCACCCTTGCTTCAACAACCAACGCCCAATGGACGGACGACTCAACCATGCATCAGGTCGTCGCCGACGGCTCAGGCGAACAGGTCCAACCAAAGATAGTCGCCACGCTCGATGGCGGGTGCTATGTCAGTTGGTTCTCCAGCGACACCGGGTACGATGTTCGAATCCAACGCCTTGATGCGGATGGCAATGAGATGTGGGCACACAATGGTGTGCTCGTCGCGGACCGAAACTTCTCATCGACCCAAGATTATGGGCTCGCTCTTGATACAACGAATCATGCCGTGCTCGTTTTCCGTGATGACCGATTCGGAGGCACCATGATCACCGCGCAGCGAATCGCACCCGATGGCACAACCCCATGGGGTCCCAACGGCTTTCAGTTTGGCAACGGCATGGACTTCGTCGCTTCTCCAGACATTGCAACAACAGACGATGATTTTTCCATCATCGGATGGATCAACGAGAGCGAAACGCATCTTGCCAAAATAAGTACTGCTGGGATGACGATGTGGACGACCGCCATCACCGGTGCTGGAGGAGATTCAATCAACCTCGCATCGATGCATCGATCCGATGGAAACTCCATAATCATGTCATGGGTTCAGTACGGCTCGTTCCTTGGCCCAAAGCATCTGTATGCTCAAAAAATTGCATCTGACGGCTCCGAAGCTTGGCCCTCACGCGCCGCAGTGTTTGACGGCGGCTCGCTCCAGTTCGGCAACTTCCCAGAGTTCGTCCCTGATATCTCAGGCGGCGCAGTCTTCTCATGGTACGACACCGCCAATGGGCTCAATGTGTACTTCCAGCATCTCGACTCAAACGGTCTTGAGATCTTCACGCACAACGGAATTGCGGCTTCGACCAACCCACGCGAGCGTGTCTCCCCAACAGCCGCCTTCGATGTCAACACAGACTCGATTTATGTCGCATGGACCGAACTCGACAACAATCAGGGCAGCCAAGGGCTGTACGCTCAGCATATCGATAATCAAGGCAACCGCATGTGGACCGACAGCGGAAAGCAAATCTCGGCGATCGATGCCAACGAGACCGGTTCGGTCAACGCCCAGGTCGTTGGCGGCAATATGGTCGCGATGTGGATTGAAAACGCCGGCGGCTTCGGTCAAGACCAGGTCTTGGCTCATGCTGTCACACCTGCCGGTGCCGACGCATGGGTTGGCGGCACGGTCCCGGTTGCTTCGGATCTCGCGCAGAGAGCCAGACTCACATCAGCAGTCAGCAGCCATGGCTTCGCAATCGCAGGATGGCAGATTGGCGATTTCGGCGTTGCCGATATTCAAACCCACAATATCAATTCAGACGGGTCACTCGGCAACAACTGCCCTGCTGATCTAACCGGAGACGGGACCCTCGACTTCTTCGATATCTCCGCATTCCTGACCGCGTTTAGCAGCTCGGATCCATCCGCAGATTTCACGGGCGATGGCATATTCGACTTCTTTGATATCAGCGCATTCCTGTCGGCCTTCTCGGCCGGCTGCCCATAACACACTCTTGAAGTGTGACCACGTCAGATGGCTCATGACCACTCTATTTCCAGAGGGTCATGTGCCATTTTTTCTTGCCGCGGCGGATCGCGATGAACGAGCCATGGAGGAGATTGGATTCGGTGATCTTTGAATCGCCATCAATCTTCTCGCCGTTGATGGAGACCGAGCCTTCCTTGAGAAAGTCGCGTGCTTCGCGGTTCGATGCCGCGAGCCCGGTGGTCTTGAGCATCTCGACCATATCCAATCCATCAGCGAGATCGGCCTTGGCGTGCTCGGTCGTTGTGATGCTGGCGAAGACTTCGAGCATGGTTTTCTCGTCGAGTGAACCGATGTCGCCGCTAAACAATGCCTTGCCCGCGGCCTCAGCGTTTGCCTTCGCAGCCGTGCCGTGGAGGATCTCTGTAGCGTTCTGAGCGAGTGTCCGCTGGAGCTCCCGCTTACCGGGGTTCTCGGCATGGCGAGCGATAAGGGAATCAATCTCGTCCTTCGACAGGAATGTAAATACCTTGACCCAGTTGGCGGCATCGTCATCGGAACTATTGAGCCAGAACTGGTAGTACGCGTATGGCGAGGTCCGATTGGCCGTCAACCACACAGCACCGGTTTCGGTCTTACCAAACTTCCCGCCATCGGCTTTGGAAACGAGGGGGGCCGTGAGACCGAATGACTTGCTCGACTCATCACCATCAGCAGCTGCATTTCGTCGAATCAAGTCACTCCCCGCGACGATATTTCCGTACTGATCACTCCCACCAAGCTGCACAGTCACACCCTCAGCCTCGTACAGATGTGCAAAGTCGTACGCCTGCAGGATCATGTATGAAAACTCGGTGTAGCTGATGCCCTGCTCGCGGTTGTTGAGCCGGTCCTTGACAGACTCTTTCTGCATCATCATGTTGACAGAGAAATGCTTCCCGATATCACGCAACGCTTCGATGTAGGAAATCTTGCAGAGCCATTCGTTGTTGTCTTTGAGTTCATGGGCCGGCCCTTGGATCTGCCCAAGCACATTGTTGTAGATCGGTTCCTGTGCATCGACATTACTCTGAACGATCTCGGGGGTCATCATCTGCCGCTCTGCGGACTTGCCCGATGGATCACCGATCAACCCGGTCCCGCCGCCCATCACCACAACGGGGATATGCCCCGCTCGCTTCACATGCGCCAGCAGCATGATCGGCACAAGATTCCCGATCGTCAATGAATCCGCAGTCGGATCAAACCCCGCATAAATCTTCCGTGGAGCATTGTCGGGGTCCGCGAGATGATCGCGCAGGCCGTCTTTGTCCGTACAGTCCTTGAGGAGTCCGCGCCATTCCAGTTCATTGATTAGGTCGATCCGTTCGCTCATGCAGTGAGCGTAGGTCGGTTCGGGTCCGCTGTGGGCAGGAATGGCTCTCGATGCAACCGAGGGCGCATAGAAAACCCGGCCAAAAAGGAGCCGGGTCACCTGTATAGAGAAAGATCGTTATGGCAGACGTGCCTGGACTACCCAGTCCTTTCTGGTCGCGTCGTTGGACCAGTGCTGCATGTCGTTGTACTCTTCCCAGCCCCATTGCTCGGCGTGCCCATCGAGCATGCCGGCGATCCCCTTGCCTTTGTGTCGCAGCGATACACCGCCTGAGTTGTTCTCAGGGGATTCGGTGCGAGCGGCGTACGCATCCTCCCACTGTCGTCCAGCGGTCGAATAGAGATGAGGAGGCTTGACAATGAAGTACCCCTCAACTAATCCATACCCTGGGAGCAGAGAAGGCTCTGCAACCGAGCGAGCACTCGAGAAACTCATCAGATAGCTTGGACGCTGGATCTGGTGCATCTTATCAACATGGAGTTTGCCGAACACGCGACGACCGTTCGCTGACCACGGGAGGCTATCACCGTTGGCTCCCCCGCCGACAAAATACGAGTTGAGCCCGAACGATGGGTAGAGCGAAGCGACATACCGCATGCTTTCACCCTGAAGGATTTCATCTTCACTCCCAGTGTTGTGAAAGCTATCGAGGTCTGCATCGAGCTCACTAGCGAGCCCTTCGACCACTCTGTGATCCATATAGAGTCCATCAAACTGGAAATCCATATAGGGGATGAGCCGCCAAGGATACCGCTTGCCTGCTGTCGACCCTACCGAGTCGCCCTTCAGATCCTTTGGAACAGTGTTGTCCCTGACCATTTCTTCCCAATGATTGTCAGACAAGAATCCAGTGAGTAGCTTGCCGCGATGGTCATCGCTGTAGAGCGTGTAAGCCACCAGAACTTGAGACATCCCGGCCTGCTCACGGACCGCCCGGGCACTCTCCCGGGCACCGCCTAGGGCGGGTAAAAGGATTCCGATTAGGGTCGCAATGATGGCAATGACTACCAAAAGCTCGATCAGAGTGAATGCAGATGTCTTTTGATGCTGAGCGGTCATGATTCTTTGCTCCTGCTAAGGCCTGTCCTTAGTCTCTCAGCGGATTATTATCGCCCGTTATTGAGACTTCCTCTCAATTTTTTCCTAAACGGACTTGAGAAACTGAGACTGCCTATCAATGATTAGCGTATGACTACTGTTTGGCAAGCGAGGTTAGCGGTATACAGGACATTTAATACATTTTTATCCGCTTGTCTGATTCTGGTTGAAATGACCAAACATGGTGGTTTATGGGCGTTTTCGCACTATATTATCCACGACCGCGCAATATCGGCCTCCTGAAAGAGAGCACACTATGACCCGATCACTCACCTGCCTTATTTATGCCGCATTCATGGGCTACTTTGCCCAGTCCAGTGCCGCACAAATACTCGATGTCCAGTACGACACCCCCACGCTCGATCGCTGGAACTACCCCTTCAACGGCTCTCCAGGCACACGCTTCGAGATGACTTCTTTCGGTGCAATCGAATTTGTTGGACACGACGATCACGATGCACAGGTGCTCCTCGGCTTTGAAACAGCCAATGACATCGCAGCCGGGCTCGGCGCAGATCAATACCGAGTCCTCAGCGTGACCGTGACAATGACCATGCTGAACGATGATGATTTCATGTACGACCCTACACACGACACCTTTGATACCTATGGCCTTCTCGGCGAGCCGTTCGATACCGACCCGGGCCGACCACTCAACCTCTGGCTCACCGGGTACCGAGGCGGGCAGGACCAAACAACCTACTTCGAAACCAGCCCATTCGGCTTTACAGCCGATGTCCCCCCATCACAAGGAATGCGCAATGCGTTTGCGGCCACCTTCGACACGCTGGGCATCGCAACCGATGTCTCAAATAATCTCAAAGAACAGTTCGATGCCGTTCCACTAGCAGTCGGACAAACCAACGCGATTAACCCGGGCGATTTCGTCCCAGCGGACACTACATTCAGCTTTACCTTTTCTCCCTGCCAGCTCGGCGATCATCTCGAACTGGGCAAGATGCTCGACCTTGGCGAAATCCGTTTCTCGATCTCATCGCTTCAAGCAGCGATCGGTGGCCCCGACGGTGGCGGCGGTATCAACTACCCAATCTGGTACAGCCGAGAAAATCCTCTCTCGCAGATTCTGGGTTACTCACCAACACTTAATATCCAAGTCCGTGTAGGCTCGCCGGGCGATTTCAATGGCGACGGAAGCCGAGACTTCTTTGATATCTCTGCATTCCTATCGAGCTTCACCGCAAACGATCCAAGCGCGGACATTACAGGAGACTGCGCGTTCGATTTCTTTGATATTTCCGCATTCCTGACCGCATTCACAACCAGCTAATTACACACACCGGGGATATGTTCCCCCTTTAAATCTCGAGGAGTAGACCATGAAAGCAACGACCACACTCATCACCATCGCCGCTACAGCATTCGCAGCTTCGGCATCGGTAACTTCGTTCACAGAAGACTTCGAATCCGGTGCAAACAACTGGATCTCGGGCTCATTCGCCCCCCTTACATGGAACGCAGCTGGCGCTATGGACGGCAGCGCCTATGTCAGCAGTTCCGCTGATCTCAACTCCGCAGGACCCTTCGGGCTCACACTTCTCCGCGGCCAAGACGACCAAGACTCATCAGCAGATGCATTCGTAGGAAACTACCTCTCAAGCGGGATCACTACCGTTGAGTTCGACTTCCGTCACGATGCCGGGATGGACCTAGGGATCGCACTCCGCGTTGCGGGATCATCAAACTTCCCCGGCTTTGGCGTTGAACAACCATCACTGGTTGCCTCGGGCCAATGGGTCCGCCTGAGCTACGACCTCAGCTTCTTTAACCCACTGCTGACACTTGAAGGCCCACCCACACCAGATTTCTACAACTCGGTCATGGAAGCCGTGGGGAATATCCAGGTCTCAGCGTTCCGTCCTGACGGTCTGACAACCCCATTGATTGCAAACTTCGATCTTGACAATGTCTCGATCGTTCCAGCACCAGGCGGGATCGCCCTCCTCGGGCTCGGTTGCCTAACTGTAACCCGCCGCCGGCGCAGCTGATAGCTGAACCAACCAGTCCTAACCCTTTATGCGGGCTCCGTCTTTGACGGGGCTCGCTTTTTTAATGTGCTCATGAGGGAATGATCGGCGTACGCCCAACCGAGTAGTAATGAAATCCCAGATCCCCAAGGTGCTGGCGACGGTACAGGTTCCGGCCATCAAAGATAACCTTGTCCTTCATCACACTGGCGAGCTTCTCAAAGTCTGGGCTCTTGAACTCCGGCCAGTCTGTAGAGATCACGATCGCGTCACAATCGCGGGCACATTCGTACATGTCATCGTGGATAGAAATGGTGTCACCCATTTCTATGGAGACATTCTCTGCGGCAACAGGGTCATACCCGCTGCACACGGCACCGTAGCCAAGAGCTTTGCGGACGATCGTCAGGGCGGGGGCTTTACGGATATCGTCGGTGCGTGGTTTGAATGCCAAGCCCCAAAATCCGATCTTCTTGCCTTGAAGACCCATCTCGCCACCAAAGTGCTTGAGGATCTTATTGAAGAAGAGGTTGCGTTGTCGTTCGTTGGTGCCGTGAACTGCGTTGGAGACCTGCATGGTCACACCCGACTTGTCTCCCATCATGATGCACGCGAGCGTGTCCTTTGGGAAGCAGGAGCCGCCGTAGCCCAACCCCGGGTACAGAAACTGGTGCCCGATGCGGGAATCTGAGCACATGCCCTCGCGGACACGATTGATATTGGCCCCGTAGGCCTCACACAAGTTGGCCATCTCGTTGATGAACGATATTTTGGTCGCAAGGAAGTTGTTGGAAGCGTACTTGACCATCTCAGCACTGAGTACATCCATAATAAAGATTGGATGCCCATTGCGGACGAATGGGTCATAGAGGTCGCGGAACATTTCGCCGACCATGTCGGACTCGACACCGACGACCACGCGGTCTGGCTTGTTAAAGTCCATTACCGCGTCGCCCTCTTTGAGGAACTCCGGGTTATCGGCTACATGGAACTCGATGTCCCCGACGATAGATTTGATCGTGTCACGCACACGGAATGTGGTTCCAACCGGGACAGTAGATTTGACAACGATTACCTTGGCCTTGGCGTCCGGGCCAAGCTCCTTGATCGCATTGCCGATATCTTCAGCTGCACCATCGATAAACGACATATCGGTATGCCCTTTATCATCTGATGGTGTACCAACACAGATAAAGATCATGTCCGCGCTCTGGTAAGCAGCTTTCTTGTCAAGGGTATAGGTCAGACGCCCCGACTGACGATTCTTGATCATCAGGTCCGTCAGCCCGGGCTCGTAGATCGGGCAGATGTCCGCCTCGAGCTTCTCAATCTTCTCGGCGTCAACATCGAGGCAGGTAACATCATTGCCAGTATTGGCAAAGCACACGCCTGTAACAAGCCCTACATATCCGGTCCCAACCATGGTCAGATGCATCGTACAATTCCCTTCGGCAATAGATCAACTAGGACTGGCAGTGTATACACCCGCCAAGTGGATTGGCAGCAAATGATTCCGCCAGAATCGAGCATCTGCAAAGATTACAGCCGGTTCGATCACTAGGATTGCATGCCCGGATCTCGGGCATCAATATTGAAGAGCAGACCAAGCGAGGATCCCGATGAGCGTGGAAACCAAAGATCGTAAATCTAGCCGAAAGGCCAATGTCGAGAAAAAAGCCGCCGCCAAGGCCGCCAATACCGGAGCACTCTCGGCGCTCACTGCAGATCACCACGAGCTCTACCAGCTCTCGGTCCAGAATGTGGAAGCCGAGATCGACTTCATTGAAGAAGAGTTCAAGAGTATCAGGGGCCGAAAAGCCAAATCCCTCCGTGAAGACTTCTGCGGCACCGGGAACACCTCCGTCGAATGGATCAAACGCCGCAAGACCAATACCGCCGTCGGACTCGACATCGATCAGCCAACGCTCGACTGGGGAGCCGAGCACCACCTCGCCAAGCTGACCGACGAGCAGAAATCACGAGTGACCCTGCACAACCGCAATGTCCTCGAGCCGGGAGACGCGACCGGGTCTGACTGTGTACTCGCGATGAACTTCTCCTACTGGCTCTTCAAGACCCGCGATCAACTCCGGGGCTACTTCGAATCCGTCCGCGAATCGCTGGGCGACGATGGCGTCTTCTTCCTCGACCACTACGGCGGCTCGGAGACCATGACCGAGACCGAGGAGACCAAATCCATCGACGCAGGGGGAAGCCGATCGTTCACTTATATCTGGCAGCAAGAATCCTACAACCCGATCACGGGCGATTTCGTCTGCCATATCCACTTCAAGTTCCCCGACAAGACCCGCATGAATAAGGCCTTCACCTACGAGTGGCGGCTCTGGACCATGGTCGAAATCCGCGAACTGCTCTCAGAAGCCGGGTTCGCGAATGTCGATGTCTACTGGGAAGGCGAAGATGAAGACGGCGACGGCAATGGTGAATACGAGGCAACCCTCGAAGGAGAGGCCGATCCGGCCTTTATCTCCTACATTGTCGCCTACGACTGAGCATCAGACCTGGAATCTCGATAGAATCACATGATGCAAGGCGTTGTCCAAATCCCGGAAGAACTCAAGTCCCTCGAAGACATCATCGCTTCGGGCTTTGGTGATGTCGAACGGGTATTCGCCGAACAACTGGTTTCGGATCTGGATCCCGTCGACCAAATGTGCGAGCATGTCGAGCGGTACCGCGGCAAGATGCTCCGCCCCATGCTAGTACTCCTCTGTGGAGCGGCCGCCAACCCGGACTTGATCAAGCTCTTGGAATCCGGTTCCAGCGACAAGATCATAACAAGCGCCCACACCGTATGCGGAGCCGTCTGCGAGATGGTCCATATGGCAACCCTCGTTCACGACGATGTGCTCGACGAAGCCGAGATCCGCCGCCGTGGCAAGACCATCAATGCGATGAAGGGCAACGAGACCTCCGTCATCCTCGGCGACTACCTCATCGCCAGTGCCTACGAGCTCTGCTCGACCCTCGACTCCCCCATCCCAAGCCGAATCGTCGGCAAGGCCTCCGCCGTCATGTGCAGCGGAGAGCTCCTCCAGCTCCACAACCGGAACAACTACGAGCTCGACGAGCCGACCTACTTCGAGATCCTCAAACGCAAGACCGCCGCCCTCATTGGAGCCGCGTGCGAACTCGGAGCACTCAGCACACTCGGGTTCGATCAGCAAGATCATCCAACAGTCCAAGCCCTCCTCGGATTTGGTACAGACCTCGGAATCGCCTTCCAGATCCAGGACGATGTCCTCGACCTCACCGGCACCGAAGCATCTGTTGGCAAATCGGTCGGCAAGGACCTCGAAAAAGGCAAACTCACCTACCCCCTCATCCATCACCTCGCAAACTCCGCTTCAAAGACCCGTTCGCTCGAACTCATCCAAGCCATCGCTCGTGCCGACGAATCCGGACTCCCCGAACTCATCGACCTCGTCGAGCAAACCGGATCCATCGCTGCGACCCAGCAGATGGCCCTTTCCTATGTTGACAGTGCTAAAGCCCGCCTCAACGACATCCCCGATGGTCCGGGACGCCCGATGCTCCAGCTTATTGCCGACGCCGTCATCTCCCGTTCACACTGAGGTCACCCAAAGATGCCCAAGCGTGTGTTCAAGCTCTATCAACGCAAGCGGGTCATCAATATCAATGTCAATGTCTTCGTCGCAGGCCTATTCTCGATCGCGATCGCCAAGTACCCCGTTGCTGTGATCTCAGGGATCATCGGCCATGAGCAGAAACTACTTATCTCCTTCCTCGCCTACGCCATCGACACAATAATCGACATCCTCATCTACTTCGGGCTCCACTGGATCGCCAACCACTGGCGCCCCCTCAAAGAATCGCACCTCGTAGACAAGGTCACCACCCCCGCCGAATCCAAGACCCGCAACTTCCTCGTCGATGTCGGCAAAGTCCAAGCCGAGCGCATCGCCCTGGTCCCAATCTTCGCCCTCGTCGCAATCTCAGGCATGTGGGCCCTCCAGCACTTCGCAAGCACCCAGCCCAAATGGGCCTTCGTGATCGCATTCATCGTCGCCATGCTCATCACCCGCATCATCCACACCGTCTGGGGCTACCGGTCCGGCACCTTCAAAGACCAGATCCACCCAGACGACGCCCAAGCCGAGGTCCACAATTAACCATGTGTGGCATCGCCGGCATTATCAAGATTCACGACCCCAATGACGGCACACCCCCACCGCCGCTCGAAGCCATCCCCGAGTCATGGCTCGACATCCTCGACGACTCCATCAAACACCGAGGCCCCGACGGCCAAGGCCGCTTCCGCGACCGGGCAACCCGCGAAGACGGCACCATCGTCGATGTCGCCCTCGTCCACCGCCGGCTGAGCATCATCGACCACGAGGGCGGCTCCCAACCCATGGTCCACGACGGCGAGCGGCTTCGTCCAGATTTAACCTACCAACCCGGCGAGACGCCGATCATTGCAAGCGAGGTTGAGCCGGACAAGCCTGTGGTTGCGGTGGTGTTTAATGGGTGTATTTATAATCACCGGGAACTGCGGAAAGAACTTGAGGCGGCCGGGCATGTGTTTGAGACGGATCATTCGGATACGGAAGTGCTGGTGCATGGGTGGCGGGAATGGAAGCTGTATCTCACTGATCAACTTGAAGGTATGTATGCAAGTCTGATCTGGAATCGGTATACGGGCCAACTGGCTCATGGCCGCGACTTTGCAGGTGAGAAACCAATATATTCTGCATATCCATACCAGACGAATACGCCACGCACCATTGCCTTTAGCAGCACATGCTCTGGATTAGTCTCACTTGTGAAGGTTGCAAACAACATTGGTGATCCAATTTGGCAAGATGCCATTCCCGAATACATTACCAATGGCTATTGGAGATACCCCGCTACCGAAGACTGCGCTGCTTATACCAAACCGAGTGAGTGGCTGGTTATGCCTAGCAGTCCAAGGCAGGGCGGCAAGACTACTACTCCATACACAAGAAGATACTCTCGTGTGCTAAAACTCCCAACACGTGGCGAATTCCATCCAAACAAACTCCGGCTCGAGGGCGATCTAAAAGAAAAATATGTAATCCAAGCAATATCATCACGCCTCGAAGCCGATGTCCCCCTCGGTGTCTTTCTCTCAGGCGGAATCGACTCTTCCCTCATCGCCGCCATCGCCCATCAGCATCGCCCGGACATCAAAACCTTCACCGTCCGCATGCCCGACAAACGATACGACGAATCAGAAGCCGCCCAGCAAACCGCCGACGAAATCGGCACCGATCACACCACACTCGATTGTGAAGCCAACCCGGCTAGCGATCTCGTCATGCTCATAGAGCAACTCGGGCTCCCATTCGGCGACAGCTCATTGCTCCCGACCTACTGGGTCTCCAAAGCTGCCCGCGAACATATCAAGGTCGCCCTCTCCGGCGACGGCGGCGATGAACTCTTCGGCGGGTACCGCCGTCACTCCATCGCCCCGATGCTCAACCGCTGGCATCACCTACTCAAACTCATTCCTACTTCACTTCTCGATCAACGACAACCCGGCAGCAAGACCACCTACCTTGCCCGCCTTGCTACAGCGGCTCGCTACGGCGGATACTCCGAACTCCTCGCCATCTTCCCCACGCCCGATCTCCGCAGAGTCATCCCTAGCATCGATGACGAACCAACAGGCAACGACACATTTTATAGAGTGGACGACCCACTCCGCAGAGACTTTACGCACTACCTCCCAGATGATCTCCTCCGAAAGACCGACACCGCATCGATGGCTGTAGGTCTCGAAGTCCGAGCCCCGTTCCTCGCTCGCGATCTTGTCGAAGCCGCGATGCGGACGCCCCTTGATGTTCTCATGCCCAATGGTGAACGCAAGGGCCTTCTCAAACAAGTCGCCCGCAAGTACCTCCCCGACCACATCGTCGATCGCCCCAAGCAAGGCTTCGCGATCCCCATTGGCGATTGGTTCCGCACAGACTATGGCGACATGCGCCAACTCCTCTACGACCACCTCAAATCAAACGACCCATTCCCTAGGCTTGCTGATGCGGGCGTGAACATCAATATGAAGTTCGTCGAGCAGATGCTCCGCGAGCATGACGCGGCCGGGGAGAAATCGATCAACCCCTGGCACGGGCGTGACCACTCTCAGCGCCTCTACATGATGCTCGTGCTCTCCATCTGGAGCAAATGGCTCGATCGGGTTGGTAACGAAGTCCACGAAAAAACCCACGGCTAAGCGTGGGCTTGGTGTGATTCGAATGAATGAACTGATCAGTTCTGAGCAACATTGCCGTCGATATGAACATCCATCTGCGGGAATGGGATTCCTATGCCAGCATTGTCCAAAGCATATTTCACATCGCGGGTAAGCTGATCGGAAACCGCCCAGAAATCCTCAGCATTGACCCATACGCGAACGCTCCAGTCAATCGACGAGCCCCCGAGCCCGGTCAGCACGGCCGCCGGTTCTGGATCGATCAGCACACCCTTGCATGCTTTGGCTGCAGCAACAAGGACCTCGCGGGATTTATCAATGTCTGCACCGTAGTCCGTACCCACAGAAACTGAAACCCTGCGGGTATCGTGATGCGAAATATTCTCGATGGTGCCCCCAAAGACCGAACCATTGGGGACGATGATCCGCCGGTTGTCTGGGGTATCAAAGGTTGTCGTGAACAACCCAATTTCGATAACCTTACCAGTTGTGCCACCGGCGTTGGCGACATCCCCGACTTTGAACGGGCGGAAGAACAGCAGCATCACACCAGCGGCGACATTGCCCAGCATGCCGGACATGGCCATACCAATGGCGAATCCAGCGGCGGCGAGAACCGCTGCGAAGCTTGTGGTCTCAACCCCAAGCGTGCCGAGGATCGCGATGCCACCTGCAAAGAGCACGAGGTAACGGACCATGTTGCCGAGGAACCGCGAAAGGGTTTCTTCGACATTGGCCTTCCGACAGGCCTTGGTCGTCATCCCACGGATCCAGCCGGCTATAACGAGGACCGCGACAATAAGAACGATCGCCAGCGCAACCGGCTGGCCAATAGTTTCCCACGCGAGGATCCAAGTATCAGAACCCATGTCGCCATTGGTCATCCGAGACACAAGGTCCCCGAATCCTTCGGCTCCGCCCGAATCGGTCACGGCCTGCGCTGCATCTGAAACAGCTTCGGTCGCGGTATTGATCTCATCTTGTAACATTTGATGCTCCTGTGTTTATTGTGCCGTCCCCACAGCACTAGTGAACTCTGTAAATGGTGTCTTAGAACTGCCAACCAACGGTAATGTCAAAGTAAAGGTCGTTATTATCCTTTGTGCCACCGGGCTGGGAGTCGTATTTATGGGTCAGTTTGAACTGAAGGTTCATGTTGCTCTCTTTGTCGAGCAGGATATTCCACTTCAAATGGTTATTGAAGCGATCACGAGTGACTTCAGAAATATCCACAAAGTATTCTGAACCACCCTCGATATTCATAATGTCATTGAACCGGTGCTTCAGATCAATACCCGTGACCAATGCTTCAGGACGGAAGTCGTCAATTGTTCCCCCAAAGGTCTGGGAACCACCGAAGCCGGTCCTCCCCTTGAGGTTGGTTTTGTCATTCTTGATAAACTGATAGCTGATACCCGCGTGAGCTGCGACACGGTAATCCCAATCCTGAAACTCGTCGGCCTCAAAGCTCGCTGTGGTCCACCAGCCAATCTTGTGACCCTCAGGGGCCAGCCATTCATGACGAAAATCGAGATCTAATCGATTCTGCGAATCGATGCCGTTGCGGGTCGCAAACCGGTACTCGCTATCAAACTTGGTCAGGTATTTTTTTGAGGTCCGTTTCGTATGGAACTGGAAGTTCATATTTGTATTTTCTGTGTTCCCAGACGAAGTGTTGAAGCCAAAGCGGACAGATCGTTTCCAACCTGTCCAGAATGATGGTTCTTTGTCTTTTTTCTTGATCACTTCTGGAGGAGGGGGGGGAGTCGCATCAGACGCCGGAGGGGCTTCCGGCTGAGTCACTGCCAATCCAGATGCATTTACCTGCGCCGGGTTAGGGATAGCCCCAACCGAGATCGCATGAGCTTTTGCTTGCTCAAGATTGAGTTTCGCAATCTGAACCTGCTCCATAGCCAATGTGTATGCCGCCTGCGCAGCACGGAGTTCTTCAAGAGCAGCCGTTGCTTCAAAGTCAGCATCAACCCTTGCCAAACACTGCCCTGCAAGAACCAGAACCAAGAATCCCACGAAAGCTCGTCCGATGGCCATAAAACGCCACCTCCCAAATATGAAACCTGACCAACATCACACCCTCAACAGGAGACGATTCAATCACGAAACAAGTCTTTAAACACATCATGCCGATACCAAGCACACCAATATCGTGTAGCATTGTACCAGTTCTGGATATCTGACCGAAGAAGATACCAGAATCGATCTCACGAAAACCAAGGATGGCTCATGGACACACCTACTCCCAATACCTCGGCATCCCGGCGTCAAGTCCTGTACATCGGAGCTAAGGCAGGGTCACTGGTAGCACTCAGCGGGCTCCTGGGAGGCCTTAGCGGGTGTGAGAGCAGCCCCAAACGCCGCTCGCGATCAGGGAACATGATCGGCCAACCAATCCCAGCAGACCCGGCTGTAGCCACCCATGCACCCTCGCCAATTACCTCAGCTCCAGGCCGAATCCCTGTCCAAACGGGAAAACTGACCCAACTCCCAGAATTCGTCATCCCACGCACCGCATGGACACGTGGAAAGACCAAAGCCAGTCTCGCCGATCCAATGAGCCGGATCACTAGAATCACCGTCCACCACGATGCAATCAGCCCTTTACCCTCGGGTCGATACTCAGATTCTGTCCGCCGGCTGACGACCATCCGGAGAGGCCATCTGAATAATCATTGGGCCGACATCGGGTACCACTACGCGATTGACCCCGCTGGAAGAGCTTGGCAAGCACGCCCACTGACCTTCCAAGGGGCCCATGTCAAAAACCACAACCCCGGAAACATCGGGATCGTCGTATTCGGGAACTATGAGAACTCAAGACCCACAACAAAGGCGCTCGACACGCTCAATACCCTCATCGCCCACGAAATGCTCCGTTTCAATGTCCCACTCGGCAGGGTCTACACCCACCGTGAACTCCGCAGCACCGCCTGTCCGGGACGACATCTACAATCCCAGATGATCCAGTTCCGTAGACCAAACGGTTCTCTCGCGATGCTTCTGAATGGAGCTTCTCAGGCCTGAGCTTGAGCAGGCTGCGCAGCCGTGTCTTCGAGATCCCGGTGACCAAAGATCGCTGTCCCCACACGAACAAGATTCGCACCTTCTTCGATCGCGACCTCGTAATCACCCGACATGCCCATCGAGAGCAGGTTGAAGTGCCCCTCCCCGACACCCGCCTTCGAGAGGTCATCATAAATCTCTCGGCAACGCGAGAAATGCTCCCTAGATCGCTCTGGATCATCGGTGATCGGCGCCATGGTCATCAGCCCACGAACACGAACATTAATCATGGTATCAATCTGCTCAGCGATCGCCCCCAGAGCCGCAATCGGCAATCCCATTTTCGAATCCTCACCAGAGATATTGACCTGCACCAGCACATCGACCTCTCGGTCGAGCTTGTTGGCGACCACCTGGAGCTCCTCAGCAAGACGGAGTGAATCGATTGAATGGATCAGCCGAGTACAATCAGCGATCTTGCGGACCTTGTTCCGTTGGAGATGCCCGATCATGTGCCAACGGACCGGGTCAGTCGCATCGATCTGATGTGTACCAGAAGATGTCCGAGGCATCGAGTTGATCCGATCAAACCATTCGCTGATGACCCCAGCTCGTTGGGCAAGCTGCTGCACACGATTCTCACCAAAGTCTCGATGCCCTAACTCAACAAGCTCTCGGATATCTTCAGGCTCTGCGTACTTGGCAACCGCCACAAGATACACCGACTCCGGCGTCC
>Ga0209344_10002267_pt1 | contig 21884 bp, 17 predicted proteins | sample Cruoilmetagenom6_FD_187293 | JGI IMG/M metagenome (GOLD analysis project Ga0209344, IMG submission 187293) | Oil polluted marine microbial communities from Coal Oil Point, Santa Barbara, California, USA - Santa Barbara Oil Seep Sample 6 (SPAdes)... | ecosystem: Environmental > Aquatic > Marine... | reverse complement strand
GGCAAGGCCGTGACCTTTGTCAAGGGGCATGATGACATCACGGATTGGGCACGCGCGCGGCGGCGGGGCGTGCGCACCGAGATCGGCCCCGACCATCTGTTGGCATCTTCGTCGCTGCCCTTCGTCTTTGCACCCGTGCGGATTGACGGCGAGTTCTACGGCGATGGCTCGCTGCGGCTGACTGCGCCGCTGTCCCCGGCCATTCGTACCGGTGCGGACCGGGTTTTGGTCATCGCCGCCCGCGACAACATCGCGGACGAGCCGCAAATGCCCGAGCAAACGAAAAGCCCGTCCATCGGCGAGATGGCGGGCCATGCGCTCGATATCATGTTCAACGACAATCTTGATGCCGATCACGAACGCATGTCGAGGGTTAACCAAACCCTGTCACTGCTGCCGGAGGAACGGCGCAGGCAAACGCCGTTGCGGGTGATCGATACCGTGATGCTCTCACCCTCGAAGGATCTGCGCAGGATCGCCGGACGATATGCGGGTGAAATGCCGTTTGCGATCCGCCTGCTGATGCGAACGCTGGGGTCTTGGGGCAGCGACGGGCGCCTGATCAGTTACCTGCTGTTCGAATCCAGCTACATCAGTGCGCTGATCGACTTGGGCTATGCCGACACGATGGAAAAGGAAAACGATGTCCGGGATTTCCTGTTGAAATAGCCGGCTCCCATTGCACGCCGCCCTCAGCCTGACGGATTGCCGGCCAAGTCATGATCCCCCGGTGCCGCGCCTCAGAGAGGGCGCTTCAGCCAACGGGAGATCACACCAATGATGCCTTCGCGGAACAACAGGACGCCGATGACGAAGATCACCCCCTGGATGATGGTCACCCACGCGCCGAAGGTTGCAAGATAGTTCTGCATCGTCACGATGATCGCTGCCCCCAGCAGTGGGCCGAAAACAGTGCCCATCCCGCCAAGCAGGGTCATCAGCACGACCTCACCAGACATGGCCCAGTGCACGTCTGTGAGCGACGCCAGTTGGAACACCTGGCTTTTGATCGCTCCGGCGAGGCCCGCAAAAGTCGCGGACAGGACAAAGACGATCAGCTTGTAACGATTGACGTTATACCCAAGCGAGATTGCGCGCGGTTCGTTCTCTCGGATCGCCTTGAGCACCTGGCCGAAAGGCGAATGCACGACACGATAGAGAAACAGGATGCCGGCAAAGGTCAGCGCCAGAACGAAGAAGTAGAGCGATATGTTGTTCTCGAGCGAGATCAGACCGAACAGCTTGCCGCGCGGCACCGACTGAATGCCGTCCTCGCCGCCGGTAAAGGGAACCTGCAAGGCAAAGAAATAGACCATCTGGGCGAATGCCAGCGTCACCATCGCGAAATAGATGCCTTGCCGGCGGATCGACAATGCCCCGATGACCAGCCCCAGAAACGCTGCTGCGGCGGCACCACAAAGGACCGAAAGCTCGGGCGTCAGGCCCCAGACCTTGGCGGCGTGGGCGGCCACATAGCTGGCTCCGCCGAAATAGGCAGCATGGCCGAACGACAGCAAGCCACCGAAGCCCAGCAGCAGGTTGAACGCCGCCGCGAACAGGGCAAAGCACATGATCTTCATCGCGAAGACGGGATAGACCACGAATGGCAGGACCAGCAGAAAGGCGAGCAGGACAAGAAAGATCATCTTGTGCAACGGCGACATTCCCGCATCGTTCACGGCGGGTGAGGCGGCCGCAATCTCGGTTTGCTGCATACTCATCGAGCTTCCTTTCCGAACAATCCCTCAGGCTTGATTAGCAACACGATCGCCATGATCACGAAAATCACCACGGCGGATCCTTCGGGGTAGAACACCCGCGTCAGCCCTTCGACGATGCCAAGCATGTAGCCGGTGACGATCGCCCCCAGTATCGACCCCATGCCGCCAATCACCACGACAGCGAAGACGACGATGATAAGGTCGGCCCCCATGTTGGGGTTGACCGAGTAGATCGGCGCGGCCAGTACGCCTGCAAATCCCGCCAGCCCGACGCCGAACCCGTAGGTCAGGGTGATCAGCAGCGGCACGTTGACCCCGAACGCCCCGACAAGCGCGGGGTTTTCGGTGGCGGCGCGCAGATAGGCGCCCAGCCGGGTCTTCTCGATCATGAACCATGTGCCAAAGCAGACCACGACGGAAGCCACGACAACCCAGCCGCGATAATTGGGTAGGAACATGAAGCCGAGGTTCTGCCCGCCCGAAAGCTGCGACGGAATCTGATAGGGCAGGCCCGAGATGCCGTAGTAATTGCGAAACAGGCCCTGAATGATCAGTGCCAGACCAAATGTCAGCAAGAGCCCGTAGAGGTGATCCAGCTTGTAGAGGCGCGACATCATTGTACGCTCAAGCAGGATGCCGAAGGCCCCCACGATCAGAGGCGACAGGATCAGCGCGGGCCAATAGCCTATGCCGACATAGTTCAACAGCATCCACGCCACGAAGGCACCCGCCATGTAGAGCGCGCCATGGGCAAAGTTGATGATGTTGAGCAGGCCAAAGATCACCGCCAGGCCCAGCGAAAGGATCGCATAGAATGCACCGTTGATGAGGCCCAAAAGGAGCTGGCCCATCAGTACCTGCGGTGAAATTCCCAGAAGCTCGAACATGATACTGCCCCGTTGAGTTTAGGTGCCGCTTCCCGGGGAAATGCCCGGGAAGCGGCGGCGTTTTCGCTGTTACTTCTTGGTGAAGTCACACTCTTCCAGCATCGGCAGGAACGCATCTTCGCCACTGATCGAGGAGATCTGGTTGTAGAGGTCCCATTCGCCTTCCGACTGGTCGGGCGACTTGACTTCGAACAGGTACATGTCGTGGATCGCACGACCGTCACCGCGCACCGTGACTTTGCCAAAGAGCGGATCATCGAATTCCATCTCTTTCATCTTGGCGACGATGGCGCGGCCATCCTCGGCGCTACCCAGCGCTTCGACTGCGGCAAGGTAGGCCATCGTGGCCGAATAGGCACCGGCATGCACCATGGTGGGTTTTGCGCCCATCTGTTCCTCGAACCGGGCCGACCATTCGCGCGTGGCGTCGTTCTGATCCCAGTAGAAGGCTTCGGTCAGGTTCAGCCCCTGCGCCGTTTCGGCACCCAGCGAGTGCACATCGGTGACGAACATCAGGAGAGCGGCCAGTGACTGCCCCGCTTGGGTGATGCCGAACTCGGATGCCTGCTTGATCGCGTTGACGGTGTCGCCGCCAGCATTGGCCAGACCGATGACATCAGCGCCACTGCCCTGTGCCTGCAGCAGGTAGGACGAGAAATCCTGCGATGGGAACGGGTGGCGCACATTGCCCACGACTTCGCCGCCGTTATCCTTGACCACGGCCATCGTGTTTTCTTCCAGCGAGTGGCCAAAGGCGTAATCCGCAGTCAGAAAGAACCATTTCTTGCCGCCGGCCTTGGTTACCGCGCCGCCGGTGCCATTGGCGAGTGCGGCGGTGTCATAGGTCCAGTGTACGGTCGTCGGCTGGCATTGGTCGCGAGTCAGGCTGGTCGATCCGGCGCCCGAATCCAGCAGCACGCCGTTGGCTTCTGCGGTGATGTCGGCCACGGCCAGTGCCACCGAAGAGGTCGGCACGTCGATGATGGCATTCACCCCGTCCACGTCATACCACTGGCGCGCGATGTTCGATCCGACATCGGGCTTGTTCTGGTGGTCAGCCGAGATCACTTCGACGTTTATTCCCTTTTCGGCAGCGCCGAAATCCTCGACTGCCATGCGCGTGGCCACGGCAGACCCCTCGCCGGACAGGTCAGCATAGGTGCCCGAACGGTCATTGAGAACGCCCAGTTTGACGTCGATCCCTTGGGCAAAGCCTGCCCCGGCGGTCAGCGCACACAGCGCAGTCGCCATGGAAAGTTTCTTCATCATTTCGCTTCTCCTCTTCAAATTGGCACAGTTTGCGCCGGTTACCGATCATTACACGCCCAGATAGCCGTGCAGTTTATCCATGTTGTCTTGCAGGTCGGCGTTAGTGATCATGTCGATCACCCGACCCTGTTCGACGACGTAGTGACGATCCGCCACAGAGGCCGCGAAGCGGAAATTCTGCTCGACCAGAATGATCGTGAAGCCTTCCTTTTTCAGCTCGCCGATCGTGCGGCCAATCTGCTGAACGATGACAGGGGCCAAACCCTCGGTCGGTTCATCGAGCAGCAGGAACTTGGCGCCTGTGCGCAAGATCCGCGCAATCGCCAGCATCTGCTGTTCACCGCCCGACAGTTTTGTGCCCTGGCTGCGCCGCCGTTCCTTGAGGTTGGGGAACAGATCGTAGATCCGCTCGACCTCCATGCCGCCCTTCTGGATGCGTGGCGGCAACATCAGGTTTTCATCCACGTTCAGAGACGCGAAAATGCCGCGTTCCTCGGGGCAGATCGCAATCCCCAAGCGCGCGATGTGGCGCGACTGCATCGCGATGACGTCGGTGCCGTTGAAGATGATGGAGCCGCGGCGCTTGGGCAGCATTCCCATGATCGCCAGCAGCGTCGATGTCTTGCCAGCGCCATTGCGCCCCAGCAAGGTGACGACCTCGCCCTCATTCACATGGAAATTGACACCGTGCAGGACATGGCTTTCGCCATACCAGCCGTGCAAATCCGCGACGCGCAGCAACGCCTTGTTGTTATCGACATCACTCATCTGTGGCTCCGATATACGCCTCGATCACCTCCGGGGCCTTCGAAACTGTTTCATAATCCCCCTCGGCCAGGATTTCCCCTCGTGCCAGAACCGTGATCCGGTCGGAAAGGTTGGCAACAACGGAAAGGTTGTGTTCCACCATCAGGATTGTCCGGCCCTTGGCCACCTTCAGGATCAATGCCGAAATCCGCTCGACGTCTTCCTGAGCCATGCCCGCCATCGGCTCATCCAGCAACAGCATCTTGGGGTCAAGCGCCAGCGTCGCCGCAATCTCCAGCGCGCGTTTGCGGCCATAGGACAGTTCTGCGGCGCGATGATCGACGAATTCCGACAATCCGACCTCGTCGATATGCGCGCGCGCATCTTCATCAAAGCGGCGCAGGGTCTTTTCCGAACGCCAGAAATCATAGCTGTCACCGCGCCTGCGCTGTAGCGCCACGCGCACGTTCTGCAATACGCTGAGATCGGGAAACACCGCTGAGATCTGGAAAGAGCGCACCATGCCCAGTCGAGCGATCCCGGCTGGCGACATTCCGGTAATGTCGCGGCCGTCGTAAACGATCGAGCCGCGTGTGGGTTGCAGAAACTTTGTCAGCAGGTTGAAACACGTTGTCTTGCCAGCGCCATTGGGGCCGATCAGGGCGTGAATCGTGCCTTGCTCCACCGACAAGTTGACGTCCTTGACGGCAACGAAGCCTTTAAACTCTTTGGTGAGTCCGCGTGCCTCCAACGCAATACTCATGTCGGCCCCATCCTATGATCATTTTCTGAGTCTCAAACCCGCGTGCGCGGGTTTGGCGCACTGTCCGAGCAATAATCTAATGGGTAGGGCCAAGAAGTAAATGCAATAATTTATCCGCTAATTTAGGGCGTTAACATTTTATGCAGAGATATTCACCTTTTGTCTGAGGCTGAACCGCGTCACTCAATCCCGGCGGCAAGAACACTTACATCCCGAAACGATTTTTGATCATTCCGTTGCCCATGGCTGGCGGCAAATGCTGCGACAGTCCGCGCGCAATCTTTGTCCGTTCCGCTAGGGTAAAATGCACCGGCGGTGTTTGCTCATGGTGTAGGTGCCGCCGGGAACGGCCAGTAGCGATTTGAGCGCGATCCGCTCGCTCATGCGGCGGGCTTTCCGGCTTTCAGCAGCTCCCGCGCGCGGGGCATGGCGGCATCGAAACGGTCCATGATCTCCTGGCACATTTCGGCATGACCGCGTTGCGCGCCACCGTGATGGCCAAATATCGCCTTATCCGTCCCAATCTGACAGCCAGTCCGCGATCCGTTTCCCGGCCACTGCGTGGCCGGTGCTGTTCCAGTGCGTGTCGCCCCAGAACCAAGGCAGCTTGCCCTGCTGCGCCGCCGCTATCAGCGGCGGTGTCAGGTCGATGAACCTGACAGACTCCGCCTCGGCGAACCGGCTTAGCTCGGCGGGCAGCGCCGAGAGGTTGGCGGTGGGATCGGCAATCGGGCTGCCGGGCGGAAAGGCGCAGTGCTGCTCCAGCACGCGGTATTTGGTTGGCACAAGGACCAGCGCGTAATCCGCGCCCTCGCGGCGTAACTCCTCGCGGAACGTGCTGATTGCCTTGGTGATTTCCGCCACTTCACCTTCGACCCCGACGAAAGAGCGCCGGGTCCAGAGAAACGCAACGGTCTGATCACCGATGCGGCAGGTGTAAAAGGGCGCGGGCGGGTTGGACAGCGTGACCAGCCTGTCCCAGACCAACCGGCCGAGCGACGCCCGGCCCGCAGCATCGGGCGCGGATTTTGCGCTCTGATTGCGATAGGCGTGGGAATCGAGCAGGTCATTCCCCTCGAACAGGAATTGCACCACCGTCTTGCCCGCCAGAGGCAGGCCAGACTCGCGCAGCATGTCGTGCTGACCCTGGATCGACAGCCCCAGCAGCGCCGCCTGCATCACTGGTCGGCCCAGCGCGTCCTCGACCACTTCGGTGATGGTCTCGGCCATCGGCACAGCGGCACCCAGAACGATGGAATCGCCTAGAAAGATGATGTCTCCGGTCGCTTCATCGCCATTTCGGAACCCGTAAGAGTCGGTCTGAAATTCGAACGGGATCAGATCATGCGGTAGGCCCAGGCGCGCGGCAATATCCTGCCCTGTCTGGCCCTGCACGTTGATATCCGGGCGCAGGGTCCAGCCCACTGTTTGGCCTTCTGCGGGTTGCGGGCTGAGCAATGCTGCCCAATCCACCAGTCCCACGCGCCCGGCCAGTTCCATCATCAGCAGCAAAAGGCCCACGGGGGTCACGCTGGCCCAGAACCCCAGCCATGCGCCGCGCTCGGCCGAGAGGCAAAGCAGCGCAACAGCGATGAGCATCAGCCCCGCTGCGACAATCATGTGCCGCAGCCGCCATAGGCCAAAGAGCATATCCTCGGAGGCAATTTCGGATGCTGAGGCGATGAGCACCGCAACGCAACCTGCTGCCAGCAGGACCGCAACGGCGATGGTGATGCCGCGGTATCTTGCGCCGGTTCTGTCCATCGCTCCCCTTGACGTGCCGCGCCCGCATGCCGGGCGTCTGTGCTATACATGATGGTAGAAACACCGCCGCCGGGCAATATCGGCGTTGGGTCGGCGAAAGGCCGCCACCCGGGCCGACATTCGCGAATGCTCCGGAACAAATGGCGGGGCTTTCGCGTCGTATTGTTGACGGTCCGTCAGGGCCAGAGTCATGAACAGAGGTTTGCATGAACATTTCCGGCTTGAAATCATCCACCGCAGCGGTCTTGTGCCTGAGCCTGATGCAGCCGCTACCCGGCCTCGCGCAGGTCACAATTGATGGCGCGGTCGAGGCGACCGGTGCGGACGATCTGGCGCAGACCGCCGCCGAACTGGCGCAAGAGGCCGAGAACGCGGCAGAAAAGGTTGCCGCAGAAGTAGAGGCTGCCGAACAGGCTGCCGCCGCCGATCTGGCCGCCGCTGCCGAAGCACAAGCCGCTGCTGATGAGGCCGCCGCTGCTGCGGAAGCAAAGGCTGTAGCCGACAAGATGGCCGCGGATGAGGCCGCTGCCGCCGAGGCAAAAGCTGCCGCCGATCTGGCCGCCGCCGCCGAAACGCAAGCTGCTGCTGATGAGGCCGCTGCTGCGGAAGCAAAGGCTGTAGCCGTCAAGACGGCCGCTGATGAGGCTGCTGCCGTCGAGGCACAAGCTGCTGCTGCCGCAGAAGCTCAGGCAGCCGCCGACAATGCTGCTGCCGACGACGCTGCCGCCGTTGCTACGCAGGCAGAGCCAGCGGAGCCTGCCGGTGCTGCAACCGAAACTGATGTTCAGGCCGCGACCGAGCAAGCCGCAGAAACGCAGGCCGAGACTGAGCCGAATACCGGAGAAAATGACGATGAACCGGCTGAGGCCGCCGAAGTTCAGGCCGAAGCAGCCGCGCAGAGCGATCCCCAAGCCGATGTGGCCAACAGCGCGGAATCCGAAGGTGCCGGAGAGGCGAGCGCCGCGCAACTGACCGATACCGAGCGTCAGGAACGCGCGCAACAACGCGAAGCGCAATCGACCTCGGCAGCGGAGGCGACTGCCGAAGGCGAGGCTGCGGCAGAAGTTGAAACCCAGACCGTCACCGAAGATGATGTGCGTAGTAGCGACGAGGATTTTGCGACCGGCGTGACCGGCGATGCGCAGGCTGCCACCACCGCTGCCGCCACCCCCGGCAAGGACAAGGGGCTGTCGAATTTTGAAAAAGCTCTGCTTCTTGGTCTGGGCGCCGCTGTCGTCGGCACGATACTGGCCAACGGCGACCGCGTGGTATCGAACTCGGGCGATCGTGTCGTGGTCGAGCGCGATGGCGAATTGCGTGTGCTCAAGAACGATGACCAGATCCTGAACCGCCCTGGTGCCGAGGTCAGCACGCAGACCTTTCGCGACGGATCAACCCGGACCACGGTTGCCTATGACGACGGCAGCCAGATCGTGACGGTCCGCGCCAGCGACGGCACCGTACTGCGGCGCACGCGCATCCGCGCCTCTGACGGCAAGGAATTTGTGCTATTCGACGACACCCAAGAGGCCGAGCCCGTTGATTTCGACCGCCTGCCATCGCTTGAAACCATCGCTGCACGGCAAGCCGAGGTCGCGATGAATGATGAGGCCGCGCTGCAAAAGGCGTTGCAGGAGGTGATGTTTGCCGATGTTGATCGCCGGTTTTCGCTGCGGCAGGTGCGCGACTACAAACGCGTCCGCGCGCTGGCGCCACAGGTAGAACTTGATGCGATCACCTTCGCCACCGGCTCTGCCGCGATCCAACCGAGCCAGGCACAGGCGCTGGCCGATCTGGGCGGGTCAATGCGGCGGATCATCGAGGAGAACCCAAGTGCGATGTTCCTGATCGAGGGCCACACGGACGCGGTTGGTGCTGCCGGATACAATCTTGCGCTCTCGGATCGGCGTGCAGAGACAGTGGCGCTGGCGTTAACCGAGTATTTTGACGTGCCGCCGCAGAACCTGATCACCCAGGGCTATGGCGAGAGCGATCTGAAAATACGCTCGCTCACGGCCGAACGCGCAAACCGTCGCGCCGCGGTGCGCAACATCACCTCTTTGCTGAACTGACAATACCTGCCTGAATGACGCAGAAACCCCCGGAGACGCAAATCTCCGGGGGTTTTTCGTATCTGGCGCAGGGGCTGCGGATTGGCGGCGTTATTCTGCGGCCACCTTCGCATCGGCCTTTTCGACCTTCACCGCCGAAAACTTGAACTCGGGGATCTTGCCATAGGGGTCGATGGCCGGGTTGGTCAGAATGTTGGCCGCTGCCTCGACATAGGCAAAAGGCAGGAAGACCATGTCTGGCGAAACCGTCCGGTCAGCGCGGGCCATGACGGTAATCGAGCCACGCTTGGTCGTCAGCCGCACCATGCCGCCCGGCTCTACCCCCAACTGGCGCAATGTGCCGGGATGCATCGAACAGTTCGCCTCTGGCTCTACCGCGTCCAGAACGCTGGCCCGGCGGGTCATCGACCCGGTGTGCCAATGTTCCAGCTGCCGCCCCGTGGTCAGGATCATCGGGTATTCGGCGTCCGGTGTGTCGTCCGGTGCGATCACGTTTGCGGGCGTGAAGCGCGCGCGGCCCTCGGGGCGTGGGAAGCCGTCGCCGAACACCACCGCTTGCCCGGGATCTTCGGGGCTGAGGCTGGGATAGGTCACGGCGGTTTTCTCCAGTCGCTCCCATGTGATGTTATCGAGCGACCGCATGTTGATCGTCATTTCGGCAAAGACCTCGGACGGGTGCGTATAACGCCAATCCAGACCGCAGCGTTTGGCCAGTTCGACCTCGATCCACCAGTCTTCGCGCGCCTCGCCCGGCAGCGGCACGGCGGGGCGCACCATCTGCACCTGCCGGTTGGTGTTCGAGACGGTCCCGGATTTTTCGAAGAGCGTGGAGGCGGGCAGGATCACATCGGCATAGTTGGCCGTTTCGGTGATAAAGATGTCCTGCACCACCAGATGGTCGAGCTTGGCCAGCGCGTCACGGGCATGCTCCACATCGGGGTCGGACATGGCCGGGTTTTCGCCGAGGATATACATCGCCTTGATATCCCCATCATGGACCGCATCCATGATCTCGGTGACAGTCAGGCCCTTTTCGGCGCTGAAGTCATCTGATCCCCACACCCCGGTAAAGGCCGCGCGAACGTTATCATCGGTCACGGTCTGGTAGTCGGGCAGGAACATCGGCATCAGGCCCGCGTCGCTGGCACCTTGGACGTTGTTCTGGCCGCGCAGCGGATGCAGACCGGTGCCGGGACGCCCGACATGGCCGCACATCAATGCCAGCGAGATCAGGCAGCGCGAGTTGTCGGTGCCGTGGATGTGCTGGCTGACGCCCATCCCCCAAAAGATCATGCCGGCTTTGGCTGTGGCAAACTCTCGTGCCACTTCGCGCAGTGTCTCGGCGGGAATGCCGCAGATACCTTCCATCTTTTCTGGGCTGAAATCCTTCAGATGGGCCTTCTCGGCCTCCCAGTTCTCTGTGTAAGCGTCAATATATTGCTGGTCGTACAGACCTTCCTCGACGATCGTGTGCATGATCGCGTTCAACATGCTCACATCCGCGCCGGGCCGGAATTGCAGCATATGAGTTGCAAACCGACGCATGCCAACGCCGCGTGGATCCATCACGATGAGCTTTCCGCCGCGCTTGGTGAACTGTTTGAAAAAAGTCGCGGCGACCGGGTGGTTCTCGATCGGGTTGGCGCCGATGATGATGGCCACATCGGCATTTTCGATTTCATTGAACGTTGCCGTCACGCCGCCTGATCCGACGTTTTCGACCAAGGCAAAGACCGAGGACGCGTGGCACAGGCGCGTGCAGTGATCGACGTTGTTGTGGCCAAAGCCCTGCCGGATGAATTTCTGAAAGAGATACGCCTCTTCGTTGGTGCATTTGGCACTGCCAAAGCCCGCAACCTCGCGACCGCGCCCCTTCAGGCCATCGGCGGCAAAGTCGAGCGCCTCTTCCCAAGTTGCCTCGCGGAAAAACTCCTGCCAGTTGTCGGGGTTGACGTTCAGCGCCTTCGCAGGTGCGTCGTCGCGCCGGATCAGCGGCTTGGTCAGGCGATGCGGGTGGTGGATATAGTCAAAGCCAAAGCGCCCCTTGACGCAGAGGCGGCCTTCGTTCGCGGGGCCGTTGATCCCTTCGACATACTTTATGCGGCCGTCCTTGACCTTGACCGAGATCTGGCAGCCAACACCGCAGAACGGGCAGACACTCTCGACCTCGCTGTCGTAGTCAGCGCTGTCACCGACCTGTTGTTCATCGACGACAGAGGCGGGCATCAGCGCGCCGGTGGGGCAAGCCTGCACGCATTCGCCGCAGGCCACGCAGGTGCTGTCGCCCATCGGATCGGCAAAATCGAAGGTCGGATAGGCGTCATGCCCACGCCCGGCCATGCCGATCACATCATTGACCTGAACCTCGCGGCAGGCGCGCACGCACAGACCGCACTGAATGCAGGCATCAAGGTTCACGGACATCGCTACATGGCTGTCGTCCAGCAGCGGGATGCGCCCCTCTTCCAGTTTGGGAAAGCGGCTGCTGTCGATGCCGTTCCGCGCGGCCATGTCCCACAAGTGGCTGGATTTGTCGTGGGCGACTTCCTGCTCCGGCTGATCGGCGACGAGCATTTCCATAACCATCTTGCGCGCGGCGGTTGCGCGGGCGCTGTCGGTCTTCACCACCATGCCTTCGACGGGTTCGCGGATGCACGACGCGGCCAGCACACGCTCGCCCTCGATCTCGACCATGCAGGCACGGCAATTGCCGTCGGGGCGATACCCCGGGGCGGGCTTGTGGCACAGATGCGGAATTACCAGACCGCGACCATTGGCGACCTCCCAGATGGTCAGACCTGCCGCCGCTTCGACCTCTTTGCCGTCGAGCGTGAATCGGATGGTATCGGACATGCGCGCGCCTCTCCCGTAGATGTTACTTCGGATTAGACCATGCCTGACAATTCGAAAGGCCGCCAATCCCGACACCTGTCTGCGGCTTTGCGCCATGAGTCAGACCGTCGTGGCAAAAAAATCGAGCCGGGGTGCAGTCGGCGCTTCGCGTTCACGCGCGTCGGGGTGGGCGGAACCCGGACGGGGATACCCGTCGAATTATTTCAACCTCTGCCTTTAACCTCCCACGCGGCTTCGCTACTTTGCCGGCGATTGCAGTGGAACGGAGAGCAAGGCATTGGCAGAGATCGTTCTGGTGCGGCACGGGCAGGCCAACAGCGCAGCCACCGACGAGGCCGGATACGACCGGTTGTCCGATCTGGGCCGGATGCAGGCCGAATGGCTGGGGCAGCACCTGATCGGCACCGATCCCCATTTTGACCACGTGATCACCGGTACGCTGCACCGGCAGGTCGGCACCGCCCGCGCAATGGGCTATACGCCGCATGTGCAGGATGCCCGCCTGAACGAACTGACCTACTTCGATCTCGCTAATGCGATGCAGCAGCAATACGGCATTCCCGCGCCCACTACTGCCGCCGAATTCGCCCGTCACCTGCCAGAAGTGATCGACCATTGGGCTGATGACAAGCTGGAGGCCGTGCCCGAGACATTTGCAGGGTTTCATGCCCGCGTGACCGGCCTTGTCGATGAGTTGTGCCACCAACATGGCCGCGTTCTGGTGGTCACTTCGGGTGGCGTGATCGGCATGGTTCTGCGACACGTTCTGGCGCTGGACAACGCGGGCATGGCGCGGGTCATGTTGCAGACCATGAACAGCTCTCTGCACCGGCTCAGCTACGTGCATGATCAGCTCATGCTCGCGACGTTCAATGCCACGCCGCATCTCGATACGCCGGACCGCGCCCACGCGCGCACATTTATCTGACCCGAAAGGCCACCTTGATGAAACTCTACTACGCACCGGGTACAATCTCGATCGCCTCTGCCATTGCACTGCATGAAGCGGGTCTGGAATTCACCTCGCGCGCCGTGGATTTCGCGGCCGGTGAGCAGACTAGGCCGGCCTATCTCGCGATCAATCCAAAGGGTCGCGTTCCGGTGCTTAATATTGACGGCACGTTGCTGACCGAAACCGGTGCAATCCTCGAATATATCGCCACGGTCGCGCCGGAGGCGGGCCTGATGCCCGAGGCAACGCTGGACGCCGCGCATGTGCGCGCGGTCATGTACTACCTCGCCAGCACCATGCATCCCAACCACGCGCACAAGATGCGCGGCCACCGTTGGGCGAACGAGGCCGCCAGCCTCGCCGACATGACCGCCAAAGTGCCCGAGACGATGACCGCCTCCGCGCAATATGTCGAGGATCACTGCCTGCGCGGCCCGCTGGTGAATGGCGCCACAATAAGCATCGCCGATCCTTATCTCTTTGTCGTCTGCTCCTGGCTTGAGGGTGATGGCGTCGATCTCGGCGCTTTCCCCAAAATCCGCGCGTTTTGCGCCGCAATGGAAAAGCGGGCGTCGGTCAGAACCGTACGTGCCGCAGGCATGCTCTGAAGGAGTCACACATGACACATCTCTGGGTCCGGGCCGAACAGCGCCCATTTGAGGAACGCGTCGGCCTGACGCCCGAAGGTGCGGCAGACCTGCGCGCTGCGGGCATCGACGTGACTGTGGAGCAGAGCAGCGTGCGCGCGATCCCGCTGGAGGGATATGAGAGGGCCGGTTGCACCATTGCACCCGAAAACAGTTGGCCCGATGCGCCGCAGGATGCGATCATCTTCGGCCTCAAGGAACTGCCCGATGACGGCACGCCGCTGCCGCACCGCCACATCATGTTTGGCCATGCCTTCAAAGGGCAGCACTCCGGCCGCGCCCTCCTGGAACGCTTCCGCACTGGCGGCGGTACGCTTTACGATCTGGAATACCTCGTCGATACGGACGGTCGCCGCGTCGCCGCCTTTGGCTATTGGGCTGGCTATGCAGGGGCCGCATTGGCGTTCAAGAGTTGGGCGGCGCAGCAATCAGGCGGGATCTGCCCGCCGGTTGCCACCTATTCGGGCAAGAATGCGCTGCTGGCTGATCTGGCGCGCGATCTGGACGGGCGCAGCCCACCCTCGGCCATCATCATCGGCGCCCTGGGCCGCGTTGGTGCCGGTGCGGCGGATCTGTGTACGGCGATGGGGGTCAATCCGACCCGCTGGGACATGGCAGAAACTGCAAGCGGCGGCCCCTTCCCGGAGATCCTGGACCATGACATTTTTCTCAACTGTATTTTTGCGCGGCCGGGCACGCCGGTCTTTGTGCCGAAATCGGCGCTGGACGCACCGCGCCGCCTGAGTGTCGTCGGCGATGTCGCCTGCGACCCTGACAGTGACTACAACCCGGTTCCGATCTATGCCGAAGCCACCGATTGGGCCGCGCCTGCACTGCGTGTGCATGCCTGCCCGCCGATGGACGTGATGGCGATCGACAATCTGCCATCGCTCTTGCCGGTGGAGTCATCGATGGACTATGCAGCGCAACTCTTGCCCTCGCTGAAAACACTGGGCAACCTGGATGCTGGCGTTTGGCAACGGGCAAAAATTACATTCACTGACGCAATGAAAGGCCTCTGACATGACAATCCACTGGTGCGGTACGGGCCTTTCGGCCATTCCCGGTCTGCGGCGACTGATTCAGGCGGGCCACGAGGTCAGCGTCTGGAACCGGACCGCTCAGAAGGCCGAAGAAGCGGTGGGTGATCTGACCCAGCGCATCCAGACCTTCGACATCGACGTGCTGACGGCCGAAGTGCAACCCGGCGATATCGTGGTCAGCATGCTGCCCGGCGACTGGCACGTACCACTGGCCGAGATGTGCATCTCCAAGGGCGCGCATTTTGTCAGTTCTTCGTATATCTCTCCCGAAATGCGCAGCCTGCATGCCCAGGCCGAGGCGGCGGGCGTCTGCGCGGTAAACGAGGTGGGGCTTGATCCTGGCATCGACCACCTGATGGCCCATGCCCTGATCGCCGATTACCGTGACAGCGCTGCGTGCGACCCACGCAACGACCTGTCGTTCACCTCGTATTGCGGCGGCATTCCGAAACACCCGAACCCGTTTCGCTACAAGTTCAGCTGGTCACCGCTGGGCGTGCTCAAGGCGCTGCGCTCGCCTTCGCGTTCCATTCAGGACCACGCCGAGCGTAATGTCGCCCGTCCCTGGGATGCGATCAGCAGCTACACTGCCCCGCTGGCCACGCCAGAGACGTTCGAGGTCTATCCCAACCGCGACAGCCTGCCCTTCATCGAGCAGTACGAATTCTCTCCGGATTGGCGGGTAAAGGAATTCGTGCGCGGCACATTGCGCCTGAATGGCTGGGCCGAGGCGTGGAAAGATATCTTTGCCGAGATCGAAACCCTCGAAGGCCCGGCAGGTGAGGCGCGGCTCAAGGAGATGTCCGATACGTTCTGGGGCGAAAATGCCTATGCCGAAGGCGAGCCAGACCGCGTCGTGCTCTGTGTCGCGCTCAAGGCTGAACGCGATGGCGAGCCGGTCTGGCACAAGACCTTCGTGATGGACGCTTGGGGGGATGCGCGTGGCACGGCGATGGCCCGGCTGGTGTCGATTCCTGTCTCACTTGCCATCACGTCCGTGGCGAACGGCGAGATCGCCCCCGGCGTCAGCGCCGCGCCCACCGATCTGGCCCTGGTGGATCGCTATCTTGGAGAGATCGATAAACTGGCACAGCACCTCACCGTTGTGGATCACCTCAAGGCGGGCTGATGCGGCATGTCTTTCATTAGCGCGTTTTGCACTTTTCGCGATTCAGGAAAGACGTTGAAGGCTTTAGGTATTTAAAGAAAGATGAAAGCAGGGGCCTACTTGTTTCATCTTTCTACAAATACCTTATCAGCTGTAGCGTAGAAGCGTGACACTTGAACACTCAAGCGTTGCCGCTTCAGCGCGCGGGCGTGAAAACGCGCGAAACATCAGGATGGTGTGGGCCGCTTTCGCACTTTCCAATTCAGAAAACATACAAAAGGCTTTAGCAAAGAGCCAATATGGCCAAGAAACCCAGATCCCGTAAAACTGCCGCCAAGGCGCCAAGCCTGCCCGGGCCGCTGCGTATCATGCGGGCGCTGCGGCGTTTCGTGCTGTGGTGTGTGCTGGTCGCGGTCGTCTCGGCAGGGATCGCGGCACTGGTGCATCGCTATCTCGCGCCCGGCCCGACCTACTACATGCGGCAAGAAGCGCAGCGCCTTGGCGGTGTGGACCGTGAATGGGTGGCGCTGGACAAGGTTGCACCGGTGATGGCGCGCGCAGTGGTGGCGGCGGAGGATGCCAATTTCTGTACCCACTGGGGTTTCGATATGGGGGCGATTCGCAGCGTGATCGAAGAAGGCGGCGGGCGCGGTGCCTCTACGCTCAGTCAGCAAACGGTCAAGAACGTCTATCTGTGGCACGGCCGCAGCTGGGTTCGCAAGGCGCTGGAGGCGCTTATGACGCCTCTGGTCGAATCGATCTGGCCGAAGCGGCGGATTGTCGAGGTCTACCTCAACATCGCGGAGTTTGACGAAGGCATATTTGGCGTCGATGCCGCTGCGCGCCACTATTTCGGGGTTGGCCCCGAGGCGCTGAGTGCGCTGCAGGCGGCTCGGCTGGCGGCGGTGCTTCCGGACCCCAAGGGTCGCTCTGCCAGCAAGCCGACGAATTGGATGCGCAAACGCACCGCCGCGATCATGGACGGGGCGGCCACCATCCGCCGCGATGGCCGCGCCGCCTGTTTCGAGGATTGAAAATCGCTGCCAGAGCAGGCATGGAAGAGCAGCGATCTGTCAAAGGTAACTGCCACTCATGGCCAAACTCTATCACGTCCCACTCTCTCCTTTCTGCCGCAAGGTGCGGCTGAGCCTCGCCGAAAAGCGGATTGAATGCGAACTGGTCGAGGAACGCTATTGGGAACAAAGCGCCGAGTTCCTCCGCCGCAACCCGGCGGGCAAGGTTCCGGTGCTGCGCATCGACGGCAAGACGCTCTCTGAAAGCGCGCCGATCTGCGAATATCTCGAGGAAAAATACCCCGAGCCACCACTGATGCCGCGCGGCACCGACGCCCGCTACGAGGTGCGCCGCCTGGTGGCCTGGTTCGATGACAAGTTTCATCACGAGGTCACTTCGAAACTGCTTTATGAGCGGGTCAACAAGAAGGTGATGGGCCGGGGCTTTCCCGACAGTGGCAACGTGAAATCCGGTGCCCGGGCGATCAAGTACCATCTCGATTACATGGCCTGGCTGCTGGATCATCGCCGCTGGCTGGCAGGCGACGTGATGACGCTGGCCGATTTCGCGGCTGCCTCGCATCTCAGCGCTCTCGACTACATCTCGGATGTGGATTGGAACCGCAGCGAAGTGGTCAAGGACTGGTATGCCAAGATCAAGTCGCGGCCGGCCTTCCGCAATATCCTGACGGATCAGATCCCTGGTTTCACGCCGCCTCCGCATTATGCGGACCTGGATTTCTGACATGGTGCCGGGTTCTGGCATCGTTGAATATCTCTACACAGAAAAAGCATGTCCGGTTTGAAAGAAGCCCTTGTTGCGCGCGCGCTCGAAGAGGGGTTCGACATGGCGCGCATCTGCCGACCCTGGGACGTGCCGCAGGTTCCGGCACGTCTTGGGGCGTTTCTTGAGGCGGGATATCACGGGCAGATGAACTGGCTGGCCGAGCGCAGCCATTGGCGGGGCGATCCGTCGGCGCTCTGGCCCGACGCGCGCTCGGTCATCATGCTGGGCGAAAGCTATACGCCTGACTCCGACCCGATGGCGACATTGGCGCAGCCCGAGGTCGGCACAATCTCGGTCTATGCCCGAAACCGTGATTATCACGATCTGGTCAAGAAACGTCTCAAACGACTCGCGCGGTGGCTCATCTCCGAGGCGGGCCCGCAGGGGCCTGACGAAGCGGCCGCGCAGGTCAAGGTTTTCGTCGATACGGCCCCCGTCCCGGAAAAGCCGCTGGGGCAGGCGGCGGGCCTTGGCTGGCAGGGCAAGCACAGCAATCTGGTCAGCCGCGAACTGGGCAGCTGGTTCTTTATCGGCTCGATCTTTACATCGCTGGAATTAGACACTGATCCTGCGGAAACCGATCATTGCGGCTCGTGCCGCGCCTGTCTCGATATCTGCCCGACCGATGCCTTTCCGGCCCCTTACCAGCTCGATGCGCGGCGCTGCATTTCCTACCTGACGATCGAGCACAAAGGCCCTGTCGATCCTGATCTGCGCGCGCTTTTGGGCAATCATATTTATGGCTGCGATGACTGTCTGGCGGTCTGTCCCTGGAACAAGTTCGCGCAAACCGCACGCGAGACCCGTTATCATGCGCGCGAGGATCTGAACGCGCCGCCGCTGGCGGAACTGGCGCAACTGGACGACGCCGCGTTTCGTGCCAAATTCTCGGGCAGCCCGATCAAGCGGATCGGCATCGACCGGTTCTTGCGCAACGTGCTCTATGCCATCGGCAATTCGGGCCGTGTAGATCTGATCCCGTCGGCCGAGGCGCATGTAAACGCCTCCGCACCCGAGGTCGCAGATGCGGCGCGTTGGGCGCTCTTGCGTCTCAGAACTGACGCAAATGGACAGGCACGGGGCGGCGAAATCGCTAAATCCCGTAAATAGGGTAATTGGAGACGGATATGGCGATCTTGTTGGGGGTGGATACGGGCGGTACCTATACGGATGCGGTGCTGTTACGTGACGAAACGGAAGTGATCGCCAGCGCCAAGGCATTGACCACGCGGCACGATCTGGCCATCGGGATTGGTGCTGCGGTGGCGAATGTGCTGGAGGCCAGCGGTACCACACCGGGCGACATCGCCCTGGCATCGCTGTCGACGACGCTGGCCACCAATGCGCTGGTTGAAGGGCAGGGCGGGCGTGTTGGCCTCGTCTATATCGGCTTTCGCGAGCAGGACCTTGACGCGCACGGGCTGCGTGATGCGCTGGGCGGCGATCCGGCGATTTTCCTGAACGGCGGACACAACCACGCAGGCGGCGAGGCACAAGCGTTGGACCGTGACGCGCTGTTGGCCTGGTTGCAGAGCGATCATGGCGTTTCCGCCTATGCGGTCGCGGCGCAGTTCGCCACGCGCAACCCCGCGCACGAGCTGGCCGCCGCCGAGATGATCGCCGAGATCACCGGGCGGCCTGTCTCTTGTTCGCACCACCTGTCGGCCAAGCTGAACGGCCCGAAACGGGCGCTGACGGCGCTGTTGAACGCGCGGCTGATCGGCATGATCGCGCGGTTGATCAACGATGCGGAAGGTAAACTGGCACAGCTTGGGATCACCGCGCCGCTGATGGTGGTTCGCGGCGACGGCGCGCTGATAAGTGCGGAACAGGCCCGGATGCGCCCAATCGAGACGATTCTAAGCGGCCCGGCGGCGTCGATCGTCGGGGCCAGTTGGCTGACGAATGTCACGCAGGCGCTGGTGTCGGATATCGGTGGGACCACGACCGATGTGGCGGTGCTGCGCGATGGCCGCCCGATGATCGATCCGGGCGGTGCGCAGGTCGGCCCGTGGCGCACCATGGTCGAGGCGGTCGCGATGCGAACCACCGGGCTGGGCGGCGACAGCGAAGTGCAGGTGATCGACGAAGGGTTGACGGGCGGGGTCACGCTTGGGCCGCGCCGGGTGTTGCCGGTCAGCCTGATTGGCCATGAGGCGCCCGAGATAGTGCACCGCACGCTGGATGCGCAACTGCGCAACACCACGCCGGGGGAACATGATGGCGTGTTTGTCCGGGCGGTGCCGGGCATTGACGCCGCTGGTCTGACAGAGCGAGACGCGGGTTTTCTGGCGCGAATCGGTGATGCGGTGCACCCGGTCGGGGCGATCCTGCGCACCCGGATGGAGCAGCAGGCGCTGCGCCGTCTGGTCACTCGCGGACTGGTGCAGGTTTCGGGCGTGACGCCGTCGGATGCCAGCCATGTTCTGGGGCGGGTGGACGCGTGGGACACCGAAGCTGCCGAAAAGGCGCTGACGCTGATGAGCCGCAAGCGGACCGGATCGGGAAACCAGCTGGCCGGTGGGGCGCAGGAACTGGCCGAGATGATCGTGAACCGTTTGACCTATCAGACGGTGTTGGTTCTGTTGGAAACGGCCTTTGCCGAAGAGGACCACCCCTTTGGCCCATCGCCCGAACAACTGGCGCGTCATGTGCTGACCGCGCGGGGAATGGACGGGTATCGCGGGCTCGTGCGGCTGGATGCCGGGCTGAACGTGCCGGTTGTGGGGCTTGGGGCCTCTGTCGGCACCTATTACCCGGCGGTCGGTGAGCGTTTGGGGTGTGACATGATCCTGCCCGAACACGCAGATGTCGCCAACGCCATCGGGGCGGTGGTGGGTCGCGTTACGATCCGGCGCAGCGGTACGGTCACCAGCCCCTCTGAAGGGCTCTACCGCGTGCATCTGGGCTCTGACCCTCAGGACTTCACCAGTGCCGAAGAGGCGCTGGATATGTTGCAATCCTTGTTGGAGGCCGAGGCGCGCGCGGAAGCGCAGGCGGCAGGTGCCGAAGATTTGCAGGTAAGCGCCACTCGGGATCTGCGCACAGCGCAGGCAGAGGCACGCGTGGTGTTTCTGGAAGGCGAGATCACGGTCGAGGTATCGGGGCGGCCCCGAATCGCGGTGTAGGGTGGGCGAATGTGCCGGGCGTCAGCCCGCCACGCCCACCGCCTGACCGATAAGCCAGTCGCGCGTCGCCTGAGCCTGTCTGGAGAGTGGCGTGCTGGTGGACCACACCAGGTAGAAACCCGCGCCGGTTTCCCAGGCCCAGTCGGCCCGTTCCGCCAGCAACCCCTGTTGCACCAGCCCGGTGGTCGTGTGCCGCCAGCCCAGCGTAAAGCCTTCGCCCGCCATCGTTGCCTGCAGCACCAACGCATAGTCGTTCAGTCGTAGACCGCCGCGCGGCTCGGCGTAGGGGACGCGCCAGTGGCGGAAAAAATCCGCCCAGGTCGGGCGGTCGCGCACCGGCTCTTCAAGGTGGATGAGCGGTTGGCTGCCCAGATTGCCGATCGAACGCAGGTTGATCGCAGCGGCCATTACACGCGGCGAGGCGATCGGGGTGATCACTTCCGCCGCGATCAGGTGGCTCTGGCAGCCGGGCCAGTTTCCATTGCCTCGCCTTATGGCAAGGCTGATACCTTCGGCGTCGATGTCCGGCTCGCGGTCCGAGGTCTGCAGGCGCAGGTCGACATCCGGATGCGTGGCGTGAAACTCTGCCAGACGCGGCACCATCCAGTAATGGGCAAATGCGGTCGAGGCTGTGAGCGTGACCCGATCCCCGGCGCTGCGGGCCGCAAGGCTGCGCACACTGTCGAGTATGCGCGCAAAGGCCCCGGAAACGTCCGTATATAGCCGCTCGCCCGTGGATGTCAGGGTGACGGAACGGTGCGCGCGGTGAAATAGCCGTGCCCCCAGCGCGTCCTCCAATTGTTTGATCGCCGCGCTGACGGCGGGCTGTTGCACATTCAATTCGCGCGCCGCGCGGGTGAAGGACCCATGCCGTGCAGCGGCCTCGAAGACCAGAAGGTGTCGCGGCGATTCGACGAGTTTCCATAGCTCTTGCATAATCTGAGATTATCCAAAGCCCCAAATTTTACAAGGATCACGCACCGCTTTTTGCGCGCTAGGCTAGACCGGAAGATCAGGGGAGGACCGGGGCCATGGCCAGACGTGCGCGGACGAGACGTGATGTGGATGCAGGTAGGGCTTCGAACCTGGCCTCGCCTCATGTGCAGCGGCAATTGCCGTTTTTCGATCCC
>Ga0209344_10002264_pt1 | contig 21901 bp, 18 predicted proteins | sample Cruoilmetagenom6_FD_187293 | JGI IMG/M metagenome (GOLD analysis project Ga0209344, IMG submission 187293) | Oil polluted marine microbial communities from Coal Oil Point, Santa Barbara, California, USA - Santa Barbara Oil Seep Sample 6 (SPAdes)... | ecosystem: Environmental > Aquatic > Marine... | reverse complement strand
AGTCGATCCCTCGAGAATGGTGATTCGCCATCACCCGTCGAGTTATGGACAGCCCATACCGAACAGATCGAGGAACTCAGAGACATCAAAGAAGTCATAGATCCCGTCGTTGGTGAGTTCCGCGATCGGGTCTTGAGAGCCGAAGGCGTCAAGGAATGCGGAGACATCGAAGAAGTCGAGAATCCCATTGGAATCATAATCCACAAGGCAAGCCGCCGGCGTGACCCGAAGCACCACCGTCGCGGGTTGGCTCAACACATCCGGATCACCCACGGGGTTCTTTGGATCGCCGACCTGGGCGACCAGGCGGTAGCTGAACGAATCGACACCCTCAAATCCAGGGTTCGGTGCATATTCGAATGCTCCATCAGCGAAGACCGTGACCGAGCCATGTGCTGGCGAGGTGTGCTCCGGAGCGGTGAAGAAGTCGAGATCAACCATCAGGTCATCGTTGTTGATGCGCCCCTCCTGCCCAATATCGTTAGCCATGAGCCCGTCGGCTGCGTCGAACGACACCGGGCCCGAAACGAGATAGGTATCGTCGATCGCCAGCTCAAAGGCATGGTCACGAAGATCACGCAACTCGGCGAGCACGAACTCGACATAGGGGAAGGAAGGAGCGGGGGAGTTGATCGCGAGATCGACTTCTGAGCTCAGGGCCGCCATACGCTGATCAAAGTGATCGCTCAGGGTCGGGACATCGGCCACCTGCGGCCCGCCAAGCCCACCCAAATCCGCCTCGTCAGCGGCTGCGATGACCATGCTCCATTCGGGCAGGTCCAGCCACATGCCCCCAGCACCGGGTAATCCACGCAGAGCCGAGCGGAGGGCTTCGCTCGATCCGATGGCATCAGATGCGCCCAGCGTCAGATAGCCGTCGAGCAGGGCGCGGGTATCGGCCAAGCTCGCCGAGACGGTTTCGTACTCGCTGCCGGGATCAGCAAACTCACTGATGAGCCAGTCACGGATATCAGCCCGAGCCATAAACAGCCCGGTCTCGATGGCATCCGCCTGGAACTGGATCGCGCCCGTGGTCGTGCTCGATCGATCCTGCAAGACCCGCAGACGGGACATGCGTGAGAAGTTGCCCACCCGGATAGTCCCGGCGAGGTAAGTATTGCCCACGAGATTCCCGAGATGGATCACATTGTCGATGCGGGTCCACGCCTCACGGAAACGCAGCTGGTAGAAGCTGGTGGGCTCGAAATCGGTGTACCTGGGCCAGCCTGATCCCGAGTCGTACTCGATCCGGAATCGCATGGTGCGCTCAAAGCGGTACGCCCCGTGGGTAGCCCGGATGGTCGCGGTCATTTCGCCGTTGCCGTTGGGCTGGATGGTTGTCGAGTATCCAACGCCCAGGTCCGGGCGCGTGATCCGCAACATGGCCATGCGCTCGGCCAGCTGGGCCCGCGTGTAATCGCCAGATTCGCCCAGTCGGCTGTCGGCGAAGAAGATCTCGTGTCCACGGTGTGTAAACCCGGTGCTGTCCACCGTCCCCGCCCCGGCGATAGAACTCACGGGCGTGCTCGCAGGAGCAACGGTCTGATCGATCGGGCCCCAAGCGTCGACTGTTGCCCCGCCGCCCGAGAGCCCAAGGTCCTCGCCGGCTTCCACGACGCTTGATTCGACGAGCGATTGAAGGATGCTCACATCGTCCGCCGCTCGCTGCAGCAGGGCGTTGAAGAGATCATCTCGCCCGCGCGTCGCGCTGGCGAGCGTGGAGATCCGCTGCCCCTGATCAATAATCTGGTCCACCTGAGGCGGGTTGCTCCCGCCAGCATTCTGCTGTGTCTGCAGCAGGTACGCAAAGTACCACGGGCTTTCGTTGGCGAGCTGAGCAAACGAAGCCGCGGCTTGTGACCACGGAGCAGGCGCAGGTGTGCGCCCAGAACTGATCGGGCCCAAGACCGGCTGCGCATCGCTGGTGAAGAGCCCCGATGGGATACGCCGAAAATCGTTGATCAACCGTGCCACGGCCGCATCGCCAGAGAGCAGATCGGAAGCATTGTCAATGGTCAATGTCAATGGCTGCGCATCCTCGACGCCCGCGAAGGACGAGGTCTGCGCAGTGAATGTGGAGAAGGTTGTAAACCCGCTAGCCGCGCCCACGAAGCTCGGCGACTGGTTGTTGTACGCCAAGTCGAACCCGGTCTTGTTGCGATAATCAAGCACTTCATCCGTCTGGCTGGTCAGGTCGACCAGCAGGAGGTTCTGGGCGAATCCAAAGAGTGCTTCCTCGATCCGATCGAGCGTGCTCCGCACCGAAGCGATGTCGGCGATCAGCGTCTCGATCCCGTCCTGGATCAGCCCGAACGAGGTGATCATGGTCTCGAAGATCACATCGAGCTTGGCATCGACGATGTCAAACCGCTCGTTCATCTGCAGGCGCAGGTCCTCGACCTGCTCGCGGAGCCCGACGATCTGGTCAAAGATCTGGTCATCGACACTCGGCGGCCCATCGCCGAGGATATCGGCGACCCCGAACACACCAGAGACCACGCTCGCCAGCGAGGACGCCCCGCCCATCAGGTTCCCGCTGGCGTACGCGGCACCCAGCCCGCCCAGCGAGCTGATGATGCCGACCGATTCTTGGGCGATCGCCAGCTCGGTGTTGACCTGGAGCTGGAGCCCGGCGAATGAGCGTGCTTGCTCAGCCGCGTACACCACATCGGGATAACTCGACTGCTGGAGCAGGATCGTGCGGGCGAACAGCGATGCCCGATCGTCCGCGGTCTGGCGGAAAGTATCGATCAGCGACTGACGCCGGGCATCGAGAAACGCGAGTGCTTCACTGTGGTCTGGGTGCTCTGGGTCGGCGGCGGCCGCGAAAAGTTCGATCGAATCCGTCGCCAGCCCGGACGGGACCTGCGCCTCACCGATCTCGGCGAGCGTGGTCTCGGCATCGGCCTGGATGGACTCGATGCGAGAAAACACCTCGGCCTCAACCGCATCGTGTGCCCCGGCATTGTCGCGGATGGCGATGAACCCAGCGTAGTCCGGCAGCCCATCGAGCCCGGCATTGACGGCGGCTTGGGCCGGGTCCACCTGCCCGAGCATCGGCGCGTAGCCCAGCGACTCAAGAAAAGTCACGCCCGCCTGCGAGAGTCCTTCGATCCTGTTGCCCGAGGGATCAACACCCGCGAGCACCGCGGTGAGCGCATCGGCGACCTGCGCCTGATTGATCCAACGCTGGGCCAATGCCAGCTCGAACTTCGCCATCCGCTGCTGAGACTGCCCAAAGCTCTCGAGCCCGGGCAGCTTTACCCCAAGGAGTTCGAGTGCCCGCTGCCCGACGCGTTTGTCGGTGCCTTCGAGCATGGTGCTCTGTGCAACCCGGGACGAATACAGCGCGGTGAGCATCGATCCAGAACGGATCAATCGATCATCGCCGGGGACCGATTGAGCGAGGGCGGCGTCATACGCCGTGGCAAACGCGCCCAGCTGCTCAGGCGTCGCCAGCGGGTTCGATTCAGCATAAGCCCAGAGCCCCATGATCCCAGCGATCATGCGTGGGTTGGTTTGCTCTTCAATGTAGCCTTGGCGTGTGTACTCAGATGCACGGATGGCATCGAGCAGCTGCTGGTACTCTGTCTCGTTCTCGACGGGGATATCGGTCGCCCGGGCAGGAGAACCGAGTATCCATGCCATGGCCAGTGCCAAGACGATCTGGAGAGCTGAAGTACGCGATGAGGTGAAGCGGGTGGCGGGCATGGTGAAACTCCGAAGTTGAAAGCCGTCAAGGCAGCGAGCGGGTAAAGGAGACCGTCGCTCTAAACGAAGCGATGGGGGGAGATCGCGCGCCCAACGAATCTGGCGAATTCATTGATAATTCGCCCATTCTGTGTGCTCGTGCGTTTTCTCACCGCTGATCTGGAGGTCGAACGGACCGATAAGAATGTCCGGCTGACACCAGAATCCACGACGACGCAGACTCCGGCGAAGGGTGGGGCGGTGCCCCAGTGTTCCATGCACACCCCCCGTACGGGCTGGTATACTGCCCACATGCCCACAGACCCCGGAATCCAATCGCAAGCGACCGCCATCCTCAACCGGATGACGCTCGGCGATCACTCAGATTCCGCCGTCCTCTCCGAGTTCCTCTACGACGAGCTCAAATCCCTCGCGCGCCAGATGATGAACGACGAGCGAGCCGACCACACCCTCCAGCCCACCGCCCTTGTCCACGAAGTTTTTCTCCGCTTGATCCGCACCGATGAGATTCAGATCAACTCGAAGGACCATTTCATGATGCTCGCCGCCCAAGTTATGCGGCGCGTTTTGATCGACCACGCGCGGGCCGCCCAAAGCCAGCGCCGAGGCGGTGAGCACCGGCGCGTCTCCATGACCATCGCCGATCCGGAGTCCAAAGAGCCCATCTCCCCGGAAACCCTGCTGGCGATCGATGATGCGCTCGACAAGCTCCGCACGCTTGATGAACGCAAAGCCAAGCTCGTCGAGCTGCGGTTCTTCGCCGGGCTCGATGAAGAGCACGCCGCACGGATCCTCGGCATCTCACGCTCCACCGCCTCGAATGACTGGCGGTTTGCCCGCGTCTGGCTCCTCCGCGAGCTCGGGGCTGCTCCCGAGGATGGGTCATGACGAACGAACGCGATCGGTTCCGACGCATCGAGTCGGCCTTTAACGAACTCCGGGCGATGTCCACTGATGACGCCCACTCCATCGAGGCTCGACTCATTGAGCTGGCGCAGGGTGATACGGGCATGGCTGACGAAGTGCGGGCGATGCTTGAGCTGGACCGATCCGAGCGCAACCTCCTCGATCAGCCCGCGATCGCGATCGACACGCTCGATTTCAATACCGAATTTCTCCCCGAGTCCATCGCCAACTACACACCCGTCCGTATCCTCGGCGAGGGCGGCATGGGTATCGTCTACGAAGCCAAACAACACGACACCGACCGACGCGTCGCGCTCAAGGTCATCCGCTCCAGATCCATCCAAGAAAAAATCCGCAAACGCTTCCAGCGCGAAGCGCAGATCCTCGCGAAGCTGAATCACCCCGGGATCGCCACGATTTATGATTCGGGCACGGCCGACGACAACCGCACCCCGTTTGTGGCGATGGAGCTCGTGCATGGCGTTCCGATCCATCACTACGGCCGCGACACGGAGCTGACTATAGAAGACCGGGTCGATCTCCTCGTCAAGGTGTGTTGCGCGGTCGCGTACGCGCACTCAATCGGCATCGTGCACCGCGATCTTAAGCCCAGCAACATCTTGGTGACAGATGCCGGCGAACCAAAGGTCCTCGACTTCGGCATCGCCCTCGAACTGCAGATCGACGATCGCACCATGATGAAACAGATGGAACAGATGAGACAGATGACTCAGATGACCCAAACCGGGCAGCTCCTGGGCACCCTGCAGTACATGGCCCCCGAGCAGGTGGACCGCACCAAGAACAAGCCGAGCGCCCGCACCGATGTGTACGCGCTCGGTTTGATCGCCTTCGAGCTCTTCACCGGGGAGAGCGCCCACGCCGGGCGCGAGTCATCGATGTATGAACTCGTCCGCTCGATCCGCGACGACGAGCCCCGATCACTGGGCGCCCATGACCGCACGCTCCGAGGCGATCTCGAGACCATCATCGCCAAATCGCTCGCACGCGAGCCTGAACGCCGATACCCCGACGCGGGGGCGCTGGCCGACGATCTCGATCGGTTCTTGGCGCACAAACCCATCGAGGCCCGCCCCCCGAGCACCTGGTACCAGCTCCGCAAGTTCTCTCAGCGTAATCCGCTGCTCGTCGGCTCAGTCGCCTCCATCATGCTGGTGCTCATCGTCGCGATCGTGCTCATCTCCAACGCGCTGCGCGTCGCCAACAACGAGCGTGCGATCGCCCAAAGGGAGCAGCACGCCCAAGAGCTCACGGCGCTCTTTGTCACCGAGGATCTCTTCGCCGCGGGGAACCCCGACGACAACGGCGACGCGAGCATCACCCTGCTCGACGCGATGCGTGCTGCATCGGACAACATTCCACAACGCTTTAATGGTGCGCCCGAAGCCGAAGCCTCAATCAGCGCCAAGATGGGCGATCAGTTCCGCCTGATGAATGATTACGAGCGAGCCGAGCTCCAGCTCACCCGCTCGCTCGAGCTGAGCAAGCAGCTCGCCGATCTCTCGCCCGACATACTCGCGCACCGCTACATCAACCTGATTGATCTGTATACGGATATCGACAACCTCGACCGAGCACTCGAGCTCGTCGCAGAGCTCGAAGGGTTCGCAGAATCAAGCCCCGATCTCCCTTCGGGGTCCCGCGTTGACATCCTCGTGCAGCATGCGAGCATCTTCTATCACCAGCGCGACCTCGAATCTGCCGCCCATGTATTCGAGCGAGCCGTCGCGATCGGTGAATCACAGGCCCCAACACACCTGGGCACCATCGACGCGATCGCCGCACTGGCTATGGTGTATACCAATCTTGGGCGGTACGAAGAGGCCGCCCCGCTGCACGAACGCAACATCGAGATGTCGATTAATACCCTCGGGCCTGAGCACCCGGGGACACTCCAGTCGATGGACAACTACGCGATCCAGCTCTTCCGCAACAATAAGCCCGATCAAGCCCGTGAACTCCTCGAGCAGGTCCTCGAAATCCGCTTGAGAGTCTTCGGCTCCGATCACCATAAAACCAATCTCACCCGAGCGCTCATCGGACGCACAACATTCATGGCCGGCGATCACGCATCCGCAGAACCCATCCTCCTCGATGCCTACCAACGCCTCATCGAAACCCTCGGCCAAGACCACCGATACACCCTGGTGTGTCGTGAGTTCATCAACAAGCTGTATACCGAGTGGGGGAAACCGGAACTCGCCGCCCAGTTTGAGCCCCCTGAGCCAGATACACCCTGACCCGCAGACCACTCTTCTCATGTGGTACTCAGTCTTTCGGCGGCAGATCAATGCGCAGGTCAATGGGCGTCGAGTGCTGCTGGTCCGATTTGCAGATCGGATGTATCCCATCAGGGGTGTTGACCAGATCGGCGATCGAAGTGGCTGCAAATGTGGATTCGACGCGTGCGCTTTGCTGATCGATCAGATGGTGCAAGGAACAGAGATGGGTGTGCCCGGTGATACCAAGCGGGCAGCGCTCGATCCTGGATGGGGCCGAATCGCATGCGTTGAGCACATCGAGGACACTGATCGCGCTGGGCAGCTTGGCGAGCTTGAACCCGCCGCCCATGCCACGCTGGGCAACCAAGAGCTTGTGCTGGGTCAAGGTCCGCAGAATCTTCTGCAGATACGCCTGGGGCACCTTGGTGGCCACCGCAATTTCGGCGGCCGGTGATGGTGTGTTGGGGGCGAGCCTGCTGAGGTGGACGATCGCACGCAATGCGTATTCGCCGGCTTGATTGATCATGTGTTTGGCCTCATCAAAGGAGTGCTGCGTATCCACTATACCGATCAGTAGCGGCTTCTTCAAGGCGGATTCTGAGATTGGACTTGACCACACACACAAGGCGAATCGCATAAGCAACTAATAATAAGCGGATTACGCCTTCCGGATCGGCTATGCGGAGGGGGATGTCCAGTATTTAATGTAGATAGTGGACTCCATTATACTTATTGTGTAGAATCGGACTGTCCTGTCCTTTATTCGCATTCAAATGGAGACTGTGATGACACCCAACACAAAGAAAGAGCCACGCTCCGGAGCACGCCCCAGTTCATCCGACCCCTTCAAATGGCACGCAGTTGGAGTCGCCGCGGTGGTCGCGATCACGCCAGTCATCATGTTTTCGATGGTCAAGATGGCCAGCCCGTCGGCTTCTCCCAAGGTCCATACCCAGCAAGTCGCTGACTCGACACCCCGCACGAACGACGCCACCATGCAGTTGGTTGCCGGGAAAGCCGTGTACAAGAACACGTGTGCGGTCTGCCACGGCCCAGATGGCGAGGGTGTCGCTCGGCTCGGCAAGCCGCTGCGGAATAGCGCCTTTGTTCAAGACGCGGATGATGATCTGCTGATCGACCTGATCGCCAACGGGCGACTCCCCGATGACCCAATCAACACCACAGGCACACTGATGCCACCTCGCGGTGCTCAAGAAATCGATGACACGCAGGTACAGCAGGTCGCCGCGTACCTCCGCACGATGCAAGACCCGGATCAGCCGGTCGCATCAATCGAAGCGTGGGACCTCAAGGCCCTTGCACTGGCACAAGCCGACCTGCCCGTTGATGCAAGTGTTCGTCCGGGCAAAGCGATCTATGTCACTTCGTGCTCCTCATGCCACGGTCCCAACGGCGAAGGGATCGAAAACCTGGGCAAGGCGTTCACAACCAGCACCTTCGTGGCCAACAGCTCGGACAAAGAACTCATGACCATGATCAAGATGGGGCGTCCGATCTGGGACGCCGCCAACACCACCGGGCTCGATATGCCCTCCAAAGGCGGCAACCCCGCCCTCAGCGACGACGAACTCACCGAGATCATCGGGTACATGCGATCGATCAACACCGTTGAAGGCTAATCACTTGCTTTCACACACCACCGATGCACGCTGTGCATCACGATTCATACACCAACGCAGGAAAGGAAACACCATGCGATACACAGGACGAACAGCGATGGCGCTCCTCGGGGCAGGGCTGATCGGGCTCGGCGCCACTCAAAGCGCCGCCCAATCCATGTCAGATGTCGAGAAGGCCGCCAAAAATCGAGGGCTCACCACACAGGACCTCCTCGCAGCCGCCAAGACCTATACACCGACGGGCATGAAGGACGAGTATGTCATCTTCTCATCGGGCGGTCACTCCGGGCAGGTCTTTGTCATCGGCGTGCCGTCGATGCGCATCCTGCGCACAATCGCGGTCTTCACCCCCGAGCCATGGCAGGGCTGGGGCTACGGCGTGGGCAACGAAATCCTCGACGAGGGCAATGTCAGCGGCAAAGAGAACCGCTGGGGCGACACCCATCACCCGGCCCTCTCCGAGACCAACGGCGACTACGACGGCGATTGGCTCTTCATCAATGACAAAGCCAACGCACGCATCGCCGTGATCGATCTGCGCGACTTCGAGACCAAGCAGATCGTCAAAAACCCGCTCTTCATCAACGATCACGGCGGGGCATTCGTCCCACCCAACACTGAGTACATCTTCGAGACCGCCCAGTACAATGTGCCCTGGGGCGCTGAGTACGCCCCGATGTCGGACTTCAAAGAAGACTTCCGCGGCGCGGTGACGATGTGGAAGTTTGATCGCAAGAAGGGGCGCATCGACAAAGAGCAATCATTCGCCGTCGAACTCCCGCCGTACTGGCAGGACATCGCCGACGCGGGCAAGCTCGCCAGCGACGGGTACTTCTTCCTCAACTCGATCAACACCGAACTCGCCACCGGCGGCTTCGGGGTCGAGGGTCAAAAGAAGCCACCATTCGAAGCCGGTGTGAGCATGAACGCCACGGACTACCTGCACATCATCGATTGGAAGAAGGCCGAGAAGGTCTTCCAGGCGGGCAAGTTCACCAAGATCAAAGACTTCCCCGTGATCTCGCTCCAAGACGCGATCAACGAGGGTATTTTGCATGTCACCCCCGAGCCACGCAGCCCCCACGGCGTCGATGTCGCGCCCAAGGGCGACTTCGTGGTCGTCTCGGGCAAGCTCGATCCGCACACCACCGTGTACTCGGTCGAGAAGATTAAGAAGGCCATCGCGAGCAAGGATTTCTCTGGGCACGATGAGTTTGGGGTCCCCGTGCTCAACTTTGACTCTGTGATGGAGGCCCAGGTCGAAGTCGGGCTCGGTCCGCTACACACCCAGTTCGGGCCCGATGGCTACGCCTACACCTCGCTGTTCTTGGACTCAGCAATCGCCCGCTGGACACTCGGCGGCGACTACGCCAAGCTCAACCCTGAGCCGGATTGGACACTCGTCCAGAAGACTCCCGTCCATTACAATGTGGGTCACCTGGGTGCCGCCGAAGGCGACACGGTTGACCCGGACGGCAAGTACCTCGTGTCGTACAACAAATGGTCGGTCGATCGCTTCATCCACACCGGGCCATTGCTCCCCCAGAACTTCCAGCTCATCGACATCTCCAAGCAGGGCACCGAGATGCCGGTGATCTACGACATGCCCATGGGCATTGGCGAGCCGCACTACGCGCAGATCATCAAGGCCGACAAGCTCCACCCATGGTCGGTCTACCCAGAGATCGGCTGGGACCCGATGACTCAGTCAGTTGATCCATGGGCGCCGCGCCCAAAGATGGAGCGCGTTGAGCGCAAGGGCGAGCACGAGGTCGAGGTCTTTATGACCTCCGTCCGCAGCCACTTCTCACCCGAGCATGTGACGGTCAAGCAGGGTGACACCGTCACCTGGCGCATCACCAACACCGAGCGGGCCGTCGATGCGACCCACGGGTTCTCGATCCCGGTCTACAACATCACCCTGAGCCTCGAGCCCGGCGAGACCGCCAAGATCGAGTTCGTGGCCGACACCGCAGGCACCTTCCCGTTCTACTGCACCGAGTTCTGCTCGGAGCTGCACCTCGAGATGATGGGCTACCTGATGGTTGAGCCCGCAGAAGACTAAGTTAACCCTGTCGATTCTTCCCCATCAACGGGCTCATCGGCCCGTCGATGGCTTCCAGATCCCACGCAAACGAACGCCGGGACACACACCTGAGCACATGGAGTCGCCATGCCTTCATTCATCGAACACATCGTCGGCCCCCGGGTCGATCAGCACGAACTCAACGCCCACAGCATCAAGTTCGGGACCCCCGGATTTTTGCTCCTCATCGCCCGAGTGATGCTCCTGGTCTCGCTCTTTGTACCGTTCTGGCACATGGAGCTCGTCGCGCCCCAGTACCCAGAGAACCTGCACCTGGTCGCGTATGTGAATCACCTCGCGGGCGATGTCGCCGAGATCGACAGCCTGAACCACTACATCGGGATGCGTCCGCTGGGCGAAGCCGCCCAGATCGAGCGTTCAGTCGGGGTGTATGTGATGATCCTCTTTGTGTTGATGCTCGAGCTGGCCAGCTGGGTGCACAGCCGATGGACGGTGCTGCTGGTGCTGCCCGTGCTGCTGTTCCCGGTGGTGTTCTTGGTCGATCTGCACCTGTGGATGAGCCACTTTGGATTGAATCTCGATCCGGACGCCCCATTGTCCAACTCGATCGACCCCTTCGTCCCGCCCGTGCTCGGCACCGGGATGGTGGGGCAGTTCAAAACCGTTGCGGCCCCGGGCTTGGGCTTGATGCTCTCAACGGGGGCATCGCTGGTGATCCTCGTCGCGCTGTTCTTCCACCGCCGGGCCTATCTGCCCCTGTTGAAGGCTCAGAAAGCCCAAAAGGCTGGTGCATAAATGCGGAACATCCGTGTCATGCTGGGAGTGCTCCTGATCGGATGGACGGGGTGCGAAACCCTCGGCCAGAGTCAATCGGTGCAAACCCGATCAATGGACGAGATCGCGCAGTTGGTCGAACAGGCGCAGGAAGGCGAGACCGTCTTGGTTCCTGCGGGGATCTACACAGGCAACCTGCAGATCGACAAATCCATCATCCTCGATGGGCAGGGGCATACGACCCTCGATGGATTGGGCGACGGAACGGTGGTCGAGCTTCGATCTTCGGGCATTACGCTCCGTAGGTTGACCATCCGTGGATCCGGCTCCACCGTGGATCACGAGCCAGCCGGGGTGCGTGTGCTTGATGGGCCAGTCGTGATCGAGGACAACCGATTCGAGGATGTGTACTTCGGGATTGATCTACGCCAATCGCCCGAATCGATCATCGCCAACAACCACATCGTGGGCAAGGACCTCGATCTGGGACGGCGCGGCGATGGCATCCGGCTCTGGTGGAGCCACGGATGCCAGGTCCGCAATAACACCGTCACCAATACGCGCGACATGGTCTTCTGGTACTCCGAAGACCTCGTGATCGAGCACAACCAAGTCACCGATTCTCGCTACGGCTTGCACTTCATGTACAGCCACCACACCGTGCTCAGCGAGAACGAGCTGACCAACAACTCGGTCGGGATCTACCTGATGTACTCCAACAGCATCACGCTGTCCAAAAACCGCATCATCAACAACCGCGGCTCGAGCGGCTACGGGATCGGGCTCAAAGACTGCGACGACATCGTCGTCAAGGACAACGCGCTGCTCGCCAACCGCGTCGGGGTGTACATCGACAACAGCCCGTCCTCGGTGGATTCGATCGGGCTCATCACAGGCAACAGCCTCTCATTTAATGAAATCGGGCTCCTTGCGACGCCGATCACCCACGATAATGTGATCACCGAGAACGCGTTCATCGAGAACGCCGAGCAGGTCGCGGTGCACGGCGGCGGGCAGCTCACACTCAACACCTTCACCAAGGACGGACGCGGGAACTTCTGGTCCGACTACGCCGGGTACGACCTCCAGAGCGACGGCGTGGGCGATCTGCCCCACGAGCCCCGCTCGCTGTTCCGCAATCTGCTCGCCCGCGAGCCAAACCTGCGGATCCTGGTGCACAGCCCCGCCCAGCAGGCCATCGAGCTCACCGCCCGCGCCTTCCCCGATCTGAGCCCCAAGCCCATGTTCAGCGATCCCAATCCATTGAGCCAGCCGCCTGAGTTGAACCTGATGCAGAGCACATCACCCATGCATCCGTGGCCGATGGCCTTCCTGGGGATGGGTTTGCTCACGATCTGCGTCGGCGGGGGATGGCTCTTCGCACGCGAAACAAAGCCATCGAGTACGCCTTCCAAGAAACACACTCAACACATCAACCCGAGGCTCAGCACATGATCCACGCACACGACCTGACCAAGAAGTTCGGCAAGACGAAAGCCGTCGACGGCGTCTCGTTCTCGCTTGATCCGACCGAGTCGCTCGCTTTGTGGGGCAGCAACGGGGCCGGCAAAACAACGCTGATCCGCTGCCTGTTGGGTATCTTCCGGTTCGAGGGATCCGTGACAATCAACGGCGTCGATGTCCGCCGCCACGGGAAATCCACCCGCTCGATGATCGGCTATGTCCCCCAAGAGCTCGCCTTCCACGATGACGCCCGGCTGGGTCGGTCCATCAACTTCTTCGCCAAGCTCCGCGGGCTGGGCCCGCGCGATGGGGCGCGGGTGCTCGATGTGGTCAACCTGAGCGGGCATGAGCACAAACGCGTGCGTGATCTCTCGGGCGGGATGAAGCAGCGGCTTGCGCTTGCAATCGCCCTGATCGCAGACCCGCCCATCGTGATCCTCGATGAACCCACCTCGAATCTCGACGAGTCTGGGCGTAACGAAGTGGTCCATACCCTCGGCCAGCTCCGCGACGCGGGCAAAACGCTGATCTTTGCATCCCATCGCCCCGACGAGGTTTATGCCCTTGCCAGCCGGGTGCTCGTGATGGAGCTGGGCAAGGTCGTCAAGGATGTGACACCCGATGAGCTCTGGCCGAAGCAGTCGATGCTCCAGACCATGCGATTGCATGTCAGCAATGGAAACGATGAGGACGCGGTCCGAGTGTTGCGCGACGCCGGGCACAGTGTGCACCTCAACGGGCAGGGTCTCTGCGTCCGGGTATTCCCCGATCGCAAGGGCGATCCGGTCTCCGCACTGGCAAACGCCTCGATCGTGGTCCGAGACTTTGAGCTCATCGAGACCCTTGAACATTCAGAACCATGCTCCAAAGGAGGTGCCCGGTGAACACACAAGATACAACAATCAAATCGGCACTAACTGAGTCGCCAACTGTATCGGGCCACGGCATGAGCGTGCGACACAATGTGATCCTCTTCGCCAAACGCGAGTACCTCGATGCGCTCTCGAGCAAGTGGTTCATCCTGTACACCTGTGCGTTCACGGTGCTGGCGATCGCGGTCTCGTTTATGTCGCTGGCGGGCTCGGGCTCGCAGGGCTTCGCGGGCTTTGGGCGGACCACCGCAGGCTTGCTCAATCTGATCATGCTGGTGGTGCCGCTGATGGCGTTGATCGCCGGGGCGGGCTCAATCGCGGGCGAACGCGAACGCGGCACGCTCTTGTACTTGCTCGCTCAGCCGATCTCACGGGCCGAACTCCTGCTCGGAAAATACCTCGGGCTCGCGATCGCGATGTGCTGCTCGATGGGCATCGGGTTCGGGCTCAGCGCCGGGGTGCTGGCGTGGCGAGCAGGGGGCGTGGGGCTCGGATCGTTCGGGATGCTGATCCTCTATACCTGCATGCTCTCGCTGTCGATGCTCTCGATCGGGATGCTGATCTCGGTGCTCTCGCGCCGCAGCGGCATCGCCACGGGGCTTGGGCTCTTTGCATGGCTCGTGCTGGTCTTTGTCAGTGATCTCGGACTCATGGCCGGTACGATGATCTTCAAGCTCCGTGTGCAGCAGGTCTTTACTTTGGCCATCGCCAACCCGCTCCAAGCGTTCAAGATGGGCGTGATCGTAAACATGAACGCCTCGCTGGATGTGCTCGGCCCGGTGGGGACCTACGCATCGCATACCTTCGGCAGCTCGCTCTCGTGGATGCTCACCCTGATGCTTATGCTCTGGATGGTGATCCCCTTGCTGCTGGGGATGATCCTATTCCAAAAACGAGGAGGCATTTAATATGAACACACGCAGATCACATATCGGGTCACCATTGCTTATTGCAGCGTTGCTATCGCTGTGCACCATGATGCCTGGGTGCGGCGAAGAGGCAGAGGACGGACCGCCGAAGATCATGCTCGGCGAGAGTTCCTGCGCCGAGTGCGGCATGATCATCAGCGACGAACGGTTCGCCACCGCCACCGTGATCAATGGCACGCGAGGGATTCAGCCAGTTCTCTTCGATGACTTCAACTGCCAGATCAACTTCGATCACAAGTACCCCGAGACCGAGGTGATCACCCGCTGGTCCCACGATTACCCAGGGTTGATGTGGTCACCAACCGGATCGGGCTGGTTTGTGATCGCGCCGACGATCCGCTCGCCGATGGCCTCGAATATGGCGTTCTTTCGAGATCGCGAAGACGCAGAGACAATGGCTCATTCGGTATCCGGGCAGGTTCTGGACTTTGATACGGCTTGGGCTCAACCTAAAAAGTAATTAATTCGTCCACACTCACGGTACCCGTCGCGTCCTGCTTGCACATCATGTGGCTCGTAAAATCGCCCGTACGGTGCCGTTTTCAGCGATTCAATGGGCGAGGTATTCGATTGAAATCATGGCGTGGCGAAAGGTGGCTGCTGGCCGAGTGCTGAATCTGTGTACCCAATCAGCGGGATCGGATATAGAATACAGGCTATGCGAATACTGATTATTGAAGACAACCCGAAGATGGCCGGCGCGGTGCAGAAGGGGCTGGCCAGCCATGGGTATGCCGCGGATGTCTCGAAATCCGGATTCGAGGGTGAAGAGCTCGCCGCGGGCACGACGCCCTACGACCTCATCATCCTCGATCTCATGCTCCCCGACCGGGACGGCATCGATGTCTGTAGGAACCTGCGTCGCCGATGCGTCGAGACCCCGGTTCTGATGCTCACCGCCCTCTCGGGGACTGATGAGAAGGTCGACGGGCTCGATGCAGGAGCCGATGACTACCTGACCAAACCCTTCGAGTTCGAAGAACTCCTCGCCCGCATCCGGGCGCTCCTCCGCCGGGGCGAAGCCTCCGAGGGTCGATTGCTCGAATGCGATGAGATCCAACTGGATCTCTACACGCGGATGGCCAAACGCAAAGATAAGGAGCACGAGCTCTCCAACAAGGAGTACGCCCTGCTCGAATACCTGATGCGGAACCCCAACCGGGTGCTCTCGCGGGCGCAGATCGCCGAGAAGGTCTGGGACATGAACTACTCGCCGGGAAGTAATGTCATCGATGTGTACATGTCCTCGCTGAGGAAAAAGCTCGATCGGGGCTACGACCACGAACTGTTTCACACGATTAAGGGTGCCGGATACCGATTCGGCGTAATGGACTAACCGTGGAACGCCTGCTGGACCCCAAGACCGCTTCGCGGTTTCAGTTCTCGCTGCGAGTCCAGCTCTCTTTATGGGTGGTGGTCATTTTTACCATGATCCAGTGGGTGAGCACCATCGTGGTGTGGGTGATTTTAAGCGGAGCCGTGTACAGCTCCTTTAACGAGTACTTTGTACGCCATTCAATCGAAGTCAGCGCACTGATCGACGATGATATTTCGAAGATCTCCCGCAAGAAGCTCGCCACAATCGAGTCCGAGCAACTCACCCAAGCCCGGTTCAATGTGTTCGCGATCGATGTCTTCGATACCGCCGGCCAACGCGTCACAGAGCCCGGGACCTGGATTGCCCAGCTCGATAAGGCCGATATCGATCGCGCCATGCAGAGCCCCGGGCCGGTATTGCTCGATGACATGAACTGGTCGAACTCCAACTCTTCTGTCGGCGAAGCGCACATGATCGTGGTGATCCAGCGGGTGATCGGGCGAGACCGCAAGCCCTACATACTCCTGCAGGCCACCAACGATGTCTACGCCCAGGACCGGGTTATGCAGATCGGGCAGACGCTGCTGGTTATCTCGCTGGCGGCCCCGTTCCTCGCACTGCTCGCGGGTTGGTTTATCTCGCGGATCGCGGTCGCCCCGCTGACACGGGTGCAGGAGCTAGTCTCCAGCCTCACGCCCGAATCGCTGACGGATCCGCTCGAAATCAAAGAAGAAAGCTCCGAGGTGATGGAGCTTGTCGCCCAGATCGACGACTCAAGAAACCAGATCAAGGACGCGTTTGAATCCCAGGCAAGGTTTATCTCCAATGTCTCCCACGAGCTCAAAACGCCCATCGCGGTGATGCAGATCGAAGCCCAAACGCTCGATCTCAACGGTGCAAGCGACGAGATGAGGCAGTTCGCCCGATCGGTTCAAGACGAGATGACCCGGCTCGGCAAGATGATCGAGAGCTTCTTGACCCTCACCCGTCTCGAGGACGGCTTCGGCAAAGTGGGGGGGGCCAAGTACGCGTTCAACGACATGGTGATGGACTCGATGGATCAATGCGTCTCGATGTCGAGCCTCAACGCGATCATGCTCGATCCGATCCTCTTTGCCGATGATGACACGATGGAACTCGCTGTCCGGGGAGACGCGGATCTGCTGATTACCATGCTCAACAACCTGGTGCGCAACGCCATCGGGTATTCGCCGGCCGCCGGCGTGGTCAGCGTGGAACTCAAGCAGGTGCTTGACGGGCAGGGTGCCCAGCGTGTGCATATTCTGGTCTCCGATCAGGGCCCCGGCATCCCGCCCGAGAAGATCGATCATATCTTCGACCGATTCGCCCAAGCCGAAAACGCTGACCGTTCGGGGCGTGGGCACGGCCTCGGGCTCGCGATCGCCCAAGGGATCGCCGAGCTCCACGGCGGCTCGATCAGCGTCGCCAACAACCCGGGCAACGGCTGCACATTCACAGTGGATCTACCCGCGATCAATGATCAAATAGACTGTTAAGCCCGCGTCTCACCCCTGAAAATACGCCAATTACAGACGGATTTTGAACATGAAAGAAGTTTCATGCAGGCGTTAACTCCACTTCATCTTGATCGCCAATAGTAGGTGCAATGAGTTCTCGATCCAAACGGCTTGTTCAGCGTAGAGCACTGATCGCTTCAGTGTGCGCCATCGCTCTGCTCAGCGGGCTCGCCCTGCTGATGTCCTTTGGTCGGGCTCCCTCTGATAGCTTGGTATTGGTATTCATCATCGCCAGCATCTTGGCCCTCCTCATCGCCCTCCAAGCGATCACCGTGCTTGCCCAGAGCACCATGGGCAATCCGTATCCGCCAAAGCGTGGACACGACGACGAACGCACGAGCGAGCACTCTCAGAAAAACTGATCTGCGCGTGCGAAGCTGATCCGCCGAATTCCGGCGTCGAATCAAGCATTCTTCAAAATGATAATGATTTCATACGCGGCTCATCGGCGCTTCAGATGGGCAGGCGAATATCTCTACATGCGACAGGGATAGGGCCTACCGCGTCGTATTGGAAAACTTTGGCCTCATCGAAAGGGTAAGACATGAAGATCACCACCAACACCACACGCAAGCAACACGCACCACTCGCCGGAGCCGTGGCACTCGCCATCGCGCTGGCCGCCGGCTCGTCGGCTGCAATCGCAGCCGGGCCAGAGCACAAGGGCGACAAGCATACGCAGCGGGCGCACGACGCCACCGCGTACCTGACGCTCGTCCGCTCAGACGCTCTCATCGGCTCCGATGTCATGGGTTCCAACTCGACCAAGATCGGTACCGTCAAGGACATGGTCATCGATCGTGGCACCGGGCGCGTCGTCTTCGCGATCATCGGGCACGGCGGGATCTTGACGATCGGTCAGGATGTCTTCGCCAGCGAGTACAGCCGCCTTGGCTACTCGTCAGCTGAAGGCCACTTCACCATTGATATGACCGAGCAACAAGCCGAACGCCAGGTCGAGTTTCTCCCCGAAGACTGGACCGATCTGGTCCAGTCAGATTGGATGAGCGATCTCAGCGATACCATCACCGGCGATGATGACGAACGGTACGGCGACGCCAAAACCGCAATGGGTGAAACCACCGAGATCAATGGCTTGGTCTCCAAGGTCACACGGTCCGAGGACGGCGATCACGAAGATGTGGTCCTGACGATCGAAGATGAGCAGGGCGAGTCACGCAAGGTCATCTTGGGCCCATCGTGGTACATCATGGGGTTAGAAAACACCCCAGCCACCGGTGATCGCGTGGAACTCACCACAGTGAGACACGACGGGCGTCTGATCGCGACCAACGCACGCGTAGGAAGCGAAGAACTCAAGCTCCGCGATCGCAACGGGCATGTGAGTTGGAAGTTGCAGAGCCGGGAAACCCCGCGGTATGTCCTCCTCTCGGACCTGACCGGCCGCCAGATCGAAATCGGCGGCACCACCGCCGGCGAGGTGCAGAACACCATCGTCGAGACCTCATCGGGCCAGGTTGCGTTCTTTGGCTTTGACTCCAACGAGAACCTCTTCGGGCTCGGCGACGAGATCACGATGGTCCCGTGGTCTTCGCTTCAGATCTCGCCAGACTTGACTATATGGTCAGAATCGAGCAGCGAGACCTTCGCCAGCGCGATGACCATGCCCGATGATCTCAACACGCTGCGGACCAAGCGTTCGATCACCAACGCGTACGCACCGTTTGATATGCGTGTGCCCAACTTCGAGGCAAACACGCAGGCTATGAATCGAGACCACTCGACCAACAACCGCGAACGCTTTGGCGATGCATGGGGCAAAGACGCCAAGCTGACCAAGGCATTCGCCGACGGGCAGAAGGTCAAGATCAGCGGCGATTTTATCCGCACTGAAACCATCGAACTGGGCAACGCGGACACCGATGCCACTTGCCTGTGGATCGATACCTCAGACGGTCGCCAGCAGGTGATCCTCGGCCCAAACTGGTTCGTTGAGCATCAGGATCTCAAGATGAACCGCGGCGATGCCGTGAGCATCGTCGGTCGAAAAGCCACGATCGACGGCAAGGAGTACATCGCCGCATGGGATATCGAGCATGCGACGACCACCTGGACCCTCTGGGATGACACGACGCCGGCGTGGGTAGATGAACGCTGAACTCAATCACAGTCACTTCACATCGACTTGATGTGATGTCCAAGAGCCACACTCTGCCGGGCTCGAGAGACCCCGGCGGGGCTTCACATCCCACCAGACCCCGACCAACTCTTTCGGGATCGATCTATGAAAGGACTCAGCTATGACAAAGCACACAACGCAACGAAGCCCGCTCAAACGCGGCTCTGTTCCATTTGACCAGCAGAAAGCCAGGATCCGCAAAGAAATCAATGAAATCACAGAGCTCGAAGATCCGAGCCTGGAAGAAGAGATCCGCACGGAGTCGCCCGATGGGCGCCCCGCGCACCCGAGCTGGAGGGCCAAGGCGATGCTCACGCTTATCGGCGGCTCGCTGCTCGCCGTCCTGGCGATCAGCGCCGTGACCTACGCCCTCTGGGGCAGGGACGAAGCGATGGTCGTGCTGGTCTTGGGCGTGGTCTTTGCCATCGCCGGCAACCCCGTGGTCTGGGCGATGTTCTTCCGAGGCAAGGAACGCGAACAGATCCAGGAAGTATCAAACGAGCCCGCTAAGGAGTACTCAAGCCAAACCACCAATGGATCCCTGTCGAATCGGGGATAAACCGAGACCCCACGCACAGTGCGTTTCAGGGCTCATCATTTTTCACACACTGCAGAAAGGAACACCACATGCAGACCGCTACACAGAACTCAATGACCGAAGACAAAGACTCGACCGGGCTCCGCGAGGGCTTGACCGAACTCAAGGGCGATGCCTCGGCCGTCCGTGACGATCTCAATGTCCTCAAGGAGGACGCCACAAAGCTCACGGCCCACGCGACACAGAACGCCATCGAAGCCGTCAAGAGCGGCACAGAGTCCGCCGGCGAGATGGCCAAGTCCTTCGGCGAGAACGCCAAGAAGTGCCACGGCTCGCTCTGCGAGCAGGTCTCGGCGCGTCCAACCACGGCGGTCATCTTGGCCCTGGGTGCTGGCGTCATCGCCGGTCGCCTGCTTGCACGGAAGTAAACCATGATCTTCTGGCGAGCAAAGGAACTACTCGAGGGGGGCTCGGAACTCTTCCGGGCCGAGGCTGAGCTGATGAGCAGGCGCGTCCAGCGCTTGCTCATCGGTTCGGTCTTCATCCTGATCTTCGCGCTCTTCGCGGCTGCCGGGCTCGCCCTGCTGAGCGCGGGCGTGGCGATTCTCCTGAGCGAGCACCTCGGATGGGGCGGCTCACTGCTGAGCGTGGGCGGGTTCTACCTGCTTATCGGTGCCATCATGTATGGCGTTTGGATGATCCGTGTGAATACGGATACGCCCGCCGAATCGGCGGCTGATACTCCATCATCTCAGCAATCCGCAGACGGGCCCAAAGAACAAGCCAAAGCGCAAGCCGAGGACGCCAAAGATCGGCTCCAGAACGCCGCCTCGCCCAATCCCGACGATGGACCGGACGCCGACTCCGACCAGGGCGGGCTCCTCGATGGGCTCGACACGCTCAAGGACAGCGCCATCGATGTCGGGGTCAAGCACCCAGCCGCGGTCGGTTCCGCAGCCTTATTGGTGCTCTCGCTCCTCGGACCGGGGAAAACGATCAAGATGATCAGCCGAGGAGCAGCCGCTGCGGGTCTCGCAACAACCCTCCTCGACAGCCTTGGGCCGGACAAGAGCAAGCAGCCCAAAGAGTCATAGTTCCACCAAACTACATCACCTATCGCAACCATTCAAGCCCGTTCATCCACTGATGCCTCTGTCATTTGCACCCGCAGGTCCGCCAGCAAGGGCAGATGGTCCGAGCCGATGTCATTGAGGCGCTCAAGGCGAGCCACGCGCAGAGCCCTCGTCACCAGCACGTGATCGATCGGATAGCGGAGTAACGGCCGCCTGGCAGGGAATGTATTGAAGAACCCGCGCCCGATCCGTGGGTCCAACAAGCCGCCGGTAGCTTTGGCGTGCTCGGTGGTCCGCGACCACCCGACATCGTTGAAGTCGCCGATCATGATCCAATGCTCGATGGGTGAGTCCGCGATCATCTGGGCCGCAACCTGCAGCTCGATATCCCGCGGCTTGCTCGACATACGCTCGTCCTTGTCCTGCTTCTCGAGCCCCGGCGGCGGGGGATGGAGCACGCAGATGCCGATCAACTGGTCATCGGACGCCAGCGATCCCTCTACATCCGACCCTTTGATTGTCGCCCAGATCGAGGGGCGATCGTCGAGCACCAGGTGGCGGATCGTCGCGTCATGCAGCGGCACCCGAGAGAGCAACGCCATCCCACGCCCGTCGCTGATCAGCTCGCTCAAGCGGTGGGGGAAGCGATCATTCTCACCCTCTCCATTTTCCTCAGCCTCATCTGCACCTTCGAGCACCGATGCCCAG
>Ga0209344_10002263_pt1 | contig 21905 bp, 16 predicted proteins | sample Cruoilmetagenom6_FD_187293 | JGI IMG/M metagenome (GOLD analysis project Ga0209344, IMG submission 187293) | Oil polluted marine microbial communities from Coal Oil Point, Santa Barbara, California, USA - Santa Barbara Oil Seep Sample 6 (SPAdes)... | ecosystem: Environmental > Aquatic > Marine... | reverse complement strand
TGGGTCGTCAAGAACCAACGCACCGCGTCGAGGCTGTACTTCTCGCTGTACGCTTCGAGCAGATCGATCTCGACAAAGTTGCCCAGGCTCTTGGACATCTTTGTCCCCTCGGCGATCCAGTACGCGTGGGCGTACACGGTGTCCGGGGCGGGCTTGCCGAGCGCGTGGAGCATCGCCGGCCACACGATCGCGTGGAACCAGATGATGTCCTTGGCCATCAGGTGCACGACCTCGCCCTCCCAATATTTTCGGCGTTCGTCGTTGTCCACGATCGTCAAATAGTTGCACAGGGCCTCGATCCACACATAGATCCGGTGCGAGTCATCGCCGGGCATCTGGATACCCCAGTCCGCGTCGCCATCCTTGATCTTGCGTGACACAGGCACCGATCGCAGCCCCTGCTTGAGCCGACCGAGCACCTCGTTCTTGCGAGCTTCGGGCAGAACCTTGATCGCGCCCGATTCGATCTGCTCGCGGAGCCAGCCTTCGTATTTATCGAGCTTGAAGAAGTAGTTCTGCTCGACGCGCTTCTCAAGCTCGCGTCCGGTGACGGGCGACTTGTAGTCGTGCTCCTTGGCGACCATCTCGGTGAGGTACTCCTCCTGCGACGGATCGTACCAGCCCTCGTAGTCGCCCAGCTCGATATCGCCCTGGGCCATCAGCTGCTCGATGAACTCGATTGCTTTGGTCTTGTGGCGGTCCTCGGTCGTGCGCACAAAGTCGTCGTTGGTGAAGTTCATCAGCCCGAAGGCTTTCTTGAACCGCTCGGCGTTGATCGTCGCCCACTCGTAGGGTGTTTTGTTGTTCTCGGCCGCGGTCTTGGAGACCTTCTCGGCGTGCTCGTCCGTGCCCGTGAGGAAGAACACATCGCGCCCGATTAAGCGCTGGGCGCGAGCCGCCACATCGGCGATCAGCGTCGTATAACAATGCCCGATGTGCGGGCGATCGTTCACATAGTAGATCGGGGTCGTGATATAGTACGGCTTCTGGTTGGTGTTGGCTGCTGGCATCCGGGGATTGTAGTGCCGTCGATCTGCTCCGCCCGCCATCGACCCGCCGGCGATCCCATTTCTTGAGCCCGCGGGCGATCTGAGAGTCCGTATATCCTTTGCGGCCAAAGCTATAACTAACTGATCGTTCTGGGCTATGATGGTTTCTGCGCGGGAATAGACTCCCCCGAGGAATCGTTTTCCTCTGCGAAGAGAAAGGGCAGGCAACAGTTTGGAGCGCGAAAAGTTCGAACAGCTTGCTCTAGAGCATCTCGATGCGGTGTATCGGATGGCTCTTCATCTCGCTCGCAAGCCTGAAGAGGCTGACGAGCTGGTTCAGGAAGTGTATGCGCGGGCGTTCCGGCCTCAGACCATCGAACGGTTTGAGGACAAGAGCGCCCCGGATGATCCGCTTTCGGGCTCAGGCGGCATGCGGTCGTGGCTCTTTGCCATCTGCCACAATGTCTTCTACACCCGGATCAAGAAGCAGGCTCGACAGCCCATGGCCGTCGACGAGTTCTTCAACGAATCATCAAGCGAGCGCATGCCCGACGAAGCGCCCCCTGTCTGGGATCGGACCGATCTCAACTGGGAGCATGTGGATGGCCGGCTCAAATCGGCCATCGAAGATCTGAAAGAAGAGTACCGCGAGGTGCTCATGTATTGGGGCGTCGACGGGCTCAAGTATCGAGAGATCGCCGAGATCATCGATGTCCCCATCGGCACCGTGATGAGCCGACTCCATCGGGCCCGCAAGCTCTTGGCGGACAAGCTCATGAGCGACGAGCAAGTGGTGGACGACCTTGGGCTTCGGCTCCTGTCGTCGGAAGAAGTTGAATAAGCAGAACCAGCTAAGCAGAACCAGCCAAGCAGAACCAAGAAGGATCGAACGAACGCAATGACCGACCAGCACAACCATCCCGAGCACGCGCAGGAAAACGGGCAGCCGATGAATATCGCTGCGTTGTTGCGGGCTTCTGCCGATGGCGAACTCACCGATTGCCAATGCGAAGAGCTCGATGCTTACATGGCCCAGAACCCAGAAGCCGAGTCCCAGATCGCCTTCGAGAAAGCGATGAAGGACTGCTGCTCACGCGCCATGGCCAAGCCGTGCTGTCCTGATGCGCTGCGGGCCAAGATCGTCGCGATGGCTGGTGCCCAAGTATCAGGACCAACCCCGGCTGTTGCAGATTCAGACGCTGATGCCTACGCCGCCCGGATCGAAGCCTCGAATGCCCAGACCCGCTCATCGAGCTTCTGGTCCCGCTCGCCCGTCATGGGCGCCGCCGCGGCTTTGCTGATGGTGGTCGCGGGCACACTGATCTGGCAGAGCGCGTCGCTGGGCCCGAGCAGTGCTCCCGAGCACTTCACCTCGACTCAAGCAACTTACTTTGACCGGGTGAGCAACTTCGTCGTCAAGGAGCACAACCGCTGCTGCGACGACAAAGCCGCCCAGAACAAGCTGGTCAATCACGATATCAACCAAGCCGTCGCGTACTTCAGCGAAGAGTTTGAGCACGAGCTCGTTGTGCCGGACATGGTCAACGCCGAGGGTCAGGTCCAGTTCTTTGGCGGCGGCGACTGCTCGGTCCCCTCCACCTCGCGCTCCGGGCACTTGCGGTTCGACGCGACCAACCCCGACGGCACCCACATCTCGCTGAGCCTCTTCATCTCGCCAGACCCGGGGCTGCTCCCGATGCAAGAGGGCGTCACCTACCCCCTCAACGCCAAAGCCTGCACTGAAAGCGGGGCACGGATCTTCGCCTGGGTCAACAACGGCGTCCAGTACCTGCTGGTGTCCGAAGCCGAGGACAACATGTGCGCGACCGTGCGTGAGATCATGCACGCCCCGACCACCATCGGCAGCATCTGATCTCGCCGAGCAATCGTCGACAGCTCGTCAAATCAACGGCATCCAAGGAACACCCCGTCCGGGCCCGGATCGGGTGTTTTTTACGAAAATAGGCACAATTGGCGCTCCCGTCTCGCAGAATCTACGAACCCGATGCCCATCGAACCGAGTATGATACTGATGCACAAGGAGTGTCCCATGTTCAACCCAAGCACCGGCCAAAACACCAACCCGCAATCAAGCACCACGCAAGCCCGTTCAACCCGAGCTGTACACCCGATGAGCGCGGTTTCACTGGCTCTGTTGGCGTTGGTCGCATGTGCCGGGTCAGCGAACGCGCAGGACGCCCTCGGCGATGGCACAGCCCTGGGCACCGGAACCACCCTCACCACCGGCACTTCCCAGCCAGGGGCGGTGCGTTCCAACTCGTACCAGTCCAACCTTGTGAACCAATCCCAACGCAGCGCCTCATACTACCAACGCCCGAGCTTTGCCTCCGAGCTCAACTTCCGCAACTCGATCGCCACGGGCAACGCCCCGGGCGGGCTCAGCTTCCGCGGCGATCTGGGCTACCGGGCCGCGGGCGAGTTCTCGGGTGATCTGGGCTCCGATGCCCTCTTCGCCTTCCGTCGAGATTCGCTCTACTCAGGGCTCGCCGGGATGGGCATCCGCGGGACCGACGCCCTCCAGTATCAGTTCGCGATGACCACCGGCTCTCGCCCGCCGAGCAATCTCAGCGGCAGCCTCTCGGTCAGCCGCGACAACTACTACCAGAACAGCTCGTATACCGACAACCCATACCAGAACAGCGCCCCGGGCTCGTTCGGCTCATCGAGGGCCGACAACGCCCCGATCGGCTACGACTCCAACGCGGTGGGCACCGACTTCGGTGGCGACTCCACCATGGGCACCCTCCGCTCGTCGTCGGCATACTCAACCACCTCCGACCTTTCGCCGTCGCTTATGTCCGTCTATGGCCAGGGCATCGATCAGAAGCCCATCGGGATGATCGCCTCGCCGTTGCTCGGGATCACCTCTACGCCCATGGCTCAGGAGGAAGCCCCGGCTAACCCGCTCATCGCCCGCCCGGGTTCTACCCAAGAGAACACCCGCACTGAAAATTATCAGCCGACCAACCGCCTGACCACCTCGTACGACGAGCTCGTCACCCAGATGAAGGAACGCGTCGAGCTGCTCCGCGAAGAATCGGCGATGGACGCCAAGTCCACCATCAAAGTCGATGAATCAAACACCGATTGGCTCACCCGCCAGATGCAGGAAATCCGTGACAAGCTCTACGGCGACAAGCCCGCCTCCGAGGACGAAAACAATCAGAACACGGATCAACAAGATCCAAAGAACGGCTCAGAAAACGACCCAACCCTCACGCCAACAGAAACCGGCGATCAGACCACCGCCAACCCGGACAGCCCGGTCTCCAAAGCCATCGAGGATAGGATGGGCGGATTCAACTCCGATACCACAAACGCCGATCCCTATGACTACGACCCGACCCGGATGGCCATCGACCCAGAAACCCTTGAGGTTCTCCGCGGGGCGGCGGCCCAAGAAGTCGAGCAGCTCTTTGATCCCGGGGCCGCGAACCGTGATATCTTCGGCGAGCACATGGTCGCCGGGCAGCGCCTGATCAAGAACGGGCGATACTTCGATGCCGAGGAACGATTCACGCTCGCGCTGTCTATCAAGCCCGGCGACGTCGCCTCCCAGCTCGGACGCCTGCACGCGCAGATCGGCGCGGGCATGGTGCTCAGCGCATCGACCAACCTCCAGTCGCTCTTCACCCGTCAGCCCGAGATCATCGCCTCGCGCTACACCGGCGAGCTCCTGCCCAGCACCGAGCGGATAGAATCCCTCATCATCAGGCTTAAGGAACGCGCCGGGATCACCATGCCCAAATACTCCGAACGAATGCTCGAGAGCGAAAGCATCCAGTACTCGGCCTCGGTGCTCCTCGCGTACCTCGGGTACCAGATCAATGATCGCACCGTGATCCTCGAGGGGCTCGAGATGGCCGACGCCAGAGGCACCCAGGCCGATCGCCGGTTCGTGAGCCTGCTCTCCCAGATCTGGCTGATCCCGAGCGACGAGTCCACCGCACCCACAACCACTCCATCATCGGCGGACAGCGACTAATCCAAGAAGTCACCACCATGGCCGTCACACCCAATGATCTCGATCGCCCCAGTGGGCATTCGCTGCGCGACTATTGGACGACGGGCAATATCTCCGCGTTGTGCGAATCGCTCACACAGCTCGGTTCGCTGATCGTCGAGCTCCGCGACGAACGCGGGCTGGTCCTGCATTCAACGCTCGACCCGTCGCACCAGGGCGTGGTCCGCTCGCTGCCCGATGACGCCAGGGTCAATCCGATCTCGATCGGGGACGAATCCATCGGCGCGGTGGTCGTCTACCCGGATCATTCCAAGCACGCCCCCGATGGCATTGAAGCCGGCTTTGAGACAAGCCACGATGCGATCGTCCAATCCATCGGCAAGCTCATCGCCGACACCGCCAGCGAGATGTGCACCGGGGTCTCGGAGCTCCAGTACAAGGTCAACGAGATCGGTGTGCTCTACAAGCTCTCATCGCTGCTTGTCCGGGGCGGGCGCGTCAGCGACATGCTCGGGCTCACGCTCGAACTCGCCCTCGAGTTTCTCGGGCTCGACGCGGGCGCGATCATGCTCTTGCCCGAAGACTCGGTCGGCTTGGCGCACAACGAGATGGAAAACGAGCTCGAACGCTCCGCGTCGATCAAGCTCAGCGAGGAATGGCTCTCCAACCCGATCCCGCTGTCCAAGGACCGCCTGTTCGATCGCCAGAGCCTCGCCGGCGAGGTGGTCACCTCGACCAACCTGCCCGAAGACGAGCGTGTCCTGGTCCCGACCGAGTGCGAAGAAGAAGAGCTCATCGCGTTTATTGGCACCGGCATGGTCTTCGACAAGCGACCCGTCGGGGTCATCCGGTTGTACGCCAATCACCCGCGCGAGTTCTCCTCGAGCGAGCGACACCTAGTCCGCTCGATCGCCGAGTCCGCCGCGGCGGCCGTCGAGCAGGCGAGATTGCTCAAGCTTCAGGCCCGCCAACGCCGCACGCACCGCTCGCTGCGTATCGCCGGCGCGGTCCAGAAGCGCATGCTCCCCGAGGTGACACCTAAGTTTGACAAGATCGACCTGGCCGCCCGATACCGCCCGAGCCAAGAGATCGGGGGCGATTTCTATGATCTCTTCCATATCAACGATCAGCTCGGGCTCCTCGTCGGCGATGTCGTGGGCAAGGGCGTTGTCGCGGGGTTGCTGATGAGCGCCGTCCGCGCCACCCTGCGGGCGTACGCCGAAGAAGGCGGAGACCTGGCGCGCGTGATGAACCGTACCAACGACGCGATCTGTCGAGACACAACCGTGTCCGAGTTTGTCACCATCTGGTACGCACTGATCGATCCCGAGTCGCTGATGATGCGCTATGTGGTGGCCGGGCACGAGTCGCCGCTGCTCGTAAGGCGAGAAGCCGCCGGCTGGAAGATCCACACACTCGACGGCTCCGGGCTCGTCGCGGGCGTGATCGCGGGCGAAGAGTACACCATGTACTCGATGCAGCTCGAGCCCGGCGATCTGCTCATCGCCTACACCGACGGCATCACCGACGCGGTCAACTTCGAGATGCAACGCTTCCGCAAGACTCAGCTCGAAGCATCCATCCTTGAGTTCCTCGAAGACTACACGGGTGAGTCATCAGAGCCGAGCGCCGATGAGATGCTCGAACGGATCTTCTGGTCGATCCGCCAGTTCGTCGGGCTCCAGGACCAAGCGGACGACGAGACCCTCGTCGTCGCCAAGATCCGTAGTTGAGTTGTGTTCACGGTGAGCAAACCAAAAAAACAGCCGCACCATCAATGGCGCGGCGATCAACTATTCAATATTGAGCACAAACGATGAGTCAGGCGGCGTACGGGCCGTCGTCGTGATCGTCGATCCAATCAGCCATGCTGATCGGCTCGCAGGCCTCATCGACCTGCTCGCTCAGGCTCACAAAGGCATTCTCCACTCGGCTCAGTGCCTGCTCGACTTGTGAAATGCTGTCCATCTGCTCGTCTCCTTCTCGATCTGTTTGATCGCTGCCCGCGTCTCGCCCGGCTCGGCTCCAGTTCCTCGCGTCCTGATCAAAGGGCAAAGGCTGGGGGGCTTGGGTCTCGGGTTCATCGCGATGGAGCTTCAGATAAGGCATGGGTGACCTCCTTGGATATCGGCTTGCACCATAAAGTGTGCAATCAACATCGTCCCAAGGCTGACATCACTCAAGCGAAATCCGTGATCAAGGTACCGCTTGTGACGGTTAGCCTGATTAGCGAAGTACCCATCGTGTAACATATACCGATATCGGTCAGAACCGGTTGATCGGATCAGTCACAATCCCAAGTGCTTACGCGTTCATTTTTCGTCTGATGCAGGTGTCTGGTCGGGTCCATCCGGAGCCGGCCCCGCAGCTGGAGCCGGAGCCCCCGCCCCGATCTGAGGCTCAATCCCCTGCATGATCCGCCCCAGGTTCCCCCGGTGCTTGTAGATCACCAGCACCGCCAGCAGCAGCGACACCGCGAAGAACGGCATCCCGTAGTTGGGGATATCGGACTTAATCTGTTCGATCTGCTCGGCAGAGAAGTTCTCCCACCCCATTTGGCGCGAGGCTTGGCGGGTCATCAGGGTCTGGTACTGGGCAAAGACAATCCATGTCCACAACGGCAGGCTCGCCGCGGCGGTGCTCGACGCGAGCGATACATACCGCCACAGCATCAGCACCATCACGAAGACCACCAAGCCGCCGGCTGCGGGCAGGGCCATCGCGGGGAGGATCCCGATCATCGCGCCCATGCCCGTCGCCACGCCCTTGCCGCCCTTGAACCCGAGCCAAGGTGTGAACATATGCCCGAGCACCGCGAAGATCATCACCGCCAGCCACCAGAAGGCGTCGGCGGTTTCAACCCGCATCGTCCCCAGTGTGCCCATGAAGTACCCGGCGATCAGCGTGGGCATCATGCCCTTGGTCAGATCGAGCGCAAAGCACATATAGAAGAACCGCATGCCCAGGGCGCGTCCCAGGTTGGTCGCCCCGATGTTCCCCGACCCGTGCGTGCGGATATCAATGCCGTTGGCTCTGCCGATCAGGAACCCGAACGGGATTGAGCCGGCGAGGAACGCGATCGGTATGAACATCCACCATTGCATCTGCATGCGGAGAGTGTATCCGGACTACTGATTCAGGAATCGCTGCGAGAGCACTATATTGATGTTGTCGAAGACCTGATCTGGCGAGCCCGTCGCGTCGACCGCGAGGTACCGCCGGGCGTCGGGGTCGGAATCGATCAGCGCGTGGTAGCCATCGCGGACCTTGGCGTGGAAGGCGGCGCCTTTGGCTTCCATCCGGTCGAGTAGCGGGTTGAGGCGAGAAGCCGCGGTCCGCTGGTCGACATCGAAGATCAGCGTCGCGTCGGGCACAACGCCCTGCATCGCGATCTCGGCTGCGGCTTGGATCTCGGCATAAGGGATCCCCCCAGCCGCGCCCTGATAGGCGTAGGTCGATGCCACAAACCGGTCGGCGACGACCAGATCGCCGCGTTTGAGCGCCGGGCCGATGACCTGCTCGCACAGCTGCGCGCGCGAGGCCATGTAGAGCAGCATCTCGCAGCGCAGGCTCATCTCTTCGCGATCGAGGTGCTCGAGGAGCGCGTCGCGGATCTTCTCGCCGATCTCGGTGCCCCCGGGCTCGCGGACCTCGGTGACGGTGATCCCGGCCTGTTTGGTGGCGCTGAGGAACATCTTGAGCTGGGTGCTTTTGCCCGAGCCATCGGGCCCATCGAAGACCAAGAACTTGCCCGCCAGCGCGGCTGGCAGCCCATCGGCGAGTTCTGCTTTGAGCTGGTGGTCAGTCATGGGCGTGGGGCTCTTGGGCTCGGTCAATCGATCATTCGTCGGCATGGTGGTGTTGGTTCTCACGCGGATCAGTGTAGCGTCTGTCTCGCTTCAATGATGCGTTGTTTCCAAGGAGAACCACCGAGATTTGGGTCGATCAGTTCCAGGCGTGCGATGTGCGCGATCGCGCCCGCTTTGTCTTCTTTCGAGCCCTCTTTGGCGATCGTTTCGAGCATCAATGCCCACGATTGCCAGTAAGTGCTTGTGTGCTTCCCGGTTGCGTCGATCCGCGCGCTCAGGGCGCCCAGCGCCTCAAAGGCGGTGCGGGTTTGTCCGAGCTTATTGAGCGTCTGGGCGCGCATCAGCTCAAGCTCTTCGGTGGGCTCGTTGCCCTGTTTAGCCTCGCGGATCAGCTGATCGAGCGAGGAGATCGCGCCTTGGGGATCGTGCTGAATTTCGTTCATCGCCGCCCGCTTTGTCCACATCTGTGCGCCCGCCAGCTCGAACCGGTCGGCCGCCTGGCGCATCCGCAGCCCGAGCCCCGAGCGCACCTGCGGATCGCTGTAGCGATCGAGCATGCCCAGCGTGATTTTTTCGTAGAGCTCGCCGGCCAGCTTGCCCTCGCGGGTCTTGGGGGAGATCGGATCGAGCACATCGAGGGCCGCGAAGTCTTCCAAGAGCTCGGCGAGCTCCAGCCGCCAGAGATCGATCTGCGGGTGATCCGCGAAGTACTGCACCCCGAGCATCAGCCGATCCCGCCGGACGGATTCCTGGCGATTGGGCGTTGACAGAATCGCCCCGGCGATCGCGTCGTCCGCGCGTTCGTGGTTCGGATACCGCGTGCACAGCTCGATGAGCGCCTCGCCCGACCGGGCGCGTGACTCGGGCGTGTTGATCGCTTGCCCGAGCACCGCGATCTGCCAGAGGGCATCGCCGCCCTGTCGCTGGCTCTGCTCGTCGTCCGAACCCTTGAGCCGATCGCTGATCTCGGTGAGCAGTTCGATCGCCCGCTCGCGTTGATCCATCGAGTGGGCCATCGTGTTCGCCGCGGCCAGCAGCACTTCGCTGGGCAGGGTGTCGCGACGAAGCACATGCTCTGATGAAGACAGAATCAGCGAGATCCGCGCGTCGATGTAGTTGGCGATCGGCTCATTCTCCGACGCCGAACGCCGCAAGGAGACCATCGGCTCCCAGGGGTTGTTCTCGTTGTGTATTAATCTCGCCTTGGTCAGGGTCTCCCGCAAGATCACGCCCCACACCGCATCGATCCCGCCCGTCGGCGTCACAAACGGCGGGCGCTTGGCATACGCGTCCAACGCCTCGCCATCGATCCCACCCAGCGCGACCATCGCCAGCACCGCCTGCGCCCGTGTGGACCGATCAATCCCCAACTCGTCGGCTAGGCTCAGCAGCTCACTCACCCGGGTACGAGCGGCCACGGTGTCCCCGAGCGCATCCATGGCCATTGCGACGGTGAGCACGCGCTGGGCGTCGGTGTTGGGCTCGGTGTAGAGCACGCCGTCGAGGGTTCCGATGATCGCTTGGATCCGTTGATCCTCCACGGGCTGAGTCCCCGCGAGATGTGTGAGCAGGATCGACTGCGCATCAAGGATCGCCGCCCGCCCGTCGGCTTGAGCCAAAGGGCTGGCCAACGCCCGGATCTGACGGGCGCTGGTCAGGGCCGATTTGCGTTGTGACCGATCGCCATAGCCATAGAAGATCGAGTAGCTCGTGCCCGATTGGGTCAAGCCGCCCATGATCTCGCTGGCCGCGACAATCCGCTGCTCGTTGCTCGCGCCGATCGACGCATTCTGCACGCGTTCGTCAAGCTCCGCGTCATCGCCCGAGATCAGATCGTCGTAGGTGACGACGCGGTAGCCGTCGCTTGATCGAGGGTCGGCATCCGGGCTGTTGCCGTGCAGGGTGCCGATGGCGCGCATGATCCCGGTCGGGTCTTCATCGAGGAGTTGGATGGTCTTAATCGCGGTTCGGCGTTGCCCGGTCAGCGGGTCCTGGGGGTTGAGCGTGTTGAGCTCATCGAGGATCGCGCGTTGGCCCTGGGCCCATCCCATTTCAGTGCGTTGGATCGATCGCGTGATCAGCAGCACCAGATCAGGCTTGAGGGCCAGCGCTGCGCGGAGTCCTTCGACCGGGTTCGAGCGTCCCTTGGTGCTGATGGTGTTGAGCCAATCCGCCACAGTTTGTTTGTTGGCCGTCGTCGCGCGGGCCATGGCGTTGCCATTGATCGGTGCGGTGCTGATCGTGTGCCCATCGAACGAGCGGAACAGCACCACCTGGAACTGCTGGGTCGGCGAGAGCCGATCGATCGAACGCAGGAGCTGGGTCTGCAGGTACGCAAAGCTGTTGGCCGTCGCGCCCGAGCCATCGACGACATACACGATCGTGCGCGCGGCCTGCGTCTGCACGCCGGCGAACCGAACCCGCGGCGGCGAGGCGCTCTCGGGCTTGGCGATCTGCGCGTTGCTCGATTGCAGCGCCGCCAGGGCGACCGGGTCCATCGCGGGCTTGGTGTATTGTAATGGTTTGAGATCCGCCGCGGCTTGATCGAGCGTGCTCGGGGTGGTCGCGGGCTGCTCACGATTCGTTTCTGGCCGCTGCTCGTCGGGTGGTGTTGTATCAGCGATCGGATCAGCAGGCTGATCAACCGGAGCCGGCAACGCGAGTTCGGCCACCGGCAAGCGGGTGCTCGGCGTCTGGTTCGCGCTGATCTGCATCCCGATGTACGCGACCGCGCCGATCAGCACCGCATGCACGCCGATCGAGATCCCGGGCGGGACCGTCCATCGCACCCAGTCGAGCTTGGGGGCATGGCCATGAAGATCGATTGATTCGGCTGAATCTTCTGGGGGAGCAGGGTTGTCCGTTGAGTCCTTCACCGCAAGATGGTAGAGCGATCAGGGCGTCAGGTTGGGCGAGCGATCAAACTCGCTCCGGTTTGTGTTTGTTTCCGTGCTGTTTTTGGGTGTCTTCTTGGGCTTGCCGGCCTTGGGATCCCCATGGACATACGGGTCGCGGTGCCCGGGCTTGAAGAGCAAGCGATCGATGCTCACCGCACCCGCGCCCAGGAAGAACAACGCCACGCATATGGCGACGAGCGCCAGCTGCCAGAGCATGGTCTGATACTGCGGGCTCGCCCAAAGATTGTCGGCTCTTGGGATGAACCCCAAGATCGCATCCGTCGATCGCATCATCGCTGGCCCGAACTGGGTCATCCACATCGCGACGAGCATGACGATCGCTAGGCTCATCGCGCTCAGGCGAGTCAGGAACCCGAGTAGCAAGAACGCGCCGGCCGCGATCTCGGTGATCGCGACAGACCACGCCATGATCTTGGGCCAGGGCTTGGACGCGAACATCGCGGGCATGATCGGGGTGATCGGTGTGGAGTCTGCGGTCAGCCCCGGGTCGGAGGCTCGCGAGATCATTAGCGAGATGCCGTAGACTTGTTTGACTTCCATCGCGTCGGGGAAGTCCGAGCCGGCGTACACGGTGCCGGCGTGCTGGACGGTGCTCAGCACATACTGGGTGTTGTTCGTGTTCAGGGCTGATGGGGTAGGAAGCTCTTCAGGGACCTCGATTGGAGTTTCTTCAGGGGTATCCGTGGATCCGGGCTCTGAGTTCTCGATCAGGGCTTTGATCTCATCAACGATGTCTTCGGCTTGCTCTTCCGTCTGAGTGTCGGTCTGCAGGTCCGGCTCTGTCGGTGCTTCGATGTCTTGGTCAGGAACCGATTCTTCGGGCTGCTCAGCCGGGGCCTCAACTGGGAGCGTGGGCATGATCCCGATGTTGGCCAGTCGGGCCGCGTCGTCGCCGGTCACGCTCTTGGTGCCCATGATCTTCCCCGTGCCCGCGTAGACAAAGGTGATCCCCAGGACGAGCCGGAGAAGAAGTGATGGCAAGGTGAGTGCAACCTGATCGCGCAGTCTCATGGTGAGATCCTCGTGTGTGCGTTTCGTCCGCCCCTCTCAGAATACAAGATACAGCCCGGGTCGGATCGATCTATCTCCTGTATTGATCGGCAAAGATGGGCAAAACTGGCCAATCATACCGATTGAAGGGGTGAATCAGGGCGTGGGCATGCACCGACGAGCCCTGCGTGCATATCCTGTACCCGACGCTCTGGCTGAGCGATCGCCCGCTGCGGATGTGGCGGAACTGGCAGACGCGCTGGATTTAGGTTCCAGTGGGGCAACCCGTGCAGGTTCGATTCCTGTCATCCGCATTGAGCCTTGCACCTTAAGGCACCGATCAAAAAACGCCCAGAACATGTGTTCTGGGCGTTTTGGGTTGTGGCTGAAACTGGTTCAGCTGAGTATGGGCATCCGGTTATGGGCATCCGGCCCCAAAGAGGTCCAAGAAGGCGGACACATCGAAGAAATCGAACTGGCCGTCTTGGGTCAGGTCCGCGATCGGATCACCCGCTCCGAAGAGGTCCAAGAAGGCCGAGACATCGAAGAAGTCCAGCGTGCCCATCGGCTCGGCCAGGTCCGCGTCGTTGCAGTTGAGATCGACATCCTCGCACACCTGCTCGATCAGACGCACCGCGTCGACCGCCGCCTCGACGACCGAGCCCTCGCCCGTATCGCCCACGACGAAGCGGACACGCAGCTGGTCCGATGGGTTGGTGAAGACACTGTTGGTATCGAAGGTGTACTCGTTCCACCCGCCGCCGAGGGATTCGGGCCCGAGCGTGTCGATGGTGGTCCAGCTGTTGCCGTTGTTGTTTGAGAGCTGGACTTGCATCGAGTCGTCAACGGCTCCGATATTGTTGGAGTACCAGAGCGCGTAGCTCAAAACGGTGTTGCCGGCTGTTGCGTCCATCGCCGGGGAGGTCAGGATCGTGGTGCCATCGTCAACATCCGAGTTGCCCGCACGATTCGCGGTGAGGTAGCAGTTTCCAGAGCCATCAAAGTCGGTGAGGGGGTCGCCGCGATCGCCGTCGCCGTCGGGGACGCCGCGTTCCCATGCGCCGTCGTTGACCGAGCCGGTGACGGACCAGCCGCGGTTGGTCTGGAAGTTGTCGGCGAACCGTTCGATCATCTCGGTGACCACGCTCGCGCTCAGCGCCGCTGATGCACCGTCGGCCGGGAATGTGGTGGTGAATCCATCGCTGGTCTGGGCCGTGAAGTAGTAGCTGACATCGCTATCGCAGGCGAGCACCGGGAGCGCGGCGCTATATGTGCCGTCGCCCGTTTCGCTCATGGCGATGGGCGAGAAGCCCGAGCCGGTGTTGAGCATCAGCTCGACCGAGCTGATCTCGGTGGTGTCGCGTCGGACGGCCTTGACACGCAGGGTGTCGCTGCCGTCGGGTTTGAGGGTGCCCGGGTTCGAGCCGTCGGCGGCCAGCGCCAGCGGACGCAGTGGGGCATCGACGCGCATCACGAAGAGCCCGCGTTCGATGTCCGAGACGATGATGTTGCCCGAGGGGAAGAACGGGTAGCTCGACCACGCGCCGTTGAACTCGGCGCTATCTGAGTTAGGGAAGGTATCAAAGTACGCGACCTCGACCGGGTTGGTCGGGTCGAGGGCATCGAAGACGCGCAGCCCGGAGCGATAGTTTGCTTGATAGACGACATGGTCGCGGGTGTACAGGTTGTGATCGATCGCGGCTTTGCCCGTGGTGTAGGTATCAACCAAGAACGGGTTGGCCGGGTCCTCGACATTGATGATCCGCGTGGTCGTGACACTGACGGTCGCGCCCTCGTCGAGCTCGTCGTTGAGGTACAGGTACTTGCGATCGGTCGAGAGCCAGACCTGGTGCGCGTACCCGGCGTTGGGATAGAACACCGTCGAGAGGGTGGTGGGGTTGTTGGGATTGGTTACATCGACGATCCGCAGCCCGGTGGACTGGAACCCGCCGCTGAATCCGCCCGCGACAAACGCGAGCTCGCGTCCATCGAGCGCCCCGTCGTGCCAGGTGACGACCTGTGCATCGTGGACATACATCTCGGTCCAGCCGCCATCGAACGATGGCGATGCCGGGTTGGAGATATCAACATGCAAGAGCCCGCCGTTGCCGACATTGGCGCCCGCGAGCCAGAGCGTGCCGGCTTCCTCGTTGGCGATGATGTTGTGCGTGGTGGAGTAGCCGCCGGATTCCCAGTTGGTCACCAGCGAGACATTGCCCGAATCGATATCCGAGAGGTCCATGACTTGCACGCCCGATCCGCCCTCGGACACGCCGTAGGCGTACTCGCCGACGACCTTCACATCGTGCCACATGCTGACGGGGCCGGTGACCTTGTCAACGATGACCGGGCTGCTCGGGTTGGTGATATCCACGAAGGCGTACCCGCCCATGAGCCCCATGATGGCGTATTCCTTGCCCGAAGGCGAGACATAGCCCCAGCAGTCGTTGCCCTCGGTGGAGTCGACGCCGGTGAAGTTGTTGAGCGGGATGTGCGCCAGCAGGGTGATATTGGACGAATCGAACTCGCTGCCGCGCTGGGTCGCCATGCCCTGCGTCCAGACCGGGCCGTAGACCGCGGGGAGCTTGTCGAGGATCTTGCGGACATCGTCGTCGTGGGCGCTGGCTTGTGTGCCGGCGAGCATCGAAAGAGCCGCGGCACAAAGCGTGAGGCGGGCAGAAGAGCACATAGCATGATTGATACCCATCGGGTATGTCCTTTCTCGGTTTCAGAACTCATCGGCCGATGGCGAGCGGCTCAGAAACGCATTTCTAGATTCGTCAGATGTTCGTCATCGAAAATCATTGGCTGATGTTGGGGTGACACACGCACAGCCAGCCTGCTTGAATAAGCACCTTCTTATTCGTGCATCACCCCCATTCGGTTGCTCAAATGGTGGAATTGGTGGTGTGAAACCGGCTTTCGGGTACACTTGTGGTCATGAACCGACTCCAGAGATCACTTGTTTGCGTTTTAGTGGGTGCCGCGTGCAGTACCAGTTGGGCCCAGTCGCAGCCAGCGTCCGAGAAGCCCGCAGCCAAAGAAACCAAGCGCCCCGTGCTCTTGCTGATCGATGACCAGGTCCATCCGACGGTCGAACTCAGCTGGATCGTCGGTGGCGAAGAGCAGACTTACACCGCCCAGCTCCCCTTCACCGCGCCCAGCGGCGGCGAGCCGCTCCAGCTCGATGAGCAAGACAGCAACATACGGGCCTATGTCGCCATGGGCGGCACCCGTGTCGAGACGGGTGCGGGGCACCCGAAGGGAGCCGTGCTGCGGGTGGGGCTCACGAAGATCGACTCCAACCGTGCATTTTTCACGCGCATCGAACCACGGACCGAGATCGAGCTGAGCATCGTCGGGGTTCGGTTCAACCAACCCGTCAAAGCCCACGACGGCACCGGGATGATGCATCTCAAGTACGCCCTCGGCGATCTCAAAGCCTGCGCACTGCCGGGCACCGCACGCAATCAATACCTGCTCTCGGACCCGGAAGACACGCTGGGCGGGCGCGTGATCGCCGGCGAGAACGCCACGCCCGGGGCGCTCGATGGGCAGCCAACCCACGGCGATCTCCGCATCGAGATCGATCCGGACGACCCAACGCTCGTGAGTTTGTTCGTCCGTGTGCCCTATGGGTACCTGCGTCACCTGCAAGACCCGTGGGAGAGCGATCTGCCAGGGACTTTCTTCGAGCCCATCCACCTGCACGCCGAAGCCGAGCTGATCCCGATCGACGCCCAGCCGCTCGATCGTGAACCGATCCTGCCAGAAACCAACCCAAGCCAAGAGCAAAGCACGGAACAATCATGAACAGTATGAACAGCCTGAGCACCAACGACCAACGGGCCCTCGACGCGGCCTACGAGCAAGCACTCAAATCACTGGGAGAGGGCGGCATCCCGATCGGCTCATCGCTGATGAACCCCAAAGGCGAGATCGTGGCGGCGGGTCACAACGAGCGCGTGCAGTCGGGGGATCCCACGGCCCACGCCGAGACCGTGTGCATCCGCAACGCGGGGCGTCGGCGTGATTGGCATACGCTCACGCTCGCTTCGACCCTGTCACCGTGCGCGATGTGCACCGGCACGGCCATCCTCCATCGCATCCCCCGCGTGATCATCGGCGAGCACGAGACATTTTTGGGGCGCGAGGACTGGCTCAAGGGCGAAGCCGTAGAGATGGTGCTTGTGAATGACCCGCGTTGTATTGCGCTGATGGAGCGGTTTATCAGCGAGCGACCCGACCTGTGGAACGAGGACATCGGGGTCCCGCCGGAATCAGCGTAAAGCGTGCGTGGGCTCTGTTAGCCCTGGATTGTCCCATACATTCGGTCGCCGGCGTCGCCGAGCCCAGGGACGATGTAGCCCGACTCATCGAGCCGATCATCCAGAGCCGCGGCATAGATCGTCACCTCCGGGTGATCCTTGCGCAGGCGTTCGATCCCTTCGGGGGCGGCGACCAGGCAGATCATCCGGATATCGTTGGCGCCCGCCTGGCGGAGCATCGAGATCGCGGCCGACGCGCTCCCCCCTGTGGCGAGCATCGGGTCAACGAGGATCACCGGGCCCGCATCAATATCAACGGGCAGCTTGTTGAGGTACGCGACGGGCTCGAGGGTTTGTTCGTCACGCGCGAGCCCCAGGTGCCCGACGCGTGCTTCGGGCATGACCTCGAGGATGCCGTCGATCATGCCCAGCCCGGCGCGGAGCACAGGCACAATGGTGATGGTGCCCTTGATGATCGAGCACTTGGTCGTGGTCATCGGGGTCTGGATGTCTACGGTCTCGGTGGGCAGCGAGCGGGTCACCTCGTAGACCATGAGCCCGGCGATCTGCGACAGAGCCGCCCGGAACATCCGGTGCCCGGCATCCTTGCTGCGGATGGTCGCCAGCTTGTGGGCGATGAGCGGGTGATCGAAGACGACAACGCCGGATTGATTCTGTTGGACCATGGTGCAAGTGTATCCGCCCGATGGATCGGCGTACGGGGAGGGGGGCGTTGGATCCGATGGGGCAATAAAAGCGGACATAAAAAAAACCCGCTCTTTGCAGAGCGGGGCTTGGAGTTTTGCACGATGTGCCATCACGGGGCGTGAGCCGTCGTGATGATGTTCAACAGTAGCAGATTATGGGCAACCTGCACCGAAGAAGTCGAGGAAGGCGCTCACATCGAAGAATGTGTACTCACCATCTTTGTCAAAGTCGATGGATGGGTCGCCAGCACCGAAGAGGTCGAGGAACTCGCTCACATCGAAGAAGTCGAGTTCGCCGTCCGCGTTGATGTCTGCTTCGTTGCACGGGGTCAAGCCTGCGCTCGGCACGGTGAGGGTTGCAGTCACGGTGGTGTTTGGGTCGCGCCACATGCCGATGGAGACATCGCCGGTGGTTGGAGCCGCATCGGTGACGAAGCTGAAGTTGTAGGTGGTGCCCCAGCGGATTGCGTTGGCGTTCGAGTTGACGATCGCAGGCTCACATGCCCATGAAATCGCGTCGCTGCCTTCAGCTGGAGCCCAGTCGGCACCGCTGAGGTTTGCGTCAACGCTGGAGTGGTAATCAACATCGTTGAAGTAGTGGTTCGTCGTGGTGGAGCTCACTGGAACAGAGAACGAACCAACGGATTTGTGCGAGTTCTGGTTGTGAACCGCGTACTCGTAGCGCCATGTGCCGTCACCCTGATCGATAGCGCGTGATGCGACTTCGATCTTGCCGTTCTCGCCGGGGACCCAGATGGGGACCACGGTGATGCTTGGATCTGGCTGGTTGACACCGTTTCCGTGTGCCTGCCATGCCATCAGAGCGGACTGCTCTCTAATCGTGCCGCCAGTAGTGTTTGCACTATTGCCGATCCCGCTCAGGCGCTTGTAGCTCACATTGTTGAAGGAGGTTGGCTCGCCTTCTGAGTTCAGGTGGCCGTTTTCATCTTTGATGATGTACTGGCCTTCAACGAAGTACAGAGCGCCAGGTGTGCCCATGTCGGCGGTCTTGACCTGTGAACGCTTGAAGATCGCGTTGCCGCTCTGGCCGCGTGATGTGTATGGGTAAACAAAGTCGCCGGTGACCGCGTTGATCTCCGAGCGAGGGCCAAGACCAGTCTGGTCGCCGTTGAGACCGGCGCCGTATGGATCCGAACAGCCGACACCGAGTGCGTCGAATGCACCGCCGCTACAGCCGAAGCCGCAAGCGTTGCCGTTGATCACTGCGAACGAATGCTTCACGAAGGTGACGCCGAGCTGTTCCATCCGGCCGTCATGCAGACGGAAGATGTTGACCGAGATCACAGGGTGATTCGGGGTGTTGTCGATCCAATCGAGTTCAACGGTACCCTTGTTACAAGCGGTGGTGCCGATGGCGTATGCACTCACATCACCAACGGAGCCATAGTAGTTGACATCGGTAAGTGCACCACAGATAACGTCTGGTGCCGCTGCGGCGTAGCCGCAGGTTGCTGCGAGGGCAGCGATAGCTGTAATTTTAAACATCGTGTTCTTTCCTCCAGAAATGGGGTTTGGGTTACTCTTTTCAGGGTACACGGAGTCGGGATTCAATTGCAATCAATTCTGCGGCAATTTTTCGAAAATATAACCAAACAAAACCCTTTCGCCAAGTAAGGAAGTGTTTAGAATCCAGAATTCGGTACTTCGACTCCCTCGATCGAGGCATTGACTACGATTCACCGGCGAACATGATTAACCAATCAAACCATCCCGCAGTCGAGCTCTCCGATCTGGCTTATCGGTACGCGATCGCCGGCCCGATCGCAGTGGCCGTGGACAGGCTGATCGTCGAATCCGGAGAGCAGATCGTCATCACCGGGGCATCAGGGGGCGGCAAGAGCACCCTGCTACACCTGATCGCGGGGCTCATGGAGCCGTCTCAGGGTGAAATCCGCGTGGCCGGGACCAGTATCAATGGTCTGCGTGGCTCCAAACGCGATCGATTCCGCGGCCAGCACATAGGGATGGTCTTCCAGACCCACCAGCTCCTGCTCGGTTTCAGCGTGCTCGAGAATGTCCTCGCGGCCTTGATGTTCTCCCAGATCAAGAAAAGCCAACGCAAGGCCCGGGCCTTGGCCCTGCTCGAAGAGCTTGGGATCAACGCGCCCAACGCCCGGATTGACGAGCTGAGCCTGGGCCAGCAGCAACGCGTGGCCGTCGCCCGAGCGATCGCCTGTTCGCCCACGATCGTGCTCGCCGACGAGCCGACCTCGGCCCTTGACCCATCCATCGCCAGCACCGCGATGGACCTGCTCCAGAACGCGTGCCGATCCAACAACGCGGCGCTGATCTGCGTCACACACGACCACACCCTCGTCGATCGCTTCGATCAGCACCATCGGCTCGAAGACCTCGCCTCTGATCGGGCCAAGCCAGCGGGGGCGAATACATGTCCATGACCGACTGGGACATCGTGACCAAGTCGATGAAGAGCCGATGGTTCTCGACGATGCTGACTGTGCTGACCGTGGCGATCGCCGCGGGATTGATGGCGCTGCTGATCTCGATGCGCAGCGCGGGCGAGGACGCCTTCCGTCGCGGCACGGGCAATGTGCAGATGCTCATCTCCAAAGAGCCCGGCCCTTTGGCCAGCGTGCTCAACTCCATGTTCTACGCCCAGGCCCCGGGCAACCCGATCGCGTACAGCGACTATCAGCAGCTGGCCAGTTCTTACCCATTCGCCTGGAGCGTGCCCACGCAACTGGGTGATTCGTTCCAGGGCTCGCCCGTGATGAGCACCGAGGTTTCATTCTTTGAGTCCTTCGAGCCCGCGATGGGACAACGATGGTTGCTTGAAACCGGTCGGCTCTTTGATGCACCGTTTGAGATTGTGCTCGGAGCGGACGCCGCACGGACCCACGGGCTGGCGATTGATGACTCGATCGAGCTCGAGCACGGGGCACCGGGTGCTCAGGGCGGGCACCACCACAGCGAGTTCGCCTTCACGGTCGTCGGCATCCTCAAGCCCACCGGGACGGCACACGATCGGGCGTTGTTCACGAGCCTGGATTCGTCGTGGATCCTCCACGCCCATGATCGACGCGAGCTCGTTTTCGGGCACGGCATCCGCACCGCCCTAGATGATGTCGACGACATCGATCGCAACATCACCGGCATCTACGCCTCGCTTGGCAATCGCCAGGCGGCGCTGATGCAGGTGCTCTCGTCGCTGCGGACAGATCCCAACTGGACCGTCGCCAACCCCGCGAGCACGGTGGGGGGCTTGTTCACGATCGTCTCGAACATCGATCAGATCCTGCTGGCGATGGCGATCGCGGTGATGCTCTCGTCGGGGATATCTATTTTGGTCGCGTTGTACAACTCGATGGACCAACGCCGACGCCAGATCGCGGTGCTGCGGGTGCTCGGGGCGTCGAAGCTACGGGTGTTCAACCTCGTGCTCACCGAGAGCGCGATGATCGGTTTGTTGGGCGGCTTCGTCGGCATCGTGTTCGCATTGATCGCAGGACAGGTTGTGTCGGGCGTACTCTACGCCCGTGTTGGACTGGTCATCGAGCCCTCGCTCCCAATCGACGGCTACCTCATGATCGTGCTCGCGACGATCGCCCTCTCGTGCATCGCCGGGATCATCCCGGCACTCATCGCGTACCGTACCCCGGTGGTGCGTTCGTTGCGTCCGATCGGCTAACTCAAACAAGGAGGCCCGCGTGCGTTGGTTCTGGTTGTTCATCTTGGGATTGGTGCTGCTCACGGGCGGGCTCTACGCCGTGCGTGTGCGCACACAAGGCGCGATCGCGAGCGAGCCGAACTCCATCGCATCTGCTCAAACACCCGGATCATCCGGTCTACCCGCGCGCCCGCCCCGATCAGAACGATCACGCCCAACCCAACCTGAGGCCCAGCCCGAGACTCAGCCTGAAGCCGAGCCCACACCCGATGTGCAAGCAGAACCAGACCCTGAACCGGCACCCGAGCAAAGCCCCGAGCTAAGCCCAGAATCGAGTGTCCAACGCTTGATCAACTCCATGATCGAGCTGGCTGATGAGCTCCCCGAAGAGCCAGTCGATCAGTCAGGCGATCAGTCAAGCGGGGAGCCATCGGCTCAAGAGAATCAGACACAAGAAGTGAGCGGGGATGCCGCCACTGAATCAGAACCAGATCCGATCAATGAGCCAATCGTTGAACCAGAACCAGAGCTGGCAACGGAACCCGAGCCAGAAGCCGCTCCGAGCTACAAGCTGCGTGCCGACGGCTCGT
>Ga0209344_10002262_pt1 | contig 21914 bp, 16 predicted proteins | sample Cruoilmetagenom6_FD_187293 | JGI IMG/M metagenome (GOLD analysis project Ga0209344, IMG submission 187293) | Oil polluted marine microbial communities from Coal Oil Point, Santa Barbara, California, USA - Santa Barbara Oil Seep Sample 6 (SPAdes)... | ecosystem: Environmental > Aquatic > Marine... | reverse complement strand
AAAACGTGCAGCAAAGCAATGTTGTACCCTTTGCCGCCAGTGCTTTGCCGCCAGTTGATGATGGGACTATATGGTCATCTGTGGCCGGTATTTTATTTACACATGATCCGACAAGCTTTGCAGCCTGGTTCCAACAATTGCAAGAGGCCGGACGGGATGGGCATTGCCTGACGTTAATCGCGCCGACAAAGTTCCATGCCACATATGTGGAAACCCACCTGTCAGACAGGCTTACACAAGCCGTCAGCCGTGTTGACCCCAGTTTGCGCAATGTACGAATTAGATGTTAGGTAATTGATCAATGGTTGTGATGTAAGACTGGCTGTGAATTCGGAATTCCGCTAGGGTGATTAAAAACAGGTATTTTCAGGCGTCATGGCAGTCAAAACCATTCATCAACGTTTATCCGGTCAGTTATTTCCCAATGCTTGGAAAAAGCTGGTTGATTTCAAAATAGAGCCAAAAACCCCGTTTATTTTGGATGTTGTTCCAATAGGAAACTTTTTACATGTCTACATTTCAGGCCGTGTTCTTATTGACGGGTTTCAGGATCGACTGATCTTTAAAGAAGGTAATAATATTTTACCTATTGAGATTATGCGCCCGGTTCCGCGTGGGCTTGATATAACTTTGGTGCGCAAAAATGCAAATACAACACAAAACATAGTTGTAGAGCTGGATGGCGAGCCCGTTAAGCTGAATATAAATCCGAACCTGACGGAATTTTTTGCAGACTTGAACACGGCGTTTTTGTCTGAAGTTGATCCGGATTCCGATACATTAAAAGACTGGTTATCCTATCATTGCGACAGGCATGGTCTGGAAGCGGTTGTGATGCTGCGGCGTTGTGAAGGAAACTGGTCGGGAAAATCTGCGGTTAATCGATTGATGAAAGCGGCGAAGGCAATCAAGGGTTTAAAGTATTTTGCACTTTTGGATAGTAATCAACCATTAGGACATCATAACTATCCTAGCCTTTTGGATCAACATACAACACCTGATGGACCGGGCAAGTCATTGCTGGATCCTGCAGTTCCCGCGCCTTTTGCCTCTGCATTGTTTGAACTGGCAATCCTTGATGCAGTTCGCAGACGCAGTTTTGATAGTGCACGGGCAGTGGTGCATATAGGACTGTGTGACCTGTTGTTGCATGGGGCAGGGGGTGTATCGGTTTTTGATGCTGCGGTTGCCAGTCAAACCTATTTGAAGTTTTCCGGTACTTTGGCCTATCCGTTTTCCTATCGTAAACCAAAGAAACCGCATTTTGCCGATCATACCTGCACCAGTTTCGATGGGCAACGCGGTCCGCATATCTGGGCTATCAGTCAGGCGTTTATGCGGCGGGACCCTGCGTTACGCCCGTTTCGGGCATCAACGATTGAACCGGACCCGGTTAGCGCCAGCTTTGATTTCTGGCGATGTATGGGGGTGCGTTACCCCGCTTTGAAGATTGGGAAAATTGTACCCAAAGCGTCATTGGTGGTGAATGCGGACCTGTGCTATATTCTGGCTGACCAATTTGATCATGCAACGAAACGACCGCCTGAAGTCGCAAAACATCATAAAACAGGCACGGAAAACAAGCACATCCTGATTGTCACTACGATGAAAAACGAAGGGCCGTTCATACTGGAATGGCTGGCATATCATATGTCGATCGGGGTGACGGACTTTGTGGTTTACACCAACGATTGCACGGATGGCACAGATACGATGTTTGATTTGCTGGATAGCAAAGGCATCGTGCAGCATTGCAAAAACCCGTATCGTGAAACGGGACAAAAGCCGCAACACGCAGCCTATAAAGCGGCGCAATCAACGCAAAAAGCGCAGGAAGCGGACTGGGTCATATGCATGGATGTGGATGAATATATCAACATTCACGTGGGTGATGGAACGTTGCATGATCTGTTTTCAGCCATGCCGCAGGCAAACGTCTGGTCGATGACGTGGCGGTTGTTCGGCAATGCCGAGGTGGATTTGTTTGAGGACGCGTTTATCACCGAACAGTTTTTCCGCTGTGCGCCGCAAGTTTGCCGCAAGCCGCATCAGGCATGGGGTTTTAAAACAATGTTCCGCAACAACGGATTTTACAAAAAATACGGGGTACACCGCCCTGTTGGTTTGCAACCTGAATTCAAGGATCATATTTATTGGGTCAACGGATCAGGCATTCGGATGCCCGAAAATATTCTGCGCACGGGGTGGCGCAATACAGTGCGGACATATGGTTATAATATGGTGACATTAAATCATTATGCGTTGCGTTCGTGCGAGTCTTTTTTGGCAAAGCGGGACAGGGGGCGGGTGAACCATGTGGATCGTGATCAAGGTATGGCGTACTGGTTTCGGATGAATAATAACGCCGAAGAAGACCGCTCTATTTTGAATAAAATTGCACGGGCGAAAGCTAAATTCGATGAACTGATGGCGGATGAAGAAATCGCTACACAGCACAAATTGTGCGTGAAAGCACATAAGAAAAGGATTGGCGAGTTAAAACAACGACCCGATTATATGGCGATGTATGAAACGTTGAAATCCGAACGGATGAAAAAACTGTCGCGACTTCATGCGCATTTTGGCAAGGCCATTTTTCTGGAAGGGCCGGAGGCGGTCCCGCTGGATTATCCACTATTGAGTGGGGTGAAAATCTAGATGAAATATCTGATGATCACATCAATGCGCAATGAGGCCCCGTATATTCTGGAATGGTTGGCGTATCATCGCAGTATCGGTGTGGACGGGTTTTTGATTTATTCCAATGATTGTGACGACGGCACTGACATGATGCTGGATCGGTTGGATGCGCTTGGAATTATCACCCATGTGCGTAATGATAAAATCACGAATGCAGGTGTACAGTGGACGGCTTTAAAACGGGCAGATAAACACCCGACGAAAGCTGAGGCTGAGTGGGTTTTATTTGCGGATGTGGACGAGTTTGTGAATATCAAAGTGGGGGCGGGGCATCTGGATGATTTGCTGGCCGCCTGTCCTGATGCAACTGCTTTTGCGCTGACATGGCGGATGTTCGGCAATGACGGGCGGGTTGAAATTGAAGATGCGCCGGTCATTGAACAGTTCGGGAAATGTGCGCGGTTCCCGTGCTATGCCCCGATTACATCGTCCATGTTCAAGACCCTGTTCAAAAATGACGGATCTTACGAAAAGCTTGGGGTGCACAGGCCAAAGAAGCGGATTGAGCAGGATGTGTCAAAAATCCGATGGGTCAACGGCTCTGGCCAACCACTTGGGGCAGAATATCTGGACAAAGCAACGGTAACTTATGGGGCGAACGGTGGCATTGATCTGGCCTGTATCAATCATTATTCAGTAAAGTCGGCTAAGGCGTATCTGGCAAAAACCAAACGCGGCTTACCGAACCGATCTGACAAGCAGCTGGATTTAGGCTATTGGGTAGACCGTAATTTTAATCAGGTTGAAGATATAACTATTCAACGTAGTATTGCTGTAACAAAAGAAAAAATGGAAGCCTGGCTTTCAGATAAGGAACTGCGGACATTGCACCGAGCAGGGGTGGAGTGGCACCAAAAATGCGCGCAGGGGGTTTTGGAAGAAATGGAAGGCGTACGCTTGTTTACGCGGATCGTAAGCTTGTCACGGGCGGATTTGCCGCCACGCTTTGCCGCATCATTAGCGCAACTGATGATTTCAGCACGGCAAAAAGAAAAGGGTACATGATGCGGGTATTTCTGACTGGAGGAGCAGGCTACATAGGCAGCCATACGCTGTTGGAAGTATTGTCAGAAGCGCATGAGGTTTGTGTTTACGATGATTTTTCGAATAGTGCGCCAGAGGCGTTGGCGCGTGTTGAACAGCTAACCAACCGGAAATTTCTGGCAGTAACGGGGAATATTTTGGACCAAATGTTAGTTGCTAAGGCGTTGGTCGAATTCCAACCTGATGTGGTGGTGCATTTTGCAGGTAAAAAGGCGGTTGGCGAGTCTGTTGCGAAGCCGTTGATGTATTACGAAAACAATGTTGTTGGCACGTTATCCCTGTTGCGTGGTATGGAAGCTGCAGGGTGCCGGCGTATTGTGTTTTCGTCATCGGCTACGGTTTACGGTAATCCGCAGTATTTACCACTTGATGAAAACCATCCTTTATCTGCGACCAATCCTTATGGGCAGACCAAATTGATGGTGGAACATATTTTGCGGGACTGGTGTGCTACGCAGCTTGATGCCAGCGCCGTATTATTACGCTACTTCAACCCTGTGGGGGCACATGATAGTGGCAAGATCGGGGAAGACCCACATGATATTCCGAACAATCTGATGCCGTTTGTCAGTCAAGTGGCTGTTGGACGGCGCAAGAAGTTGCAGGTGTTCGGTGGGGATTACAATACGTCTGATGGTACAGGTGTCCGAGATTACATACATGTGGTCGATCTGGCAAAGGCCCATGCAGCCGCTATAAGCTTTGCTGAGACGCATACGGGCTGTGAGGCGATCAATGTGGGAACGGGGCAGGGGGCGTCTGTTCTGGATGTTGTAGCGGCGTTTGAGGCGGCCTCAGGGCGATCTGTACCCAACGAGATGGTAGAGCGCCGCCCGGGCGATGTGGCGGCCTGTTATGCGGATGCCAGCAAAGCACAGAACCTGTTGGGTTGGCAGGCTACGCGTGACTTAGCGGATATGTGTAAGACCGCCTGGAAATGGCAAAGTCAAAATCCAAACGGTTATCAGGGTTAAGTGTGTTTCGTTTATCGTGAACTTAGGGCATAATCATGAACCTGCAGCATAAATATTGGGCCCGCGAACATTAGAATATTACAAATGCGTTAAACAGGCCAACTACCAAAAGCAGTTTGCCGCCTAATTTGCGTATCTGTGCAAATTTATAACTCTGGATTATGAAATGCTTTTGAAAAATTGGCCCGTATCTATTTTTGATTGACTGGTCAGTCAAAAACAATTTATTTGTCTAATGTATTCCGCGAGATTCGATTTTTGCGGATTGATTATGGGAGCGGGAAATGAGCAAACTAAATATTCTGATTTTTATGGTAGATCAGTTAAATGGCACCCTTTTCCCTGATGGGCCTGCTGAGTGGTTACATGCGCCTAATTTGAAAAAGCTGGCATCAAAATCAACGCGATTTAAAAATGCTTATACGGCGTCACCCTTATGCGCACCCGGACGTGCAGCGTTCATGTCTGGACTATTGCCATCGCGTAGTCGGGTTTATGATAATGCGGCTGAATTTGAATCTGATATTCCGACTTATGCGCATCACTTGCGCCGTGCGGGCTATCAAACCTGTTTATCGGGCAAGATGCATTTTGTTGGCCCCGATCAGATGCACGGATTTGAAGAACGTTTGACCACGGATATTTACCCTGCTGATTTTGGTTGGACACCTGACTATCGCAAGCCCGGTGAACGGATCGAGTGGTGGTATCATAATATGGGTTCGGTCACCGGGGCAGGGGTGGCGGAAATTTCCAACCAGATGGAATATGATGATGAGGTGGCCTATAATGCGACACGCAAAGTGTACGATTTGGCGCGCGGCAATGACGATCGCCCTTGGTGTTTGACAGTTAGCTTTACCCATCCGCACGATCCGTATGTTGCCCGCAAAAAATACTGGGATCTGTATGAAGATTGTGAACATTTGCTGCCGGAAGTGCCTGCAATGAATTACGACGATCACGATGCGCATTCACAACGGATTTTTGATGCGAATGACTGGCGCAACTTTGATATAAAAGAAGATCAGATAAAGCGTGCGCGACGCGCCTATTTTGCCAACATCAGTTATCTGGATGATAAAATCGGTGAAGTGATGGAAGCACTGGAAACGACGCGGCAAGAAGCGATCATTCTGTTTGTGTCGGATCATGGCGATATGCTGGGCGAGCGGGGTCTTTGGTTTAAGATGTCGTTCTTTGAAGGATCATCGCGAGTGCCGCTGATGATTGCTTCACCTGAAATGGAAGCTGGGCTTATAGAGGCGCCGGTTTCAAATCTGGATGTGACCCCGACTCTGTGTGATTTGGCAGGGGTTTCGATGGAAGCAATTGCACCTTGGGTGCAAGGTGAAACGTTGGTGCCATTGGGGCAGGGCGGGGAACGCACCGCACCCGTTGCAATGGAATATGCCGCAGAAGCGTCTTATGCGCCGATGGTGTCTTTACGTTATGGTCCGTGGAAATATAACCGTTGTGCACTTGATCCCGATCAGTTGTTCAATTTGGAAACCGACCCGCATGAGTTGACAAATTTGGCTGATGTTCTCGAACATAAAGGTACGCTGGATCAGTTGCGGGCAAAGTCTGAAGCACGCTGGGATTTGGATATGTTTGATGCCCAAGTGCGCGAAAGTCAGGCGCGGCGTTGGGTAGTTTATGAAGCTTTGCGCAATGGTGAATACTTCCCGTGGGATTATCAACCGCTGCAAAAAGCATCGGAACGCTACATGCGCAATCACATGAATTTGGACGGGCTGGAAGACAGCCAGCGATTCCCTAGAGGTGAATAGGAATATCAAGAATGGAAGCTGATTTTGTAATTGTTGGTGCCGGTTCTGCGGGCTGTGCGATGGCGTACCGCTTATCGGAAGACGGTAAATATTCGGTGTTGGTGGTTGAATATGGCGGTACGGATGCAGGGCCATTAATACAAATGCCTGCAGCCCTATCCTATCCGATGAATATGCCAATGTATGATTGGGGATACCAAACGGAACCTGAACCGCATCTGGGTGGCCGCCGTCTGGTAACGCCGCGTGGCAAGGTGATAGGGGGCTCATCCTCAATCAACGGGATGGTTTATGTGCGTGGACATGCCAAGGATTTCGATTATTGGGAAGAAAGCGGTGCCAACGGTTGGGCTTATAAAGATGTGTTGCCCTATTATAAGCGGATGGAAAGTTGGAATGATAATGGGCACGGTGGAGATGCGGCATGGCGTGGGTTTGACGGGCCGCTGCATGTGACCCGTGGCCCGCGTGAAAATCCGCTTTATCAGGCGTTTGTCGATGCGGGAAGACAGGCGGGGTATCAGGTAACGGGTGATTATAACGGTGAACAGCAAGAGGGTTTCGGCCCGATGGAGCAAACCGTTTACAAGGGTCGGCGCTGGTCAGCGGCAAACGCTTATCTGCGACCTGCGTTGAAGCGTGACAATTGTACGCTTGTTAAGGGTTTGGCGGAAAAGGTTGTGATCAAGGATGGTCGCGCGGTTGGCGTGGCGGTCAGGCGGGGTGGCAAGGTTGAAACCATTTTCGCAAAGCGCGAAGTCATTATTGCCGCGTCTTCGATTAATTCGCCCAAACTGCTGATGCTGTCGGGTATTGGTCCTGCGGCGCATCTGGCGGAACATGGCATTGATGTGGTGGCAGACCGTGCGGGTGTGGGCCAAAACCTGCAAGATCATCTGGAATTTTATTTTCAGATAGCGTCTTCGCAACCGATTACGTTGTTCAAGCACTGGAACCTGTTCGCGAAAGCAATGATCGGGGCGCAATGGTTGTTTACAAAGACGGGGCTTGGGGCCTCGAACCAGTTTGAAAGTGCAGCTTTTATCCGATCAAAAGCAGGTGTTGAATACCCTGATATTCAGTATCATTTTATCCCGATTGCAGTACGTTATGACGGTAAGGTTGCTGCCGAAGGGCATGGATTTCAGGCGCATACGGGGCCGATGCGGTCGCCTTCGCGGGGTGCGGTAACGCTGCGTTCTGCCAACCCGGCCGATGCGCCGAAAATATTGTTCAATTATATGAGTTGTGAAGAGGACTGGCAGGATTTTCGCACCTGTATCCGCTTGACCCGCGAGATTTTTGGGCAAGAAGCGTTCAAGCCATTTGTAAAACATGAGATCCAACCGGGTAAGGCCCTGCAAACGGATGAGGAATTAAACGGATTTATAAAAGAGCATGTGGAAAGCGCATATCATCCGTGTGGTACCTGCAAGATGGGTGCGATCACTGATCCGATGGCTGTTGTTGACCCCGAGTGCCGCGTCATCGGGGTGGACGGTTTGCGGGTGGCTGATAGTTCTATCTTTCCGCGTATCACAAACGGTAACTTGAATGGACCATCCATTATGACGGGAGAAAAAGCGGCGGATCATATATTGGGCAAACCCATGTTGGCGCCGTCGAATGCAGAGCCATGGGTACATCCAGATTGGCAGAATGAGCAGAGGTAACTTAAGTTTGAACGGCTTGTATTAAGAGTTGCGTGTAAGTATCAGTTAATCAAGTTTTTAAATTAAGGTATCGTAAATGACGCAGACTATTGAAAATGCTTGGGATGTATTGGCGGCGGATTGGGATAGGCTTCAATCAAAACATTTACGGGAAATGTTTGATAATAATTCTGATAGGTTTGAACAGTTTTCATCTAGCCTTGATGATTTGACAGTTGATTTTTCCAAAGAACGTATTGATGCGGATGCGCTAAAGCATTTACTTGATCTGGCGCGTGCGGCTGATGTCGAAGGCAACCGTGATGCCATGTTTGCAGGCGAACATATCAATACGACCGAAGATCGTGCAGTTTTACATGTGGCTTTGCGGGGTTCGCCTGCAGATGGTTATCAGGTTGACGGGCAAGCAGTGGCAGATTTGGTACAGCCGGTGTTGAACGCATTCTTGCAATTTGCCGATGATGTGCGGGCAGGGAAGGTGACGAATTCAAAGGGTGTGGCATTCACCGACGTTATCAATATCGGTATTGGTGGCTCGGATTTGGGGCCTGTTATGGCAACGCGCGCGATGTCCAAATTTGTGGGTGAAGGGCCGAATGTATTTTTTGTGTCCAACGTGGACGGGGCGCATTTGCGTGATACCACGCGTGATCTGAACCCTGAAACCACGTTGTTTCTGATCGCGTCAAAATCGTTTACGACACAGGAAACCATGATCAATGCGCAAGCGGCAAAAGAATGGGTTGAAAACTCTATCGGGGTAGAAGCGGCAAAAGCGCATTTTGCGGCCGTGTCTACCAATCTTGTGGCGACAAATGCGTTTGGTATTGCTCCCGAACGGGTCTTTGGGTTCTGGGATTGGGTCGGCGGGCGTTATTCGTTGACCTCTTCAATTGGGTTGTCTTTAGCGATTGCCATTGGCAGTGAGAATTTCCGGGCGTTTCTGGATGGGTTTCGGGATATGGACCAGCACTTTAAAACCGCGCCGTTGGAACAAAACCTACCGGTTTTATTGGCCCTTATCGGCATTTGGCGGCGTAATGTTATGGGATGTGCGACGGTTGCTTTGATCCCCTATAACCAGCGGCTGGAAAATTTTTCATCCTATTTGCAGCAGATGGATATGGAAAGTAACGGTAAGCGGGTGACCAAAGAAGGCGCGGATGTTGCAACAAAGACGGGGCCGGTAATCTGGGGGGATGCGGGCACAAATGCGCAGCATTCATTTTTCCAGCTGATCCATCAGGGTACGGATATTGTGCCGATTGATTTCATGATTACCGCGCAACCGACATCCTATCTGGTTGAGCAACATGATCTTTTGACCGCGAATTTTCTGGCACAATCCCATGCTTTGGCTTTTGGGAAAACGGGTGAAGAAGTGCGACGTGAGATGCTGGAAGCAGGGGGTGATCCGAAAGCAGTTGAAGCGCTTGTTCCACACCGGACATTCCCGGGCAATCGCCCCAGCACATCTATTCTGTATCGCAGTTTGACCCCTTACAGTTTGGGGCGATTGATTGCGCTTTATGAACATAAGGTGTTTGTTCAAGGGGTAATCTGGGGCGTGAATTCGTTTGATCAGTGGGGTGTCGAACTTGGCAAGGTGATGGCGAACCGGCTTGCGCCAATGCTGGATGAAGGGGCTGATCTATCGGGCCTTAATTCATCAACCAGAGGTTTGATCGAAAAGATACATACCCTAAAATAAGATTGACTCTTTTGTAGAAAATAAGCGTTCTGTCGCGGATGATAGCTCAGACCAAGACAACAAATTCCCAATTACCTTTCAAAGGGCCATTACTTTTATCCGTGGTGGCGTTGGTGATATTGGCAACGTTGTTTTATACCGCCACATCGGTTTTTCGCACCTTGGAGTTAAGCCAGGCGCAAGCAAAGCTTTCGCTTTACCGCACAACGATTGAAAATGAATTGCAACGGTTAGAGCATTTGCCGGTGATCGTTGCGGATAAAGTTCAGGTTCGGAATGCGGTTCAATCCCGCCCTGCCGATCGTTTGAATCAAGAGTTGTTGGATCTGTCACAGGATGCACGCGCCGAAGCGATTTATGTGATGGATGCGCAAGGCTTGACGATTGCGGCATCGAACTTTGAAAACACGCCGACATTTTTGGGAAAAAACTATGGATTTCGGCGGTATTTTAAGGAAGCCATGCAAGGTCGTCGGGCCAGTCTTTTTGCAATCGGGGCAACCACGTCACGGGCGGGGTATTTTTTGTCAGCGCCCATTTTAAGGTCTGGCACACCCATCGGGGTTGCAGTGGTAAAACTGGATCTGACACGGCTAACGGAAATTCTGGAACAGACCAATGAAATGATTTTGGTGTCCAATAAAGATAATATTGTGGTTTTGTCATCGCGTGCAGACTGGCGGTACCGTAGTTTGTTGGCCCTTAATAATAATCGGCGGAAAGAAATTTACCAAGAACGTCAATTCGGACAAGAAGAATTGCAGTTGCTGGATTGGAAAACACCATCCAAGAATGCCGCGATTTTAAACGGGCAAAAGTTTCTATCGCTGGAAGCACAGCTTAATAATCCGCTTTGGACTATTCGGTATCTTGGTGATACCCGCGCCATTCGTGAACGTGCGTTGTTGGTTGTGGCCGTTGCCGCGGGTATGATGGCACTTTCGGCATTGGCATTCTTAACCTGGCGTTCGGGGCGATTGCGTCATGCGTTATCTGCATCGCAAAAAGACCGCAAAAGATTGCAGCGTGAAATTGAGGTGCGCAGGCAGGCTGAACGGCGACTTACCCGTGTGCAAGAAGAGTTGAAACGCAGTAGTAAACTAGCTGCTTTGGGCCAGTTGGCGGCATCTGTGACGCATGAGCTGGGGCAACCTATTTCTGCAATGAAGAACTATCTTGCGGCAGAAGAGATTGCAGGTGATGCACCGCAAAGCGGGTTGGGGCGGCAAATGTCTTTAATAGTCGCGCGGATGGAAAATATCACGAAACAATTGCGGTTTTTTGCCAGTGATAGAGGTGAGGATATGTCGCCTGTTGTGATCCAGAATGTCGTACGCGGTGCATTGAGTATGGTGAAATATGACTTGGAAAAGGCTGAAATTGAATTGGCTTCGACTTTGCCTGCGCAAGATATTCTGGTTTTGGGTAATCAGCAAAGGCTAGAGCAGGTTGTGATAAACGTGCTGCGCAATGCGATCATGGCGGCTGAGACTGCACCGGAACACAAGGTAATGATTGACCTGTCTGTTGTGCTCAGTGGTCAGGTTACATTATGCGTTACCGATAGGGGTGCGGGTCTGGGCGGACAGACAATTGATCAGCTTTCAGAACCATTTCACACGACACGATCATCCGGCGAAGGAATGGGGTTGGGGCTTGCGATTTCGGCGTCTATCATTCAGGAACATGGGGGGCAGCTAACGGCGAGGGATGCAAAAGCGGGGGGTGCGGAGTTTATCATCGTGTTGAACGCATTGCAGGAAGATGACTAAAATGATGGATAACGCAACAGGGTTTCATGTGTTGATTATCGATGATGACAAAGAGATGCGCCAATCTTTGGTGCATCTCTTGTCGCGCACAGGTTGGCAGGTCAGTGAGCTGTCTTCGGCTGAAAAGGCAGAACAAAAAATAGCGGATGCCATGCCCGATGTGATCTTGTCGGACGTGCGTATGCCACGCCGATCTGGGCTTGAATTACTGCAAAACCTGCAAGGACAAAATGCGCCACCTATGGTGATGATCTCTGCGCATGGTGATATTCCGATGGCGGTGGAAGCGATACAGGATGGGGCTTACAGCTTTCTGGAAAAGCCGTTCGATCCGCGTCGATTGTTGGTAATTCTGGAACATGCTGCAAAGCAGCATCGCTTGCAGGAAAATACTGATCGTTTGCGTGAACGGTTATCGACACAAGTAGGGTTGAACCGGATTTTACTGGGCGAAACAGATGTTGTGAAACGCTTGCGTGACGACATTGTGGATTACGCCGGGTTAGAGACCAACGTGATGATTTTGGGGGCAACAGGTACGGGAAAAGAGCTGGTGGCAAATGCTTTGCACAATCTTTCCCTACGTTCCGATAAGCCGTTTGTGCCGATAAATTGTGCTACATTAAATGCTGCACAATTTGACAGTATAATATCCGGCTTATTGACCAAAGCGAATGGCGGGACGCTATTTTTGGACGAGTTCACAGCTGCCCCGACAGAGGTTCAGGCGATGTTGTTGCGGGTTGTGGAAACGCAGGAAACAACTTCTGTTTTGACAGGTGAACAGGTGCGGTTAGACATTCGGTTTATTTCCGCAACTAATGAAAATATTGGCCAAGCGATGACTTTAGGGGTGTTGCGTAAGGATCTATATCACCGCCTGAACACATTGATTTTAGAACTACCCGGATTGCAAGATCGCAAGGATGATATTGCACTATTGTTTGAACATTTCATCGGGCGGCATGCTGAAGTTTATGAAATTGACCCACCAATACAATCAGCGGCAGATATATCCGCACTGCTATCGCATGACTGGGTTGGAAATATACGCGAATTACGCAATGTGGCGGAACGCTGTGTTCTGGCGGCGCGGCGCGGCGGTGGCGCGGTTACAGATGCTTTGCGTATTGCGGATGACAGTGACGACATGCCGGAAAACTTACGCGGTGCTGTGGCAGCATTTGAAAAACAACTGATCGGGCGGGCTATTCAGGCGCATCGTGGGCGGATGGACGATACGGCAGAAGCTTTGGGGATCGGGCGGCGCACATTGAACGAAAAAATTGTCAAACTCGGGTTGGACAAGGAAAAGTTGCTCTAAATGCTGCCTGCGGAAATCCGCAGGGCAGGGTGGCGTGTATTTACAAAAATACTCATACTCAAATCACGCGTATTTAGTGTAGCCTGTGCCTATGGGTCGATTCCCCCCTTGGGAATCGTATTGGATTTTCTGGGAGGAAAACATGAAATTTAATTTTAAAATGATCGCGATGGCCACAGTGGCAACTGCATTTGCCGGTGAAGCTTTGGCGGTTGAATGGAATGTGTCGGTTTGGGGTAAACGCCGTGCGTTTACCGAGCATGTTGAAAAATTGGCCGAGTTGGTTTCTGCAAAAACCAACGGTGAGTTCACTATGAACATCAGCTATGGTGGTTTGTCCAAGAACAAAGAAAACCTTGATGGCATTTCTATCGGTGCGTTTGAAATGGCGCAATTCTGTGCGGGCTACCACCGTGATAAAAACCGCGTAGTAACCGTTCTGGAACTACCGTTCTTGGGTGTTGAGACGCTTGCGCAAGAAGTGGCTGTGTCACGGGCTGTTTATGCACATCCTGCTGCTGTAGAAGAAATGGCACAATGGAATGCAAGGCTGTTGATGACCTCACCAATGCCACAGTACAATCTGGTTGGTACAGGCGAGCCTCGAATGACTTTGGCCGATTTTGAAGGCATGCGTGTCCGCGCCACAGGCGGTATAGGTAAAGCTTTCTCAGCTGTTGGCGGCATTCCGACATCTGTGACTGCGACTGAAGCTTATCAGGCGATGGAGGGCGGCTTGGTAGACACGGTTGCTTTTGCACAGCACGCGCACCTGTCCTTTGGCACTATCAACCAAGCAACGTGGTGGACGGCGAACCTGAACCCAGGCACTGTGAACTGCCCTGTGGTTGCCAACATCGACGCCTATGAGGCTCTGTCTGATGCCGAGCGTGAAGCACTGGACAGCTCAATCCCTGAAGCTTTGGATCACTACCTGGCCAACTACGGTGAACTGCTGAACCGTTGGGACACAGTTCTGGAAGAAAAGGGTGTGAAGAAAGTTGAGATTGCTGACGATGTGATCGCAGAATTCCGTGCCACTGCCGCTGATCCTATCCGTGATGAATGGATCAAAGACATGGAAGCACAAGGCCTGCCGGGACATGAACTGTATAATCTTGTTGTTAAAACATTGGCAGACGCTAAAGCGTCCAACTAAATAAATAGGGCTGCCCCTTATGTGTGGGCGGCCCTTTTTATATCTGAAATATAATAATTTATTGGGGGTGAGGCCATGGCAGGATCAGCGGCGGTTCTGGAAGATTCCAGTCTTTTAAGCAGGTTAGATCGCGCCTTGCTGCCGATTGAACGCTTTTGTGCGTTGTTGAGCGGTTTGGCTATTTTTTCACTGATGTTTTTGGCGGTTTATTCCGTTGCTGGGCGCAAGTTCTTTGGTAGCCCGTTGTTGGGATATGTGGATATCATTGAGCTGTTGATGCCGCTCATTGCAATCATGGGCGTGTCTTATGTGCAGCGCGATGGCACGCATATTCGTATGGATATGTTGGTGGGTCAGTTAAAGGGGCGGACGCTTTGGTTTTTTGAGCTGATTTCGATTCTGATGATCCTGATCTTGATGGTGGCGCTGACTTGGGGCGCTTGGGACCATTTTGAACGTTCCTTTGATTGTGCGCGCCCGTTTTGCAGTAAAGACAGTACCACGGATATTTATTTACCATTGTGGCCATCAAAGCTGGTTGTGCCCGTGGCCTTTTTTATTCTGGTGCTGCGACTTCTTTTACAGGCTTGGGGTTATGGGCGGGCATTGGTTTTAGGATTGGAAAACCCTGTGGCCGTGCCGTTGACGTTAACTGTAGCTGAGCAGGCTGCCATTGAAGCGCGAGCGCTGGAAGGGGCAGACTGATGGATAGTATTTCAATTGGGCTGTGGACCAGCGGCGGTATGCTGGTTATGGTATTGTTGGGCATGCGGGTTGCCTTTGCCGCGGGCCTAGCGGGGTTTGTTGGATTAGTATGGCTGCGTTGGAATGGGTTTGATTATGACCCTGACAAATTTGGCAAAGCGCTCACTGTGAGTGTGCGTATTGCTGGTCTGACACCGCAATCAAAGGTCAGCGCGAATGTGCTGAGTTTGATCCCTGTATTTATTTTGATCGGCTATCTGGCTTATTACGCCAAGCTAACCACGGCCTTGTTTGAGGCTTGCAAACGTTGGTTTGCATGGGTGCCGGGCGGTTTGGCGGTCTCGACCGTTTTCGCTACTGCTGGGTTTGCAGCTGTATCCGGCGCGTCTGTTGCTACGGCGGCAGTTTTTGCGCGGATTGCGATCCCGGAGATGCTCAAGATTGGGTACAACAAACAGTTCGCAGCCGGTGTTGTTGCGGCAGGGGGTACGTTAGCGTCTTTGATCCCGCCTTCGGCGATCTTGGTGATCTATGCGATTATTGTTGAGCAGGACGTGGGTAAGCTGCTGCTGGCAGGCTTTATTCCCGGTGCGTTTTCTGCTGTGGTCTATGCTGCGTTGATCATTGGTATTGCGATGACGTTCAAAAATGTCGGCCCACCAGTGCGTGGGTTCACTTGGGCTCAGCGGTTTGAGTCACTACCGCCAGCCTTGCCTATTGTGGCGGTGGTCGTGATCATTATCTTCTTTGTTTACAACCCTTTTGGCGATGCTTGGGGTACGCCGACAGAGGGGGGTGCGATCGGGGCTTTCATCGTTTTTATTATGGCACTCTACCGGGGTATGCGATGGGGCCAATTAAAAGAGGCGCTGTTAGAAACGGCCAAACTTACGGTAATGATTTTCACAATTATTTGGAGCGTATTGATCTACGTACGGTTTTTGGGCTTTGCCAAGTTACCAGACGCATTTGCTGAATGGATCACGTCATTAGATATGTCGCCGATGCTGATTCTTGTGTGCATTTTGTTGGCCTATGCGGTGCTTGGAATGTTCATGGATGCGATCGGGATGTTGTTGTTGACGCTGCCAGTGGTTTATCCGGCTATTATGGCGCTGAATGGGGGCGAGCTGGTCTCGGCTGTGGACAGTGCCTTTGGCATGAGCGGCCCGATGTGTGCGATCTGGTTCGGGATATTGGTGGTCAAGATGGCGGAGTTTTGTTTGATTACCCCGCCTATAGGGCTGAACTGTTTTGTGGTTGCCGGTGTGCGCGATGACTTGAGTGTGCAGGATGTATTCAAGGGCGTAACCCCATTTTTTATTGCGGACGCTGTGACAATTGCATTGTTGGTGACATTCCCGTCGATTGTACTGTGGCTACCCAGTTTGGCGAGTTAAGCGCACCACATTCGATATAACAAACAACAGGGCCGTAACACAAACGATTGTCGGCCCTGTTGGTGTATCCCATATATGGGAAGCCTCTATCCCGACAAAGGCAGAGAATGCACCGATCAACGTGGCAAGTAGGGCCATAGCTTCGGGGGTTCGGCTAAAGGGGCGGGCGGTTGCGGCAGGGATGATCAGCATCGCGGTTATCAGCAATATGCCGGTGATTTTTATTGCAACAGCTATGACTACAGCCAAGGCTAGTGTTAGAATAAGTTGTTCGCGTTTTGGGTTAATGCCGCTGGCATGCGCCAAATCTTCGTTCAGGGTTGCGGTTAAAAGTGCTGACCAACGCCATTTGACCAAGGCAAGCACAACCAATGCGCCAAGCCAGATAATTGTAAGGTCTGTTGTGGTAACGGCTGAAATGTCACCGAACAGGTAGTCGTGAAGGTCAATATCGGCACCTTTGATAAAGGAAACAGCAACCAATCCAACTGCAAGTGCGGAATGGGCCATGACGCCCAAAAGCGTGTCCATCGCATAGCCGCGCCCTGTTAATGATGAAACGATAAATGCCATGATCAAGGTGACTGCTAGAACACCGATAAATATGTTGGTTGATAGAACCAGTGAAATGGCAATACCAAGGATGGCGGCATGCGCTGTTGCGTCACCAAAATAGGCCATGCGTCGCCAAACTACAAAGCAACCTAATGGGGCGGTGGCAATGGCAACACCGATGCCAGCGAGCAGGGCAAGGATCCAGAAGGTATCAAACATATTCAAGCCTTTTCGTGGTGGGTATGATCACAAGCGTCGTGATCATGGCTGTGATTGTGGTCGTGGCGATAAAGAGCAAGTGCGCCTTGGGTGCCAGTGCCGAACAGGGCGCGGTATTCAGGGGTAGAGGCCACGATATCGGGCGTGCCGTGACAACAAACATGGCCGTTCAGGCAGATCACCCGATCAGATGCGCTCATCACCACATGCAATTCATGGCTGACCATTAATATGGCGCAGCCCAGTTTACTGCGCAGGGTTTCGATCAGGCGGTAGAATGTTGCGGAACCCAGTTGATCCAGCCCCTGCGTAGCTTCATCTAGGATTAACAGATCGGGCTTGTGCAGGATGGCCCGGGCCAGAAGGACCCGTTGAAATTGGCCGCCTGACAAAGTGGTCATTTGCTGGCCTTCAATATCGTACAAGCCAACCAATCCCAAGGTTTCATTGACTGTTGCAGTATCATGCTGATTGGGTAGGCGCATGAAACGGGCCACTGTCATTGGTAGAGTTGCATCAATGTGCAGTTTTTGCGGAACGTATCCAATACGCAGGGCAGGGGCTTTTTTAATTGTGCCTTTGGTGGACTTTACAGCGCCGACAATTGCGCAAAGAAGTGTGGACTTTCCAGAACCGTTTGGCCCGACAATCGTGACTATCTCACCCTTGTTGATACTCATATTGATATCAGTCAGGGCGGTATGGCCACCTAGCTTTACGGTTAGGTTCTCAACGGATAATAGGGTCGTGCTGGTTCTGCCTTTTGACAAGATGGGCACAGGCCCTCGATCTCTATTACTGTGCGTTCGATAAGAAATCCTGCGGCTTTGGCGGTTGTGCCAAGAAAATTGCGTAAAGGTTCGGTTTGGGTTTCGACCACGCATTTGCACCTACGGCAGATCATGAAAACGGGCGCATGGGTTTTGCCGGGATGGCAACAGGCGGAATAAGCGTTCAACTTTTCGATTTTATGTGCAAATCCGTTGGCGACCAGAAAATCCAAGGCATGGTAAACGATAGGGGGCTGTGTGCCTAAACCTTCGTTGCTTAGATTGCCAAGTAGATCATATGCACCAAGGGCTTTGTGTTCCATCAGTAGCAATTCCAGCACACGGCGACGGATTTTAGTAAATTGCAAGCCTTTATCGGCACAATAACTGTCCGCCTTTGCAAGGGCGGATTGGATGCAGGCAGTATGGTCGTGTTTTTCAAAACCTAATGGCATGGGATTATCTATATGTAATAATATAACATAACATATAGAATTAAAACCCGATCGCAAGGGATTTATGTTTCTAAGTTGTTTTAAAGTCCTTGGGTCGCAAATCGTACCGTGCCAAACGGTCGTAAAATGTTTTACGCGGCAAGCCTAAGGCAAGGGCGGCTTCCCCGGCTTTACCGTTGCTGCGCTTTAGGGTTTCAGACAAAACCAACCGCTCAAAAACATCCATTTGTTCAACCAGTGTCAGATCGTCAGGTTGTTGTCTGCGCAAATTCAGGCCAACAGCTACCGTGGTTGCAAAATTGCGTAGGGCAGGGATGTTGCCCGTCCAATTTTTTGCGATAACTTCGGCATAGATATTTTGCGGTATTTGCGGCATATCGGTATTGAGTGCGCGGGTGGCTTGGCGCACAAGACTTTCGAATAAAATAGGCAGATCTTTTTTGCGTTGCAGTAAAGAGGGAATGTGGATTTCGGCGGGGCTCAATGTGGTCAGCAATGCTTCGCTTAATCCAGCAGTACGGAGTTGTTCGATGGATTTGGTGCTGGTCGTTATGATTTTAATGCCGGAAATTGTTTGAAGTAATTTCAGGATTTTCGCTTGCGTTTCAGGCGATGTTAACTCTACGTTTTTAAGTGATAGGGTTACTGAGCTTTGCGGCAGTTGCAAATGATCGAACGGGTTTTCCAAATTGAATGAGACAAAGACGGTGTCTTCGTTTGAAAGCGAATGAATGGTAAATGCAGCCATTTTTTTGCCAGCACCAGATTCGCCATATAGATGAACATGCAAGGGTTGTCCGGCCACTTGGCGCAGGTTTGATCGTAGGTCTTTTGTAACCCGGGATGGGCCCGGAAAATAGATGGCAGCCGAGTCATTGCGTCTGATTTGTTGTTCCATCTGGCGGGTACGTGTGACCAAGGCGCGATGATGCAATGCCCTAGTTAGAACATCTATTAAGTCATTGGAGGCGCAGGGTTTTTCCAGAAAATCATATGCGCCCTCTTTCATTGCGCGCAGGGCCATTGGCACGTCTGCCTCGCCTGTAAGCATGACGACGGGTAGTTCTGTGTCAACGCTTTGGGCGTAGGCGAGCACATCAAAGCCGTCTTTTTGCGGCATGCGAATGTCAGACAGAACAACACCTGCAAAGTTAGTGCGAATGGTGCGCCGAGCTTGTGCAAAGCCGTTGGCCTGTAGGACGGTGATACCTTCCAGATCCAGCATTTGCGCAAGGGAAGTGCGAAGCGCATCATCGTCTTCGATTAACAGAACCCTTTTTTTCATGATCGTGGCCCTTGGGTTTCAGGCTTCAGAATTACGGTAAATTCTGCACCACCTGTTGGGTGATTACGGCATTTAATATCACCACCGAAGCTACCGATGATGCCGTAGGAGATAGATAGGCCCAACCCCATACCTTTACTGGCGCCTACCTCTTTGGTCGAATAAAACGGTTCAAACACACGGGCTGCGTCTGCAAAACCCGGGCCGTTGTCGTGGATGATTAGGCGCATTTCATTCGGTGTTTGCACAAGATATATGTTTATTACCTTATCGGTTTGTCCTGCCATTGCATCGATTGCATTTGTGATTAGGTTGATCACCACCTGTTGCAGACGCACTTGGCCGCCCATGACACAGGCAGGTGATTGGTTACCTCTTCGGATGATTTCAACATCTTCACGTTCACATCGGGCAGCTGCCAGATTGATAGACTCCGTGATGACTTTTTGCAGATCAATTGGCTCTATCGTTTCTTTTTCTTTGCGGGCGAATGCACGCAAGGAACGGATGATACGATTTATCCGATCCGTTTGCTGGGCGATCAGGTTGAAATTTTCATGGGCGTCTTTGTCGCGACCGCGATTTATCAGTTTTCCACCGCTTTCGGCAAAGTTCTGGATTGCAGCCAAGGGCTGGTTTAGTTCATGACTGATGCCGGCCGACATTTGACCCATCGCTGTCAGTTTACCTGCCTGAATCAACTGGTGTTGTGTGTTGCGCAGTTGTGCTGTGCGTTTTTCAACACGGGCTTCCAGCTTTGCATTGGCGGTTTCTTTAATGGTCAAAAGATCGGCAAGGCGTTGTCTGCGTTGGAACAGAGCCCACATGCCCAGACCGATGACGGTCAGCACGGCTGCTACCAACAAAGCCTGTACACGTGCGGCAGCCTTGGCATTTCGTGTATTCAAGAAAATCCGTGCGGTCATTTCTATTTGCGGGATGAATTTTGAAATAATCAAAGCCCGCGTGGGAATTTCATTTATGTTGCTGAATTTCCAGAGTGTATGTCCAAAAACTTCAGTTTTTGTGTGTTTGAAAAACGGGGGCAGAGTGTGCTGTGAATAGCGCCCGGCATCTATAGTCGCATTTTGGTCAGAGACATCGCGCAGCAGTGCCAATGACTGGCGATTGGTCACGAATGCAACATTGTCACTGTCAAAGAACGCAAGAACTTCTTCATCAACACGCCATTCAAATTCCAGTGCGGCGACATCTAATTGAACAACGACAACACCGGCATGGGGCGTATCGGGCAGTGAAATACCCCGAGCAAAATAAAAGTCCCGACTGTCATCGCTGGATTCGAGCGCGTGGTAGAAGCCTAACCGACCGTTCATCGCCGCTTGCACATGGGGTCTTGAGGCATAGTTGTTGCCCAAAAAGCTGTGAACGTCATTTGAATTTGAGGATGCAATAGTTGTGCCGGATTGATCCAGAATAAAAATATTATCGGCCCCAGAAATAAGGACGGTATTCAGTAAAAATTCATTGGCTTGTTTGGTTTTGTCGGCACCTTGAAGGATAGCTATGACTTTGGGATGTTTGGCAAGATAGTTCGGTAATTGGCGAAAGCTGGCCAATTGCCCCAATAATCTGTCGCGGGCCTGTTCAATGCGAACCGCACCCGTTTGACTAAGTTGATTCAAGGTGCTGTGATAGGACAGCATAAAAGTTGCACCGGAAATTAAGCCAGCTACACAGACATATGCAATGATGTATTTTAGACGTGAAAATTTCATACCAATGATGCGAATCGCAAGTTAGTTAGCCATTGAAAACCTAGCCCGTGCTGTGTGGAATAAGCAAGAATAACTGTGTGAATATTCGCACAAAGCTTAAACACGCAGTAGTGTATAAAATTAAGGTATTGATAAATAATAATTTTATTAATTTCAGGTTTTTATTTTGCCAAAAAGCATTTGAAGCCGTCTAGTCTTGAATACGTGGGCGTATGCTCAGAAAGTTTCAATGGGAGAAAACAATGAAAACTCTATTAAAAGCTGCATGTATCGCAGCTGTCGCAGCTGTTCCAAGTGTTGCAGCCGCATCATGCGAAGATGGCGAAGTTGTCATCAAATTCAGTCACGTTACCAACACGGATAAGCACCCAAAAGGGATTGCCGCGTCTTTGCTTGAAAAACGTGTAAACGAAGAAATGAACGGTAAAGCTTGTTTGGAAGTTTTCCCGAACTCTACTTTGTACAATGACAACAAAGTTCTGGAAGCAATGTTGCAAGGTGACGTGCAACTGGCAGCACCGTCCTTGTCCAAGTTCGAGAAATTCACCAAGAAATTCCGCATTTTCGACTTGCCGTTCATGTTCAAAAACATTGACGCTGTTGAAGCGTTCCAAGCCTCTGCTTCCGGTCAGGGTA
>Ga0209344_10002261_pt1 | contig 21923 bp, 20 predicted proteins | sample Cruoilmetagenom6_FD_187293 | JGI IMG/M metagenome (GOLD analysis project Ga0209344, IMG submission 187293) | Oil polluted marine microbial communities from Coal Oil Point, Santa Barbara, California, USA - Santa Barbara Oil Seep Sample 6 (SPAdes)... | ecosystem: Environmental > Aquatic > Marine... | reverse complement strand
CTATCCCGGCGTCTCTTTCCCCTGTAACTCCTATTTAATGGTTTTTGTTTTGTTAGAAATAATTTAACATTATTATCATTAAATAGGCATAATTGTATAACCTTTTTTCATAATTGTGTAAAATAAATCCTACACATAGGTAGTAAATTTATTTCAACAAAAAAACTATGAATCAATCTTCAAAATATGCTAACCATTCTATTAAACTTCTTGAGTATATGTATCGTTGTAGGATGGTTAACCATTGTTATTCTTTTTGAGCATGGCATAATGGTACACCTATTATTATTATTGGCCGCCATTGTTTTTATACTGAAGCTTATGCAACAAGAAAAATTGGAGAATGATTTTTAAAGAAAAACAAGTCTTACAAAAATTAATTCTATGCAAACTAATGAACTTTTTTCGGCATCAGCGCTGAGACCAAAGGAAAATGGGGATTTTCCAATACATCACCAATCGCAGGGAATAAAGGAGTTTCCTTTTGCCACCACTGAGATTGGTAAAGGCGTTAAACTTTTAAAATGTGATTTTAAGAGCTTTGTTAACCAACGGCTTTCATTATCACAAGAAATTGAAAATAAATTTGTATTCATATTTAACCTTCAGGATAAACTTCAGATATTTTTAAACGGAAACAGCAATACACTACCAAGATTACAGAACCTTTTTCTCTTTAATGAGATATCTGGGGAAATGGATTTTTATTTCAGTAAAAACACGACGTACAAATTCTGCATTTTGGTGTTTGAAAAAAGTTATTTCAAAAACACCATTCAGGAAGTGGTAGAAGATAGCAGAACGATGTTGTCCCAAAGAAAAATATTTTACAAGGGATATCCGAATTTAAAAATTTCGGACCATGTTTATAAATTAATGGAATGTAAACGAGAATTTCCCGCCTGCCTTATTGGAATGGGATATGTGAATATTATTATTGGCCTTCTTTTGAACCAATACATTGACCATAAAAATGGTATGGACAAAAATAGGACTTCCCTTCGCGAATGGGAAATTTATGAGCTGCAGAATTTAACTGAGATAATTAAGAAAAATCCTGAGCAAAATTATACCATTAACCGCCTTGCAAAACAAAGTGGATTAAGCATTCCAAAGATGCAGGAAGGATTTAAGGAAATACACGGACATACAGTTTCCAACTTTATTAGGGAAATAAGGTTGCAAAAGGCGGAAGAACTTTTAAAACATTCAGACTTGAATATTTCGGAGATTGTATATACTGTGGGTCTTTGTAGTAGAAGCTATTTTTCGCGCATCTTCAAAAAGCGATATAAGTGCACCCCGACTGACTATCAAAGACAACAATTTTCGTTAGCTGTAACAGCTTGATATATAACAATTTTTATAGATTGTTGGTTAGCAAGGTCTTTTTAAGTTTATTAAAAAGACCTTTTTATCATGCCTTCAACTGCTTTTTAGTGTAGTTAGTTTTCTAAATTTAGAGGGGGAATGACCAAAATTATCCTTAAAAATCTTGGAAAAATAACTTTGGCTTTTAAGGCCCAATCTTTCCATAATTTCCATCATAGATATGTTGGTATTTTTTAACAACGATACGGCGAGTTTTAATCGCTCCTTCCTAATATAGGCATTTACGGATAGTGCATACATTTTGTGAAAACCGTCCTGTAATTTATTTTGGTTAAGGCCAACTCTATTGGCCAAAGAATGTACCGGCTCCAAATGTTCCAGTTCAAGTGCAATGATGCGCACTGCTTCTTCAAGCGATTTCACTTCAGAGTGTCGAAATATTTCACGTTTTCCTCCTTCAAGCATATCGTCTTCAAACTGAATGAGCTGGCTGGTGAGAATTTGAAAAGCTTTTGCTTCCATAAAGGTCCGTTTTATAAGACCATTATGCATAAAGGCATTTATTTCCTCAAAATATCCGGAAATTAAAAAACTGTAAAATCCTTCATGATAAAAAGACTTTTTGGCCGACTCGTCCCGAAAAATATATTGAAGCTCGTCTATTGATTTTTGAAGATAACAATCCATTAAAGGTTTGAACTCTTTTCGGTTTATTTCCAAACTACACAAATTGGTATTTGTTTTAGCCTTAAAACGTAAAATATGTCCATTATTTCCCTTACTCGCAACTATTACATTTTGATATTGATTTAAAGAATGAACATCGTGGCTGTTTTGAAAACGATGTTCAAAATGGCCATTTAAGCAATACAGAAATTTAACCGGGTGGATATTATTGACCACCAATTTTATTTCCAAATCGGTTTTAAACTTACATAGGTACTGTATAATACCCAGACCAGAAGAAAAAGAAGAACCCTTAATATAACCCGATCCCCATGAGGAGGGAATTTTTACTATATATTCATCACAAATATTAACGCAACGCGTACCAAAATAATTACTAAGATCTTGTAGCACTTCACTTATGGGGAGCGAATGTATTTCAATACTTTTCACCGGGGGAAATTTTGTTGAAGATATAAAAAAAAAATATCAACGTTTTCCGCAATCCACTTTTTTTTCTAACTTTCTGAATGTAAAAAAAAAATTTTGTAGCTCAAAAGATTAACTTTTTTTATGCATTATACTCATCCTAAACCTGTTAAGAGGGGTATATTAATGATAAAAATTATTGTTAATCTAAAGTTCAAATTCGTTAAGGCTATTATTAATATTCCAATTTCTTTGTAAAGCCAAAGTTAAGGCGATTACATGATAGACATTACATTTAAGGACGGAATTGGTAAAAGCTTTATAACTGAGCTAGCTGATTTTTTTGAAGTAGAAGAGCTACATGATTGGGGTGAAATTGCTGTTAAAATTAACAATAAAACCGGCAAGGGTGAAGTAAAAAGTATCGTTTTTAATTATGGGGTAAACCTAATGCGGTTTGATATCACTTTTAGGGAAGATGTGGAGCTCACTTTTGAGTTTGATAAGATTGCACCGCTGGATTTTATTTTCCTTACCACTGGCACCGTTGGTTTTGTGCAGTCAGATAATGATATGGTGCAACTTAAAAGTTATCAAAATACCATTGTTCATAGTGTTCCCTTTTCCCAAAATACCTTTTATTTTTCCTCGGGTGACGCCGTGCGTTTGAATCTTATTCGTATAGATGCCGACGAATATATTCAGAAAAAGAATAACAATATTGAATACCTTCAAGCAGATTTACAGAATATATTCCACAATAAAAATCCTGATTCTTTTTATAGCCATTTCGGTAATTTTAACCTTAAAATTGCAGACCAAATTCAGCAATTGAATTCTATTCCGCATGACGGAATGGTACGAACCCTTATAGTTGAAGGGCATATGAATATAATCTTGGGGCTACAGTTGCTGGAACATGAAAATTTTGTAAATAATATTTGGTTGCCAGAATCAATATCACAAAAGGATATTGAGAAAATCCAGGATGCAACAAAATTTATACAGGAAACTATTGCCGACAGCATCTCAGTTAAAAGCATTGCCCGCAAGGTAGATCTTTCTCCTTCCAAACTTCAAATGGGCTTTAAGCTTCTGTTTTCGCAGACCGTAAGCGAGTATATAAAGGAATTAAAATTATTAAAGGCGAGGGATCTTTTAAAAAATTCCGAATTATCGGTTTCAGAAGTGGTTTACAGCATAGGCTATAAAAACAGAAGTTACTTTTCCCGAATCTTTTCAGAACGTTATGGCATCCTGCCAACAGAATACAGGAAAAAACTTAAATAATACTATTTTAAGGCTGTATATTCAACCGGTTTCAGCATCTGTTTGGTCTTTTTTTGCTTTCCAAGAATTATATTGCTGATAAAATGCTGTTCCATGTGGATTGGGCGAACGTTTTTTAAGAACTCTAAACAATTTATTGGAGAATTGCAATTGTGAAGCCACTCCTCACATTCTTTGTGAGAGAGCGCAATAGGCAGTAAAGGGGTGAAACTGTTTTTTGTATGAAAATAGCTCGTTTTTTTCACTAACAATGTGCAAGTGAAAAACCCATCCTCAGTTTTATTGTAAACACCGGCCAAGAAGAAAATATTTTCTGAAGCATTTTTTGAAAATATAGGCACCAATTGATCCTTCTTTACCATAAAACTGAAATAACCCGAAACGATAATATAACATCGCCGTTTTCCCATTGTTTTATAAAGCCAATGATTTTCCGTAATAGCGTCAACATCTGTATTTAGGGTATCTTCTATATTTTGAAAAAAGGACCATTCGCCATGAAAATCCTGTGGAAGTATTCCCCAAATTGCAAAATCAATTTTTGTTGGGGCTTCTGAATTTACCACGCTTACCAGAACTTCTTCCTTCCCATTTATCCATACGCGCGGCCGGTATAAATGTCCGTGGCTATATGGTTTGTCCAAATATTCTTCTATTTCCTTTTGGGTGGCAATATTCGAAATTTTAGTTATCAAGATGCTATTAATTTGGTACATAAAAATAGAATAGGTCTTCCAGAATACTTTGCCTAATCCTTTAAAAAACTATAAATAAAAAACAATAGTTCTTAAAGATTTTAAGAGATGCTGTTGTTCCCATTGGGGCTTTTTCCCTAATATTAATAAAATAAAATATGACCTTGTCCGGCAAATACTATATATGCTAATGTTCCGAGAATCACTTGTTTTTTTGAATTAACATCTATTTTTTTAGGATACACCGTACTTCTTTTTTTAAGTTTTTATTATAGAGTTTTTAGTGTCGGACAATTAAATTGCTTGTGATAATGAGCGATTAGAAATAAAAAGGTGAACGCATCATGGGTTCCCATCCCTTAAAAAAAAAATAGAAATATGGAAAATAACGTTGTCAAAACAGTTTTAATCACTGGGGCTTCCAGTGGAATAGGTAGGAGCCTGGCGGAACAATTCGCAATGAATAATTACAATATTATAGCCGTCGCACAGAATAGGGACAAATTGGATGACCTAAAAAGTAACTTGGAATCCGAATTCTCTATTCAAGTCTCTACGCTGCAATGCAATTTGGCAAAAGACAATGCAGCAATTGGATTATATGAGGCTGTAAAAGGCATGGGTGTTACCGTGGACATTTTGGTAAACGATGCCGGAGTGGGAGAGCGGGATTTATTTACTGATACTTCATTCGAAAAATATGCTGAAATAATACATTTAAATATTATTTCCCTAACGCATTTAACCCATTTATTTTTAAAGGAAATGATCTCGAGAAATGAAGGTCGAATATTACAGTTGGGCTCAGTTGCTGGATTTCAACCCGGGCCTTATATGGCCGTTTATCACGCTTCAAAAGCATATGTTGTGTCACTTTCTGAGGCGCTGTCCACAGAGCTCAACGAAATGGAAAGCGATGTTACCATAACTTGTTTGTGTCCAGGTCCAACCGATACTAATTTCTTTTCACGCGCGAATGCGAAAGACACCAAAGTATATAAAAATAAAGATAAATTGATGCATACTCCAGAAGAAGTTGCCGAGGGAGCCTATAAAGCTTTAATGGACGGGGAACGAATCTATATACCGGGAGCTATGAATAAAGTCATGACCTTTATACGGCGTGCAATACCGAAAAGTCTGCAAGCCAATATGCAAAAACAATTTTACGAATCAACAGAGGAGTAATCTGTTAATCCAAATTCCAAAATATGAAACTTAATGCCTTATTCTTAAACTGCACCCTTAAAAATTCACCCGAAGTGTCCAATACGGCGGCGTTTATTGACAATGCTGAAAAAATATTTAAAAACCTAGATGTAAAGACCGAAGTGCTTAGGGTTTCTGACTACAGCATAAAATTTGGAACTTCTTCCGATGAAGGTGATGATGATGACTGGCCGGTTATTATGGAGAAAATAAAGAACACCGATATCTTTATTATTGCAACTCCTATTTGGAGAGGAGACAGAAGCTCAATAGCAAAAATGATTGCGGAGCGGATGGATTCCATCATGGAAACCGACAATAGGGAAAACGGTCAATTCTTCACCTATAACAAAGTTGGTGGAGTAATGGTTGATGGCAATGAGGATGGAGCAAAAAATGCCATAAGCAGGATCCTTTTTGACTTGGGTGAACAAGGTTTCAGCATACCTGTAAACGCATTTTCATATTATGTGGGTAAAGCTGGCCCTGGTAAAAGTTACATAAAAGCAAACGGCGATAAACACGAGTTTACCAACAACATGTTGTTTTTAATGGCCCATAATCTAATGCACTTGGCAAAAACGTTGAAGGCAAATCCATATCAAACTGAAGTTAAGGAACTGGAGAAAAAAGCCAAGAAAATGAGTGAATAATAACTATTTTACTTTTTCGGCTTGTGTAATACCAGCAGTGGTTAATTTATTTGCAAATTTTTTCCGGCAGCTCTCCAACGCCAATAGATATGGGAGTTTTTAAGAACCCTAACTCCGGCAACTTTTGTTATTATTTTATTCATAGGATAACTTTTTTTAACAAAGAAAGAACAGTGCTAGAATTTTAATAAACCCTATAGCGTGCTTCGAAAATGTTAAAAATAATTGGATAAATGCCCGTCATAATTCATCACAAAATGGTTTTATCGGTAATGGATTAAATCAAAATCCTATTCAATAAAGAACCTCAGTTTTTTAAATTTCCTATTTCTTTATATAACTTGAAAAAACTAAACATTAGATGGAATATAATATGGATATGCAGTCTCCATGGGAAAGACAAGCCCCAACCACGGCTTTTCCAAAATTGGAAAATGATATTACGGTAGATGTAGCGATTATTGGCGGAGGGATAACGGGCATTACTGCTGCCCAATTATTAAAAGAAAAGGGATATAAAGTTGCCGTGCTGGAATCTCTACGCATCGCAAAGGGTTCAACCGGCAAGAGCACTGGTAATTTGTACACTATTACGGAATATTCCATGGCAGAACTTGAAGGTAAATACAGCATTTCTGAAATTAAACAAATTGTGGAATCGCGAAGAAAAGGAATGGATTTCATCCGCGGCAACGTTCAGGAGTTTCAGATAGATTGTAACTATAAAACCCAGCCGATGTTTATTTTTGAGAATGATGACAGCATTAAAATGGAAAAGGAATATGATCTGGCAGCTGAAATTGCAATTCCTTATTCAGAATTAAAGCCGGATCCCTTTCCATTTTCATTTAAAAAAGGCATAAAATACGAAGATCAAGCTCAATTTAATCCCTATAGCTACACAAAGACAATAGCTGAAAACATTACAGGAAATGGTTGTGATATTTATGAAAATTCCCGGGTAATTGATATAGATGAAAACGAATCTGAAATTACCCTCAAAACAAAAGATGCCACCATAACAGCCAATTATATTATCCATGCCACGCATACCCCAATGGGAATAGAACTACAGTACCACACAACGTTGGGCCCGTATAGGGAATACGGAATCGCAGTGACGCTAAAAAATAGCAATTATCCCGAAGGCATATATTGGGGCCATTATAACAATCAAAAATATTCCATACGTTCCTATTTCACAAAGGATGAAACTTATTTAATTTGTGTTGGGAGTCCTTTCAAGGTAGGACAAGCCAAAAATAACCAGGCCCATATTGAGGATTTAATAACATTCGTAAAACAAAACTTTGAGGTTGAAAAAGTGACACATCGGTGGGGTGCGCAAAATTACAAACCAGCCGATTTGCTTCCATATATTGGTGAAAAAAGCACTGGCTCCAAACAATATATTGCTACTGGATTTTCTGCTGACGGACTTGTGTATGGGGTTTTGGCTGCCATGATAATTTGTGATGAAATTTCTGACGTAAACAATCCATATTCCGAATTGTATAAGGCGTCGCGCCATCAACCTCTGAAAGCAGCCAAAAAATTTGCTAAAGAAAATTTAAACGTAGCCGCTCAAATAATTAAGGACTATACATTAATAGGTCTAGATAAACAAGCACTTGATTTATCATTAAAAGATGGGAAAGTAATGCAGGTGGACGGTAAAATGCTAGCTATTTATAAAGATGAAGTTGGCACTATTACCGCGCTTTCAGCTATTTGCCCGCATATGGGTTGTGTCGTACACTGGAATAATGCTGAGGAAAGTTGGGATTGTCCCTGCCACGGTAGCAGATTTAATGTGTGTGGTGATGTTATTGAAGGCCCAGCTTATAAGGCACTCGAGAAAAAGGAATTTTAATCAGAATTTGGTGTGGTTTGTAGGTTTTACGGCAGTTTTGAAAAAATTACTTTTTGTCCATTTGGCACATTCTTTAACTCAAATCGTTTTAAACTGTTAATTTGTTTTTAAGGCGTTTTTGTGTCTAAATAGCATTGGATACATTTATGATTATTAATCAAAAAATTAAAGAATAGAAAAATGAAAAATTTAAAAGAATTATTTGAGCATCAATTAAAGGATCTTTACAGCGCTGAAAATCAATTGACCGATGCCTTGCCGAAAATGGCAAAAAATGCGACAAATTCAGATTTGAAAAAGGCATTTGAAGATCATTTGGAAGAAACTAAAACGCAGAAAAAAAGAATAGAGGAAATTTGTAAGGACTTAGATATTGATCCAAGTGGTGAAAAATGCAAAGCGATGGAAGGACTTATAAAAGAAGCTGAAAGCTTTCTGGATGAAGTGGAAGATGACGAAGTAAAAGATGCAGGCTTGATAGCTGAAGCACAACGTGTGGAGCATTACGAAATCTCAGGATATGGAACTGCGGTTCGATATGCGAAAGAATTAGGCCATGACGACATTGCAAAAAAATTAAAGGAGACGTTGGATGAGGAATATAATGCCGACGAAAAACTCAACAAGCTTGCGGAAAACCGACTGAATAAGAAAGCTATTTAATAATGGATTGCTTGAAAAAGCCCGTTTTTACGGGCTTTTTTTTATGTTTTAAAAATAAATTTTAATGGATTATGTTGCTATAATAGGATATTTGGCAGGGGGATGCACTACAATTGCAGTGGTTCCGCAAATATATAAAGCTTGGCGGACCAAGACAGTGCGAGACGTGTCAACCAAAATGTTTGCCATTTTAACATTCGGGATTTTCCTGTGGGTTATTTATGGTATTTTGAAAGAGGATATACCCATTATTATAGCGAATGGAATTTCATTGTCGCTCAATATTTGTATGGGTATAACGATTATTAAATTCGGAAATAAGACAAAGGAATAATTGTTTTATACGGTCAACTTTATTTCTTCCTAACTATTATTAAATCTACTTTTTCTACAATGGTGCTGATTTCTCTGTAGTTTCAAACAAAATCAACTCAGAAAGAACATCGTTAGTTTTTCCCAACTTGTAATTGAACAATAAAAAAGCATAGATAACATAGAAAATAAAATAGCCAAGGGTACTGTAAGCAAATAATAGGAAATTATGGTGTTGGGGGTGTTTGATAATTGTTCAAGAAAAAATTTTATCTGTCTCATATTTTAAAAAACGTAGGTGGAAATGAGTTGGGGACAGCAATTTATTTTACCCAAAAGTAATTCGGCTGAGAAAAAAGGAAGAGTACTATTGATTTTTTTTTTGACTGTATGAATTTTAAAAGTGTAATTTTATAGGTGTATGAAACAGTGGAATAATCAATTCTTTTATCTCATCGCGCTTATTGTTGGGGCTTATTTTTTTATAATGGGCCTCGTGAAGGCGCAGGCTTTTTTTGCACCTTTTGCCACAGCAATTATACTAAGTCTGGTAATGCTTCCTCTGGCCAATAGACTGGAGCGGAGTTCCGTAAAAAGAATTATATCCTCTCTTATTTGCACCATTTCTCTGCTTTTAATAAGTTGGGCATTTATTGCACTTATTTCATTTCAAGTAAAATCCTTTATAGAAGATTGGCCTAAACTAAAGGAAACGATGGCTCCAAAAGTGGAGCAGTTCAAAAATTATTTGGTACAACAAACTCCGCTTCAAGAGAATGATTTTGCTGAAATGCAACTGAATCAAAAAGATGAATCTGGAAATAAGGAGAATAATAATATTGAAGAAAAGGTTTCTAACGTGTTGGGCCAAGTTTTTTCATTTTTTGGGAATTACCTTCTCACGTTTATTTACATTTTCTTTCTTTTAAATTATCGGCATCATTTTAAGAATTTCATTCTTCAAATTACCTCGGCAGAAAACCGAAAATCGGTTAAAAAAATTATCAATGAATCCATTCAGGTAGCGCCGAGATATTTAGTGGGAAGGGGAATTATGATTGTCATTCTTGCCGGCCTCTATGCCCTAGGATTGGGAATATCGGGAGTTGGAAATTTTATATTGATAAGTGTTTTGGCAGCCTTGCTTTCCATAATACCATACTTTGGAAATATAATTGGCTTCGCCATCGCTATTGTATTGGGATACGTTGCAACGGGCGATACAACTACGCTAATAGGGATTGGACTCACTTTTGCAATTGCCCAATTTGTTGAAAGTTATATTCTGGAACCTTATATAGTTGGCGATAAGGTAGCGCTGCATCCTTTTTTCGTGATTTTGGCAGTTATAATTGGAAACCTTATTTGGGGGGTTATTGGGATGATTCTTTTCATTCCCATTCTCGCAATATTGGTTGTTGTAATGACCCATATACCCGCCCTGCGGCCCTTGGGAGAACTTATAGGCTCAAAAAGTAAGAAATCCTGATACCGGTAAATCCTTTTCACGGTAAAAATTTGTTAAAGGAAAAGGAACCTATTCACTTCCACATCATTTTTTTTTAACTTTATTGATATGAAAAGGAAGCTGTTTTTTATTTTTTTCACATGCATATTTCTTGTAAGCTGTGATATACCATATGATAGTGGCGAAACATTCAAGAAATCACATGTCTCTCCGCTGCGCGTAGGGTTGGTAAAATCTTCAGATACCAGCCAAATTACCTTCGAAAAACAATTGATGAATCAATTCATACAGCAAAAGAAATTAAAGGTGCAATATAAAGAAGGCACTGAATCACGGCTGATGCATTTGTTGGAAAGTGATAGTCTTGATGTAGTGATGGGAAGATTTACCAAAAAAACAATTTGGAAAAAAAAGGCTGGACTTACAGCACCCTATGATAAAAAACATGTATGGCTTATAAAAAAGGGCGAAAACAGACTTTTATTTGAGATCGAAAATTACTTCCACACTATAAAACCATGAGAAAATACAAGGAATTTGAATTGCCTCCGGATCTTGTACCAACAATGAAAAAGGTGCGAAAGTTGGAAATCATTACCATAGCTTATTTATTATCGGTAGTCGTAGTAATGTATTTGGTTATGGGTTCTTCACAGGCAATGAAAACAGCCTGGTTGGAAGATGCCTTAAGCCTGTTGCCGGCAATTGCTTTTTTGATAGCTTCCCGTTTTTATGAAAAATCTGCAAACTCAAAATTTCCATATGGGTACCATCGTGTTTTCAGTATTGCTTTTTTAGCCGGTTCCGTAGCCCTGTTTGGTATGGGAATGTATCTAGCGGTTGATTCTTCAATTAGTTTAATAAAAATGGAGCATCCAACAATTGGTAGTATATATATTTTTGGACACCAAATTTGGATGGGGTGGTTAATGATAGCTGCACTTATTTATAGTGGGGCTCCGGCAGTTTGGTTGGGTTATAAGAAAATGCCATTGGCAAAAAAATTACACAATAAAATTCTATTTACGGATGCGGCTACCCAAAAGGCGGATTATATGACATCCTTTGCGGCGGTGATTGGAGTGGTTGGATTGGGTTTTGGATTGTGGTGGGCAGATTCCGCTGCTGCGTTGTTTATCTCCTTTTCTGTTATAAAAGATGGTTTTAATAATCTAAAAAATTCCGTTAGTGATTTGATGGATAGATATCCAATGGATCTAAAAAGCAAGAAACCGAACGATATCTTAACCGATGTGAACCAGATAGTAGAAAATTGGGATTGGGTACAGGATTACCATATGAGATTTCGAGAGGAAGGTCAAGTATTTATTGGAGAAATATTAATAATTCCCACGGAGGAAACCGGAATAATTGAACATATTATAAAAGGGCGACAAGAGATTTTGGCCAGCCATTGGAAAATTCATGAGGTCACAATAACCGTAGGCACATATTGGGAAAACGAAGAATTTCAATAATTGCTTTTTAAGCTAAAACCTTCGTTGAAGCGCAATTTAATTTATTTTTTTGAATAGGTTATTCTATAAATAATTCCGCTGCTATCATCAGAAAGCAATAAAGAGCCGTCAGGCATTTCTACCAAACCTACCGGTCTTCCGAAATATTTGGTTCCGTTGTCAGTTAAAAAGCCTGTAACAAAATCTGATGCTTCTTTAGGGTTGCCATTTTCCCAAGTTAGATTCATAAGCTTATATCCTGATGCAGGTTTCCGGTTCCAAGAGCCATGAAAACTAATAAATGAAGAACCTTTATATTCCTGTGGAAACATATTTCCTTTATAAAAAATGAAATTCATTGGTGCACTATGGGCCGTAAACAACATTTCAGGATTGGTAGTTTTCTTCGAAAATTCTTCCCAAGAGCTATCTTCAGGTTGATCGGTTAGGTTGTATTCTCCGTTGCCATAAATATAAGGCCACCCGTAATGTTTGCCTTCTTCAATTTTGTTCAATTCCTCTTTTTGATCGTCATCGCCCAACCAATCAATGCCGTGGTCCATACCATACAGCACATTGGTTTCGGGATGCCACGCAAAACCGATAGTATTTCTAAGACCTTTCGCAAATATTTTTGGTTTCTTTTGGGAAGCGTCAATTTGCAAAAGGGTTGCATTTTTTTCCCGTGTTTCAGCACAGGCATTACAATCACTTCCTACGGAAATATATAATTTTTCATCGGGCCCGAAGGCAATGGTACGATTGGGATGTTGCCCACCATCTGGCAAGTCTTCAATTATTTTAGTGAGCGTACCAATTGAATGGTCTTTATTGATTTTTCCTTTAACAACTTCCGTCACGGTAATTATATATAAAAAATCATCCTTTATCGCTAATCCGTGGGCACCTTTTAAATCGAGCACTTTTTTATTTATTTCTGCCTTTCCGTCATTATTCCTGTCCTGAAGTAGGTTTACCGCTCCACTTCTTCTTGTTACATATACAGAGCCGTCGGGAGTTACGGCCATTATTCTGGGTTTGCCCAGATCTTTCGCAAAAATGGAAATTTCAAAACCCGAAGGAAGCTTAAGGTTATTGATTCTTTCGGGTGTAGCCTCTATTTTTTCAGGTTTAAAAACATGGACCTGCTTAGAAGTGGTTATTACGCTATCCTTTTGTTGTGCAAATAGATTGATGCAAGGAAATATCAAAAATATAAATACGATTTTTTTCATAATATAAATGGGAAAAATGTGTGATTTATAAAGAAAGCTAAAAGTATGTTGGGCATTTAACTCCATCAATGAATAGATTAGGCCAATAAATAATTATTGCTGAAAAGAGTTTTTTCTTTGAAGTATTTAAAAAAAAATCCTTCCAAAGAGCGACCAAGCAGGAAGGATTTTTATACTATCCTAAGACAGCATTTATATTTTCAAAAATACCATTGATTTACATAGCAAAAGCGCTCAAATAATATTAAAATTAACTGTATTCAAGTTAATGCAGTCGCTTATATGCGGCCTTTACTTCGCTTTGCGCGCGCTCATATAATTGATGGTTTCCTCCTCTTAAAACTTTTACCAAGGCTTCCATTTCTGGAATATAACGCCGTGCAAAACCTGGATCATTCAATGAAATATCTGGGGTATTGTCAATAATATCTGCCAATTTAATGGTCTTTGCCTTATCGCTTATTTTCGAAAGTCGTTCGGTTTCCCTTTCTTTTCGCACTTTTCGGTTTAAGCGTGGATATTTCTGCTTTATAAATTCATCCGTAAGCTCCTGCACCAATTTTAAAACTTCCTTTCCGAATTCCTTTTCAATTTCGGGGCCTGTTATTGGGGTATCTTCCAGAACGTCGTGCAATAGGGCGGCACAGACCATTTCTGTGGTATGGGGCACTGACTTTACTATAGCTGCAACACGTTTGGGATGTTCAATATAGGGCTCCGGCTTATATTTACGCATCTGGCTTCCGTGGGCTGCGGTGGCAAATTCAAGCGCTTTCTGTTCCTTTTCCTCAATTTCCATATTTTTTTGCATCTAACTATTACACTAATTTAAAAAGTTCAGTTTCGCCCTGCAGTTAAGAAAAGGTTATTTTTAAAGGAAACAAGGCTATAAAGGAATGATTTCTATAAATGAAAAATTTAATACTTTATTGAACAAAACCATAATTTGATTGGGATAATATTCTAATCAAATCTTTTGGAAATTGAAAAATTCATTTAGCGACAATAAAGAATCCCATGGAGTTGACGGTTAATTTTGAAGGTCTAAATTACTTAGTACTTATATTGATTATCATTGTTTTACTATTTGCAGGGCTTTATAAAATTTTCGAAGCCCTGGGAAAAGATTCGTCAAACATACTTCCCCTTAATTTTGCGAAAAGAATTGGTTGGCCCTTATTTTTATTGTTGGTTTCCCTTTTTGCGCATACCATAGATTTGGAACAGTTAAAACCAAGAGTTGCCTCCTTCATTTATCACTTGGCCACTATTATAATTATCGGTTCCATTGCGTGGATATTTATTGTCATGCTGAAAATTGTAAAAAAGCACATACTCTTAAAGTACGATATTGCTCAAGCAGATAACTTAAAGGCGCGCAAGGTTTATACCCAATACGTAATATTGGAAAATACAATCATCTTTATTGTAATTGTATTGGCTTTAGGAATTGCACTAATGAGTTTCAGTTCAATCCGAAATGTTGGAATCAGTATATTAACCTCTGCGGGAATAGCAGGTATTATTATAGGCTTTGCGGCCCAAAAGGCCTTGGGGACAATTCTGGCAGGAATACAAATTGCCTTAACACAACCCATCCGTTTTGACGATGTGGTAATAATACAAGGAGAGTGGGGGTGGATTGAAGAAATTACGCTTACCTATATTGTGGTGCGTATATGGGACAAACGTAGATTAATTATACCAACAACCTTTTTTATAGAGAACACTTTTGAGAATTGGACCCGAACGCAGTCTGAAATTTTGGGTACCGTATATCTATATGTAGATTACTCACAGCCCATAGAACCACTGCGCGATGAACTAACACGACTGCTACAATCAAACCCTTATTGGGACGGCAAAGTTAACGTGCTTCAAGTTACAAACACTACAGATAGAACGGTTGAGTTAAGAGCTTTAATGAGTGCCAAGAATTCTCCCGATGCTTGGGAACTTCGGGTGTTCATTAGGGAAAATCTGATTGCGTTTATTCAGAAAAATTATCCCGATTCACTTCCTAAAATTCGCCTCGAGAAACAGTAAATCCAAATTGAGCAAACATTTTGAATTAAAGGGCAAAACCATTATTGCTATTATATTCAATTTTATCCTAAAAAATGGGTTGATATGAAAAAGATGATTATTGTTTCGAATAGATTGCCTATTCAGACAAGGGTTGAAGATGGCAATATAAAAATAAAACCTAGTATGGGCGGATTGGCTACTGGTTTGAGCTCCATCCACCCAAAAGATGGAAGTATCTGGGTGGGGTGGATAGGAATGGCCGACGAAGAACTTCCCGACGACGAAATGAAGGATGAATTGATGGATAATATTATATCACATCATTGTATTCCTGTTTCCCTAACGCAAAAGGAAGTGGAACAATTTTATTATGGATTTAGCAATCGCATCATCTGGCCCTTGTTTCACTATTTCACGGAATATGCAAAATTTAGCGCCAAAAAATGGGAAGGTTATAAAAGCGTAAACCGAAAATTTGCCGAAGAAGTTTTGGAATATGCGCAAATTGACGATTATATCTGGGTTCACGATTATCAATTAATGCTTGTGCCAGAGATGGTGAAAAGTCTTCAGCCGCAATTGAAGATCGGCTTTTTTCTACATATTCCTTTTCCTTCCTTTGAAGTTTTTAGAACCCTTCCATGCCGCGAGGAAATATTAATTGGAATTTTGGGAGCCGATATTATTGGATTCCACACGTTTGATTACCAACAGCATTTTTTGGATTGTGTTTCAAAACTTCTTCCAAACGCCGAGGTGGATTGCAATAGGGTCAATTATAAAGGCCACATTGCGGAAACCAATGTTTATCCTATGGGTATTGATGCGGAAAAATTTGAGAAAGAGGCAAGTGAGCAAGCTGCAAAACCGAATAATGCGCATCTTACCCTCCGTGCCGAATTGGAAAAATATTCCGAAAAAAATCCTGATATCAAATACATTCTTTCCATCGATAGATTGGACTATACCAAAGGAATCGCAAACAGAATAAAAGCCTTCGATTATTTCCTGAAAAACAATCCGTGGGCAATTGGCAAAGTTAGACTTCTTATGGTTGCAGTGCCTTCTCGAACGGAGGTTCCCCAATATCAGCAACTAAAAAGGGAAATAGACGAATTGGTGGGAGGCATCAATAGTAAATATGCTACTCTGGCCTGGTCTCCAATCTGGTATTTTTACAGATCTTTTTCTTTTGAAAATCTTATTGAATTATATAGTTCCTGCGATATTGCGCTAATTACGCCAGTGCGCGATGGAATGAATTTAGTGGCGAAAGAATATGTTATGTCTCGGGCTTCTCAAAAAGGGGTACTTATTTTAAGCGAAATGACTGGGGCGGCGAAAGAGCTGCCGGAAGCATTATTGATTAATCCCATAAGTTTTGAGGAATTTAACCAGGCATTGGTAAAGGCTATTACAATGTCTCCCGAAGAGCAAAAAATACGAATAAGTGCTATGCAGCAACGTATTAAACAATTTAATGTAAATGAGTGGGCACAGGGATTTATAGATGATCTGCACAATGTAACAATAGATTCTAAAAAATCTCAACCTTCAGCATTTAAAAAAGAGCATTTTTCCAAAATCAGGGAAAAATTTAAAAATAGCCGCCACCCACTTTTTTTATTGGATTATGATGGAACCTTAACCGGTTTCAAAAACCAACCTGAAGACGCCAAACCTGATGAAGATCTTCTGCACCTTCTTAATAGCATAAGTGCTTCGGAAATGAATGAAGTGTATATAATTTCAGGCAGGGACCACAAAACACTTTCAAAATGGTTTGCATCACTACGGCTTAATTTGATCGCTGAGCATGGAGTTTATAAAAAACGTTGTTTTCAAGAGTGGACGGTGTATAACGGCCTTGACGGAAGTTGGAAAAACAGGGTTAAATCTTTATTGGAAAAATTTGTGAAACAAACCCCCGGTTCATTTATTGAGGAAAAAAGCCATTCGCTTGCCTGGCATTACAGGAAAGCTTCGGTTGATATTGGTAAAAATAATGCTAACGAACTTTACAAAATCCTAAAGACCTGGAGCTGTAATTTAAATATCAATATACTCAATGGAAACAAAGTGTTGGAGGTTACAAATGCAATGGTGAACAAAGGTACATCTGTACAGGAATTAGTTTCGGATGGCATTTATGATTTTATTTTGGCCATTGGCGACGACCATACCGATGAACTTCTTTTTTCACAACTGCCCGATTTAGCCTGTTGTATAAAAGTGGGAACTGCAAACACCTGTGCGGAATATAGATTAAAAGATTATAAGGGAACCAGAAAGTTTCTCACGAAATTAATTGGTGAAAAAAATCAAAAGAATGCTAGCCAGAATTCCTTGGAGTATGAATTTTCACCAGCATCCAAATCATAATTTAAGGAATTCCGCTAAGTTTTGTGCTTTAAAGTCTAAGTGATATTCTAAAAGCAGCTATTTCAATTATTTAAATTTTGAAAATAGCTGCTCTCACATAGAATCTTATATCTTGAAAAGATTTATATAAGCCTATCCTGCTCTGTTTGAGGAGGCTCTTCAATTTTTTGACTTTTCTTTTTATCCTGTATAGGAAGTTTTATATCGTCTGGCTTTTTTTCTTCCGGTGAATCTTTTTCTTTCTTATCTGAGGCCATGAATTTTGAGGTTTTTAGAATTTTGATTATTTATCTTTTAAAATTATTCAAACGAAAAAAAATGAATGGTTTCAATCGGTGAAAAAAATAACCCGATAACGCTATAAGGTGTTATCCACCTATGAGCTCTCCACCATTTATATGTATAAACTGGCCTGTAATATAACTACTATCCGCGGATGCCAAGAACACATATGCGGGCCCTACTTCGCTAGGTTGCCCTGCGCGCCCCATTGGAGAATCCTGGCCAAAATCGCTGACATCGTCAAAGGTGGATGGAATCAAAGGTGTCCAAATTGGGCCTGGCGCCACACCATTAACACGTATTCCCTTTTTGGCAAGATTGGCGGAAAGCGACCGGGTAAAACTAACAATGGCGCCTTTGGTACTGGAATAATCAATTAAATGATCACTGCCCCTATAAGCTGTTACCGAACTGGTATTGACTATACAATCATCTTTTTGAAGATGCTTTAGGGCCGCGCGGGTAACATAAAAAAAGGGAAAAATATTGGTTTTAAAAGTTTTCTCAAGTTGCTTTGAAGAAATATCTTCCAAACTATCCTTGGGAAATTGCATCGCCGCATTATTAACAAGTATGTTGAGTTTTTTATATTTTTTTATGCAACGGGAAACCGTCTGTTCGCAAAATTCTTCTGAAGTCAAATCGCCTTCAATTATCAAACACTCGCGGCCTTCCTTTTCTACCATCTTTTTTGTTTCCTGGGCATCTTCGTCTTCTTTTAAATAAACAAGGGCAATATCGCAGCCTTCGCGCGCAAAGTGAACGGCCACGCTTCGGCCAATTCCACTGTCGCCACCTGTAATTAGTGCCACTTTGTTTTTTAGTTTTTCTGAACCCCTATAATTCTCTCTTATTATTTCGGGTTGTGGGTTCATTTTATCTTCCCTTCCTGGTTGCTTTTGGGACTGTTCCGGAAATTTTTTTGGTTTTGTCATATTGTTGAACTTGAGGATTAAACTTTGTTTAAATTATTCAATGCCTTTTCTATGGAAATTCCTTCGCCCAGCACCGGCAAGAATATATCGCCAACTTTTTTAAGACGATCAGGCATGGTTTTTATGGTGAAATCTCTTAGCTGCAATTGTGGTTTTAACTCATCCCAAGCAATTGGTGCAGAAACGGTAGCCCCTTTTTTAGGCCTTGCACAATAAGGTGCCGCTAGGGTTTGGGCTCTTCGGTTTTGCAGAAAATCGAGATATATTTTGTCTTTTCTACTTTTTACTGCTCGTTCCATACTGGTAAGCTCTGGCAGTTTTTCCCTTATATAATAACATAACAGTTTTGTGAAATCTCTTGCCTCCTCATAACTGTATTTTTCTCCCATCGGAATATAAATGTGAATTCCGCTGGAACCGGAGGTTTTGCAGTAGCCTTCAATTTTTGCCAGATCCAATACTTCCTTGGCTGCAAGGGCAACTTCAATAACCTGCTGAAAAGTATTTTTTTCGGTAGGATCAATATCAATTACCGTATAGGAAGGATTTTCCAATTGCTGAATGGTACTGTTCCACGGATTAATCTCAATGCATCCCAGATTTGCCATATAGAGTAATGTAGCTTCATTTTGGCAGAGTAAGTATTGTATTTCCTTTTTAGACGATTCGGAATAGATAGGGTATGTTTCCACCCAATCCGGAAGTGTTTCGTTGTCTTTCTGAAAAAAGGAAGGTTTATTAATACCATTGGGATGGCGGTGCAGGTTTTGTGGGCGATCCTTGAGGTAGGGGAGAATGGTTTCGGAAATGTTGAGGTAGTAATCAATCAAATCATATTTTGTAAACCCACTCTCAGGCCAATATATTTTTTCCAGATTTGAAACGGGTACCGAAATTCCGTCAACTTCCAAATGTGAGGAGCTTTCCTTTTGTGAGGTTGCCGATTTCGGTTTTGGTTGCTGGGGCGAAACTTCCACCAAATCCTTATCATTTCGCAATCCTTTATAAGTGGGATGGCGCATGACTCCACTGTTGGTCCATTCTGAAAATTGCACTTCACAGATCAACTTTGGTTTCACCCAATTTGGTTTTCTTCCTTTTAAAGGAATCTTTTTGCCGAAAGGATTTTCCTCCGTTTCAAGAGTTTCCATTTTTTTTAAAAGTTCCTTTTGTTCCGAAGCAGAAAAACCAGTACCGCAATTGCCTACATACGTAAGCTTTTCCTGTTGAAACATTCCCAAAATAAGCGAGCCAAAAACAGAAGCTCCACTCACTGAATCGGTATAACCGCAAATAATTGTTTCTTCGGTATTGCTATTTTTAATCTTAAGCCAGTTATCACTTCGGTAGGCCGGGGTATAAACCGAATCAGCTTTTTTGGCGATCACACCTTCCATTCCAGCATCAATAGCACGTTTGTATAGTGTTGGGCCCATAGCCTCAATATGGTCGCAAAAAAATACATTATCCAAGTCCTGCAGTATATCCGGCAACAAACTCTTCCGTTCCAAAAGTGGAAGCGAAATAGTATCATGGCCATTCAAATACAGTAAATCAAAGACATAATACAACAGTTGCCCTTTTGTTTTTTCGGCATCGTATTTCTGAAGTTTTTGGAAATCCTGCTTCCCTTTTTTATCTACAACCACCACTTCGCCATCAAGGATGCAATCGTGGGGGATATTTTGCAATTCCTTTTTAATGGCCGCAAATTTTTTATTGTACGAAATGCCGTTGCGGGAGTATATTTCAACATCGCCAGCATTAATATTTGCGAGGGTTCTGTAGCCGTCCCATTTAAGTTCAAAAACCCAATCGGGGTCTTTAAAGATTTTTTTTGCAGGGCTGGCGAGCATGGGTTTTATATATTCCTTGGGTTTTAATTTGCGCACCTTTCCCGGTTTAATTTGAACAGAGGAGGCGGCAAAAACCTCGGCATCGTAATCTAAATCGGTGGAAAAGCTGTCTTTCTTTTTTATTAGCAACCATTGATTTTTTTCAGTTCCTCGATCTGTATGTACCAGGGCGAAGGTTCCTTTTATTTTTTTTCCGAAGAATTCAATTTTGAGATCGCCCTTTTCCAATTGATCTATTGCTTTCGAACTCTTTTCGCTTTTATGTATTCCATAAGTTCCTTCATCCCAAATATCCATAACTCCGGCGCCGTAATTGCCTTTGGGTATGGTACCATGAAAGGCGAGGTATTTCACGGGATGGTCTTCTGTCATTATTGCCAAGCGCTTATCGGACGGATTCATGGACGGACCTTTTGGTACAGCCCAGCTTTTAAGCACGCCCTCCATTTCCAGTCGCAAATCATAGTGCAGCCTTCGCGCTTGGTGCCGTTGAATCACAAAACGGTTTCCTTTTTGCTTGCCCATTTCCCCTTTAGGTTCCGGGGTATTGTTGAACTTGCGTTTTTTTATGTAGTCTTCAAGCGGCACGTTTAGGAAGCTTTACTGTTTTTCTTTTTCTTTTCCAAACTGGCTTTTAGTTTTGCCATTAAATCTTCTGCCGCTGTGGGGGTCGTATCTACTTTTTTGGTACGTGTTTTTTTCCCGGAGGCTTTGTTATGGATTATTTTCATTAATTGTTTGATGTAAACATCTTTATATTTTTCCAGTTTAAAGGAGGAGGTATAATTTTCAATTAGTGAAAGTGCCATATCTACTTCCTTTTTTGAAACTTTGGCCGATGGCAGTTTTAGATCGGAAGGGTCGCGAATTTCATCCGCAAAGCGAATTACGTGAAGCACCAACGCATTTTCGTAAACGCCGATCAGGCTTAGATTTTCCTTTTGGCGCATCACAAAAGTGGCCACTCCCAATTTTCCAGTTTTTTTTAAGGCATCACGAAGCAGGTTATAACTTTTACCTCCTTCTTTTTGTGGTTCCAGAAAGTAGGGTTTTTTAAACAGCAGGTCACTTACATCTTCTTCTTCCACAAACTCCTCTATGTCAATGGTCTTGCTCTTCTTCATGTTTGCTTTTTCAAAATCCTCTTTTTCCAGAACA
>Ga0209344_10002260_pt1 | contig 21933 bp, 22 predicted proteins | sample Cruoilmetagenom6_FD_187293 | JGI IMG/M metagenome (GOLD analysis project Ga0209344, IMG submission 187293) | Oil polluted marine microbial communities from Coal Oil Point, Santa Barbara, California, USA - Santa Barbara Oil Seep Sample 6 (SPAdes)... | ecosystem: Environmental > Aquatic > Marine... | reverse complement strand
AGCGTTGAACCGTTTTCAAGCGCTGTGGCGCGTGCGCGGGCTTGAAACGCAGCTTCGGCCCCGGCCAGTTCAGCGCGGCTGTTAATGCCAAGGGTTTCAGTTTCTTGGCAGGCAATGGTGGTTGCGGTCAGGCCACGTTCGCAGGCGATGTCAACGATGGATGTCAGGTAGAATTCGCCACTTGCATTGTCGTTGCCTACATCTTCGAGCAATGAAAACATATCTTTAGACGACGCCATTTTTATGCCTGCATTACAAAATGTTATGCGCTTTTCGACTGGCGATGCATCCTTGTATTCGACAATTTTTTCCAGCCGCTCACCTGACATTACCAAACGCCCGTACCGCCCCGGATCGGCCGCCTCAAAGCCCAGAACGATCACGTCATTCGTTTTGCGCGCCTCAGCCATAAGCAGTAATGTATCCGGGCGCACAAAGGGGGTGTCGCCGAACAGGACAACCACATCGCCCTCAAACCCTGCCAGGGCATCGCGGGCCTGCAATACCGCGTGGCCAGTTCCAAGCTGTTCAGATTGAACAATTATTTCAATACCCGGATCAATATCGTGTGCGGCTTTGGCCACTTCTTCAGATCCCTGCGCGACAATCACGATTGTCCGATCCGGTTCCAGCGATTTCCCTGAGGCGATTGCATGGGCAAACATTGGTGCGCCCGCAAGCGTGTGCAGTACTTTTGGCAAATCGGAGTTCATCCGGGTGCCGTTGCCTGCGGCAAGGATAATTAGTGCTGTGGACATATCTGCTCTTTTTTTTCTGTTGCGGTCGTTTTACCCCTAGTTTGTGGCCGTGCAAGGGCACAAAACATCAAAAGATTTTACGTTACATTACACAATGTGGCGGTCATTCGCCGAAAGGGTAGGTATGAGAACCATAATTTTTGACCTCGATGGTACACTGGCGGACACGTCCGGTGACCTGATTGCTGCTGCAAATGTTTGCTTTCGATCCCTGGGCATGGCGGTTCTGCTGGACCCGGAACAGGACCAGAGAATAGCTGTAATGGGCGCGCGGGTAATGTTGCGTGTAGGTTTTGAACGCAATGGAGTTCGTTCTGACGAAGATGAAATAAACAAATATTACCCAGTATTATTAGAAGCTTACGCAAACGATATCGATCGATACACCACTCTTTACCCCGGTTGCATTTCTGCAGTTGAACGCATGACGATTGCGGGATACGCGGTTGGTGTCTGCACCAATAAATCTGAAACTCTGGCTGATGATCTGCTGGTTCGCCTTGGCGTACGCGATCGGTTTGGTTCGCTGGTTGGTGCGGATACCTTACCTGTACGAAAACCTGATCCGGCCCCTTTGAGGGCAGCGATTGAACGGGTTGGGGGTGATCAGGGGCGCTCGATTTTAGTGGGCGATTCTGTAACAGATCGTGAAACAGCGCGTGCGGCTGGTGTGAAATCCTTGCTGGTAACATTTGGCCCCGATGGTCGGGGCGTGGAAAAACTGGCCCCCGACGCCTTGTTGCATCACTATGATGATCTGGATCAGGTTGTATCCGGGTTGATCGGTTGAGCGGGTCAATGCACAGGCTGCGGGGGCAGGGATGACAGAGGTTTTCCAGGGCAGTTTCACACAGCAGGCGCCAATTCCTGAGGACGCTATCAAAGCGGCGATCAAAGTAATGCGCCACGGTCGGTTGCATCGCTACAATGTAGCGCAAGGTGAGGCTGGCGAAACTGCTTTGCTGGAACAGGAATTTGCGAAAGTTGTTGGCGCAAAATACTGTTTAGCTGTTGCTTCTGGCGGTTACGCTATGGCTACGGCACTGCGCGCGGTCGGCGTGCAACCGGGTGATAAAGTGTTGTCAAACGCCTTTACGCTTGCCCCTGTTCCAGGTGCAATCGCTAGCCTTGGTGGGGTGCCCGTGTTGGTTGAGGTTGCCGAAGCCTTAACTATAGATCTTGTTGATTTAGAACGAAAAATTACTGAAAATGATGCGCGGGTTTTGTTGCTTTCCCATATGCGGGGCCATATTTGCGATATGGATCAGCTGATGAAAATCTGCCGCAGGGCGGATGTGGTTGTGGTTGAGGATTGTGCCCACACCTTGGGTGCCAGCTGGCGCGGGGTGCCATCCGGGCGACATGGGCTTGTAGGGTGTTATTCAACGCAAACCTACAAACATCTGAATTCCGGTGAAGGTGGCTTTTTAGTTTCCGATGATGCTGATCTGATGGCCCGCGCGACCATTTTGTCAGGTTCATACATGCTTTTTGATCGTCACCGCGCAGCCCCCACTGCCGAGGCGTTCAACAAGGTGAAATACCAGACCCCGAACATATCAGGGCGAATGGATAATTTGCGGGCCGCGATCTTACGACCGCAGTTGCGTGATCTGAAAACCCAGTGCGCCGCGTGGAATGAACGCTACCGGGCAGTAGAAAACGGGTTGGCAAGTACACCTGGGCTGCAATTAATTGAACGCCCGGATGCCGAGGAGTTTGTTGGGTCTTCAATTCAGTTTCTATTACCCGGCTGGGCGGAAAGTACCTTGATGCGGGTATTGGCAGGGTGCCAGAGGCGCGGGGTTGAACTAAAGTGGTTTGGGGCGTCAGAACCTGTTGCTTTTACATCGAAATATGACAGCTGGGGATATTTTTATGCCGGACAGTTACCACAAACAGACAGTGTAATGGCCGGGCTTCTGGATATGCGCTTGCCACTTACGTTTTCTATTGCCGATTGTGATCAGATTGCGCGGATAATTCGCGATGAAGTGTCCCGCGCTTATCAGGAAGGATCAGCAGGGAGTTGACCTGAAAAGACGTTCGCTTTATTAAATGAACAAGCGTTCAATAAATACCAGGAGACCCAGATGTTTACCGCAACCATGAAATTTGATCTGGGTGAAGACGTGGATGCGCTGCGCGATATGGTTCACAGGTGGGCGCAGGACCGGGTAAAACCACTCGCCGCTGAGATTGACAGAACCAACGAATTCCCACCCGCATTGTGGCGTGAAATGGGTGAACTGGGTTTGCTTGGTGTGACTGTTAGTGAACAATATGGTGGCGCAGGTATGTCATATCTGGCCCACGCAGTTGCGGTGGAAGAAATTGCGCGCGCATCTGCAAGTGTATCACTTTCCTACGGGGCACATTCGAACCTTTGTGTGAACCAGATCAAACTAAACGGGACTGAAGAACAAAAACAGCGATATCTGCCAGATCTGATTTCGGGGAAACATGTAGGCGCGCTGGCAATGTCTGAGGCGGGGGCCGGATCAGACGTTGTGTCGATGAAACTGCGGGCTGAAAAGCGTAATGATCGTTATGTTCTGAACGGTACCAAGTATTGGATTACCAACGGACCGGACGCTGAAACACTGGTTGTTTATGCAAAGACTGACCCTGACGCGGGCAGTAAAGGAATAACTGCATTTATCGTTGAAAAACAAATGACTGGATTTTCAACATCCCTACATTTTGACAAGCTGGGAATGCGGGGTTCAAACACGGCAGAACTGATTTTTGAAGATGTCGAGGTGCCCTTTGAAAACGTGCTGGGTGAAGAAGGGCGCGGCGTTGCGGTGCTGATGTCGGGCCTTGATTATGAACGGGTGGTGCTGGCCGGGATTGGCACCGGGATCATGGCCGCCTGTCTGGACGAAGTGATGCCCTATCTGGATGAACGCAAACAATTCGGCCAACCCATTGGAAACTTTCAGTTAATGCAGGGAAAAATTGCGGATATGTATACGGCAATGAATTCTGCCCGGGCCTATGTCTATGAGGCCGCAAAAGCCTGTGACCGGGGGGAAATTACGCGACAGGACGCAGCCGCTTGTGTGCTTTATGCGTCTGAAGAGGCAATGAAACAGGCCCATCAGGCGGTGCAGGCCATGGGCGGGGCCGGGTTTATGAATGACAGTGCAGTCAGCCGGATTTTCCGCGACGCCAAGCTGATGGAAATCGGCGCGGGAACCAGCGAAATCCGCCGGATGCTGATCGGGCGCGAATTGATGGGGGCGATGGCATGACGCGTATTTATTTGGCAATTGTCCTGTCGTTTCTGGCGTCAATGGCCACAGCGCAGGCCAACGAAGAGATGATTATGAACATCGAGTCCTGTGTTTACGAGGCTCCTGACGGTGAGGAACTTCAAAGATGTCGAAATTTCCCCGCCAATGCATGTATGGACAAACCCGGCGGCAGTTCGACCCGGGGAATGGTCGCCTGTCTGAACGAAGAGCGGGCCGCGTGGGATTTTCTGCTGAACGCCTATTATCAAGAGCTAAAACAAAAATCCGCCGCCGATGACGCGGTTGCTCAGGGGCCGCTTGCCCGCGTTGCGTCGTTGCGGGATGCGCAGCGGGCGTGGATCGCATTTCGCGACGCCGATTGCAAAATGGCCTACGCGCTGGCGGGCGAAGGGGCCATTCGCCAGATCGCCGGGGCGGATTGTCTTTTGGGTCATACGGCGGCGCGCTCGGTCGCGTTTCTTGATATGCTGGACATCCAGATGGGATCAGACTGATGAGGCTGAATTCAAAATTTATCGCATCCTCGGATGACGCCAGATCCAACCGGGCGGCCCATCTACAAGCCATTGATATTGTGGAGAAATCCGCCACATCGGCGGCATTAGGGGGCAACGAAAAATCCCGCGCCCGCCACAGCGCGCGCGGCAAGATGCTGCCCCGTGAACGGGTGGCTAACCTGCTTGATCCGGGCAGTCCGTTTCTTGAAATCGGCGCGACGGCTGCGCATGGCATGTATGATGGCGCGGCCCCCGGTGCAGGCATTATTACAGGTATTGGCCGGGTGCATGGGCAGGACGTTATGGTGGTGTGCAATGACGCCACCGTTAAGGGCGGTACTTATTACCCGATGACCGTCAAGAAACACCTGCGCGCACAGGAAATTGCACAAGAATGCGGCCTTCCTTGTGTGTATCTTGTCGATAGCGGTGGGGCGAACCTGCCCAATCAGGATGAAGTATTTCCAGATCGCGATCATTTCGGGCGGATATTTTATAATCAGGCCCGGATGAGCGCTAGGGGCATCCCTCAGATTGCGGTTGTGATGGGATCTTGCACAGCGGGAGGCGCGTATGTTCCCGCAATGTCGGATGTTTCAATTATTGTTAAAAATCAAGGTACTATATTTCTTGCGGGCCCACCTTTGGTCAAAGCGGCGACAGGGGAAATTGTTAGCGCGGAAGATCTGGGTGGTGGTGATGTACATACCCGCCTGTCCGGTGTTGCAGATTATCTGGCAGAAGATGATGCACATGCGTTGGCATTGGCGCGTAATGCAGTTTTGTCGCTGAACCGCGCACCAGCTTGTTCAATAAACCGGGCCTCGCCGGAAGAACCGGCCTATGATCCGGAAGAACTGCTAAGCGTTGTTCCCGCCGGGCTGCGCACCCCTTATGATATCCGCGAAGTAATTGCGCGGGTCGTGGACGGGTCGCGCTTTGATGAATTCAAGGCGCGCTTTGGCGAAACTCTGGTCACTGGATTTGCCCATATACAGGGCTGCCCTGTAGGAATTATCGGCAACAACGGGGTGTTGTTTTCCGAAAGTGCGCAAAAGGGTGCGCATTTTGTTGAACTGTGTTCACAACGCCGTTTCCCATTGGTTTTTTTGCAGAATATCACCGGGTTCATGGTTGGGCGGGCCTACGAAAACGAAGGAATTGCGCGCCATGGGGCCAAGATGGTTACGGCTGTTGCCACTACATCTGTACCAAAGATCACTATGATAGTTGGTGGATCTTTCGGGGCTGGCAATTACGGCATGGCCGGGCGCGCATACCAGCCCCAGTTTTTGTGGAGCTGGCCAAATTCGCGCATTTCAGTGATGGGTGGAGAACAGGCCGCAGGGGTTCTGGCCACGGTGAAACGTGACGCGATTGAAACTGGTGGCAGAAATTGGAGCGAAAAAGAAGAGGATGATTTCAAACGCCCGACGATTGAGATGTTTGAAGAACAATCGCACCCGCTTTATGCTTCTGCCCGGCTTTGGGACGACGGAATTATTGATCCTCGAAAAACCCGAGATATTCTGGGACTTAGCCTGACTGCGGCGCTGAATGCCCCGATCAAGGAGACACGTTTTGGCGTGTTTCGGATGTGAAAAATGCCTTCGGCGAGGATATTTTTGGGAAAAAGAGACATGCCCTTGGCCAGGGGTGGATATGTTTGACAAAATCCTGATTGCCAATCGTGGTGAAATTGCCTGTCGGATCATTGACACCGCACGTTTGATGGGCGTGCAAACTGTTGCTGTTTATTCTGACGCTGATGCACAGGCGCGCCACGTGGCGACGGCGGATGAGGCGGTACATATTGGCGGTTCAAAACCTGCTGACAGCTATCTCAGGGGAGATGCGATTATTGCTGCGGCGTTAGAAACCGGTGCACAGGCGATCCATCCTGGTTATGGGTTTTTGTCGGAAAACCCTGACTTTGTTGAGAAAGTTGTGGCGGCAGGGTTAACTTTTGTTGGGCCATCTGCAAGTGCAATTCGAGCGATGGGATTGAAGGATGCCGCCAAGAAGCTGATGGAGAATGCCGGCGTTCCGGTGGTGCCGGGATATCATGGGGTCAATCAGAATGGCGATCATTTGCAAGAACAAGCAGAAGCGATTGGGTTTCCAGTTCTGATCAAGGCCGTTGCTGGGGGTGGTGGCAAAGGGATGCGGCGGGTCGATGCGGTGGCTGATTTTGCACACGCGTTGGAAAGTGCGCGCGCTGAGGCATCCGGGGCCTTTGGAAATGACGCAGTATTGATCGAAAAATACATTGAAAAGCCGCGCCATATCGAGATTCAGGTGTTTGGAGATGGTCAAAAAACCGTACATCTATTTGAGCGGGATTGTTCTTTACAGCGGCGCCATCAAAAGGTGATCGAGGAAGCCCCCGCGCCCGGAATGACCCCTGAAATGCGCGCTGCAATGGGAGCAGCTGCGGTGAGTGCTGCCGAGGCGATCGGGTACAAGGGTGCGGGTACGATTGAGTTTATTGTTGATGCTTCAGATGGGCTGCAAACTGATCGATTCTGGTTCATGGAAATGAACACCCGCCTGCAGGTTGAACACCCGGTAACCGAGGCCGTAACTGGCGTTGATCTGGTGGAATGGCAGTTGCGGGTGGCATCCGGTGAATGCCTGCCGAAAGTGCAAAGTCAACTGGAACTGAACGGTCATTCAGTTGAGGCGAGGTTATACGCCGAAGACGTACCGGCGGGGTTTTTACCAGCTACCGGTACGCTGAGCCATCTGAAGTTTTCACCCCAGGCAAGGGCAGACACTGGAGTAAGTTCTGGGGATGTGATATCGCCCTATTATGACCCGATGATTGCTAAAATTGTGGTACATGGGCCCACCCGTGCTATTGCACTATCACAACTTTCCAGCGCAATTGATGAAACAGAAGTTGCTGGTACTGTCACAAATCTGACATTCCTTGGAAATCTTGCCAAACATGCCGGATTTAGGGACGGTGATGTTGATACCGGATTGATTGAGCGGGATCTGGCGCAATTAACCCGGTCAGAAGCTGCCCCTGGATGGGTGAAATCTTTGGCTGTTCTGGCTTGCGCGGGATTGACAGAAGAAAAGCCCTGGGCGACGGGATTTACCTTGTGGGAGTCGCTTCGCCGCACGGTTAAACTTGTTCATGACGAAGTCGAATTCAGCGCAACTTTGCTTGTGCATTCGCCCGACCTTGCCACTGTGGAATTACCCGAAGGATCATTTGAGATGATCCGTCAAAACACAAGTTGGCAACATGCAGGGAAAATGCGCAAATCCCGTGCTGAGCGCATTGGCCAATCCGTATCAGTTTTTGCTGGCGGCACCTGGCATTTTGATATTCCTGACCCCTTGAAAATGATAGCTTCTGGCGAATTGGGTGGCGACGTGGTGGTTTCACCTATGCCCGGGCTGGTCAAATCAGTTTTTGCGGCTTCAGGGCAAACCGTTGTCGCGGGAGAGCGGCTTGTTATCCTGGAAGCGATGAAAATGGAACATACGCTGACTGCCCCGCGTGATGGTGAAATTGATGAAGTCATGACCTGTGATGGCGCTCAGGTGGAGGCGGGGACCGCGCTGGTTCAGCTCGTGAAAGCGGAGAAAGAACAATGATACGTTTGCACCACTGTGCTCAGGCAAGGTCCTTTCGCACTCTTTGGCTGATGCATGAAATGGGTCTTGAGTTTGAGGTGGTTTATCATTCATTTTTTGGGGACAGTTTGCGATCAGATGATTATCTGGCTATTTCCCCAGTGGGTCGGGTTCCGGCGTTGGAAATAGATGAACGGGTGTTGTTTGAATCAGGTGCTATCACCGAATACTTGTGCGAAACCCGCCCTGAATGTGGCTTGGGTAGGCATGCCGGTGATCCGGAACGCGCTGATTGGCTTGAGTGGCTTCATTTTGCCGAAACTGTGGGGCAGCATCTGGCAAACCTGACACAGCACCATATTGTTTTGTTCAAAGATCACATGCGTTCACCAACTGTAATGAAACTGGAGGCGCGACGGCTAGAAAAAGCGCTGGAAGTGGTTGATCGAATTGTTTCCAAGCGTGATTTTTTGCTGTCATCGGGATTTTCGGCGGTGGATACGAATATTGGATATGATGTATTAATTGCGCAGAGGTTTGTGCCTGAAAATTTGCTGCCCGGCGTTGCGGCCTATCTAAAACGCCTTGCTGCACGCCCTGGTTTTGACAAAGCGATTGCTGACGACGGAGTGCCTGAAATTTACCAGAAAAATTTCTACGGAATTCCGGATGCCTGAACGCGTCGAAATATTTGAAGTTGGTCCGCGCGATGGCCTGCAAAACGAAGCAAGGCAGATATCCACGGTGGAAAAAATTGCACTTGTGGATCTGTTGTCGGGGGCAGGATTTTCGCGCATTGAAGTTGCCAGCTTTGTTTCCCCAAAATGGGTGCCGCAGATGGCAGACAGCGGCAAAGTTCTGGCTGGAATATCCCGAAGTCCCGCTGTTTCTTATGCAGCCCTGACGCCAAATATGGTGGGCTTTGAACGGGCGATGGAAGCTAAAGCCGACGAGATCGCTATATTCGGGTCAGCATCAGAAGGATTTAGCCAGGCAAATATCAATTGTTCGATTTCTGAAAGTTTGCAACGGTTTGAACCCATACTGCTGGCAGCTCGTGCGCGAAATGTGAAAGTACGGGGCTATGTGTCATGTGTGACGGATTGCCCATATGATGGGAAAACCTTGCCCAAACAGGTCGTGCGCGTGGCCAAAGCACTGCACAAAATGGGCTGCTACGAAATTTCGCTGGGTGACACGATTGGTCAAGGAACCCCCGAAACTGTTACTGCGATGCTGCACGCTGTTCTGGCTGAAATTCCGGCGGAAAAACTGGCGGGTCATTTTCACGACACAGGTGGTTGTGCACTGGACAATATTGATGCGTCACTGGTGCTGGGATTGCGTGTCTTTGACGCCGCCGTCGGCGGGCTTGGCGGGTGTCCATATGCACCCGGCGCAGCGGGAAATGTGGCGACTGAACGGGTAGATGCACATTTGGTCGAGAGGGGATATAAAACCCGGCTTGACCGGGATATTCTTGAACGCGCCGCGGAAATGGCGCGATGGATGCGAAAGTAAAAGGGGCCGCCGATGTTCAATACCATTTTGCTGGATACCGACAGGCACGGTGTCACGACACTTACGCTGAACCGCCCGGAAAAGCACAATACCATTTCGGGGGAAATGATCGATGAACTGACGAAAGCCGCGACTATGCTGAGGCGGGACAGTTCAGTGCGGGTGGTTGTGCTGGCGGGCACGGGGAGAACTTTCTGCGCGGGGGGCGATCTGAACTGGATGAGGGATCAGATAGGCGCCAGCGACAAGGCCCGAAGGGAAGCCGCTACAAAACTTGCGATGATGTTGAATGCATTGAATACATTACCTAAACCAGTGATTGGCGCATTGCAGGGTAACACGTTTGGCGGTGGTGTTGGTATGGCCTGCGTGTGTGATGTTGCGATCGGAATAACCGGTGCCAGGTTTGGGCTTACGGAAACCCGCCTTGGGTTGATCCCGGCCACAATCGGCCCTTACGTGATTGCCCGGCTCGGTGAAGCGATGGCGCGCCGTGTTTTCATGTCGTCGCGTATATTTGATGCAGATGAGGCGCAGGTTCTTGGTGTGGTTGCACGTGTTGTCGCCCCGGATGACCTTGAAAGGGCCGTTGAAGCCGAAATAGCCCCGTATCTGGCTTGTGCGCCGGGTGCGGTTGCGCAGGCTAAGGCATTGGCGCGAAAATTGGGGCCGGTGATTGATCAGGCAACGATCGCGCGTTCAATCGATGCGTTGGTGGCCCGATGGCAAAGCGACGAATCTGAAGAAGGGATTTCGGCGTTCTTTGAAAAACGCCCCCCGGATTGGGCAAAATAGCTGGGTCTTAGGCGTTTGCGCCATATTGAGCGGCAAAATTATTGCCATTCTGGGGGAAAGCGGAAATCCATCTGAAACCTTTATGAAATAGCTTTCGCATGCGGAGTTAATTTTTTTGCCAAAACTAGGCCATTTCCTCCTGCAGAACTAAGATATTTCAGATATTCCGGCATAACCTTCTTACAAAGGGTCGCATCGGGCTAAAACCACGCCACCTTTGGTTGACCCTGACCGGGCGCAGCGGTACACCAAAAAAAGCAATCGACATGGGCCGACGCCCGTGAAAGGAGCCCTACGTGGAAGACCTGTATCGGGAATACCTCCCAATCATTATTTTTATGGCCCTGGCAGTAGGTCTGGGGCTTGTACTGATCCTTGCCGCCGTTGTCATCGCGGTCAGCAATCCGGACCCTGAAAAAATCTCGGCTTATGAATGTGGATTTAACGCATTTGATGATGCAAGGATGAAGTTTGATGTGCGATTTTATCTGGTCGCAATTCTGTTCATCATTTTTGATCTGGAGATCGCCTTTTTGTTCCCCTGGGCCGTGGCCTTTAAGGATGTTGGTTTGGTTGGTTTCTGGTCGATGATGGTATTTTTGGGCGTGCTGACTATTGGCTTTGCCTATGAATGGAAAAAAGGGGCTCTGGAATGGCAGTAAGTACAGCAGCCAATACTGCCGGTTCGGATCAGGGGGTTGCCACGCAGACCTTGAACAAAGAGCTTCAGGATAAAGGTTTTCTGCTGACCTCGACAGAAGATATGATCAACTGGGCACGCACCGGATCCCTGCACTGGATGACATTTGGTCTGGCGTGCTGTGCAGTTGAAATGATGCACACATCGATGCCTCGTTATGATGCAGAACGCTTTGGCATTGCACCACGCGCATCCCCGCGCCAATCCGATCTGATGATCGTTGCCGGTACGCTGACCAACAAAATGGCCCCTGCACTGCGTAAGGTTTATGATCAGATGCCGGAACCGCGCTATGTGATTTCGATGGGATCCTGTGCCAATGGCGGGGGCTACTACCACTATAGTTATTCCGTGGTGCGTGGTTGTGACCGGATCATCCCAGTAGATATTTATGTACCCGGATGCCCGCCAACAGCCGAGGCATTGTTATACGGGCTGTTGCAGTTGCAACGCAAAATCCGCCGCACCGGCACCATCGCGAGGTAGAGCATGAGCGACGCACTAAACGAACTTGGCGCCCATATTGATCTGAAACGCCCCAACTGCGTGTTGGGCTGGGATGTGGATTTTGGTGAACTGACACTCAGCGTGACGCTGGCGTCTTTACCGGCTTTCGTGGATTTCCTGCGCACCGATCGCACCTGCCGGTTTTCTTCATTAGTGGATATAACGGCCGTTGATTATCCTGCGCGCGAGGCACGATATGATGTAATCTACCATTTTCTGTCAATGTATCAGAACCACCGTGTTCGCCTGCGCGTGGCTGTGCGTGAAGATGAACTTGTACCTTCACTTACTGACGTGCATCCCTCCGCCAACTGGTTTGAGCGCGAAATATTCGACATGTTTGGTATATTGTTTTCCGGCCACCCTGATTTGCGTCGTATTCTGACAGATTATGGCTTTCGCGGTCATCCGCTGCGCAAAGATTTTCCAACAACCGGCTATACAGAAGTACGTTATGACGAAGTGCAAAAACGCGTCGTGTATGAACCGGTAAGTCTGGTGCAGGAATACCGGCAGTTTGATTTCATGTCACCTTGGGAAGGTGCAAAATACATTCTGCCCGGAGATGAAAAAGAAGAGGCAAAGGGCTAGTGGCCGCTGATCCTACAGTGCTGTTTTGCGTCGGCGCGACGAAAGCGGGGACCAGCTGGCTTCATCGCTACCTGTCCGATCATCCCGATTGCCATATGCGTTCGATAAAAGAGCTGCATTATTTTGATGCATTGGATGATGATCGTATCGCAAGCCAGATCAAACAAAACCTTTCAGCGCAGCAAGATCTTTCTACCCGGCTTGAGGGTGCGAATAACGTCCGTACTGCCAACATTTTGCGACAGCTGGGTGATCGCGAACATTGGCTGGAAGTGTTGCAGCCCGAAGTCGAAGATGTGCCCGCCTACCTGGATTACCTGACAGGTTCAATTGGCAGCGAAACGCTTGTGGGTGATCTGACACCCGCCTATTCGCTGTTGTCCCAAGCCCGGCTGAACATTATGGCAAATCTGACCCCAGATACAAAATTTGTCTATCTGTTGCGCGATCCTATTACCCGTTTGTGGAGCCATATCAGAATGATAGCTGAGCGCCGTTCAGACAGCGGGCAGGTTGAGCGCAGGCGCGCCGATCGGATATTTGACCGGGTTCTTGACGGTCAGGAAAGGCAGATCAGTCAACGCAGCGATTACCGCGCAGCGATTGAAAAATTGCGCAGTGCTGCTGATCCGGCGCGGTTGCTGATTGTGTTTTATGAGGACCTGTTCAATGGCGATGGGGTTCGGCAAATTTGTGATTTTCTGGGGATTTCGCGAATTGCAGGGGACCAGAACCGCCGGGTTCACGCAGGCCAGCCTTTAGCGATGCACAATCATCAGCGCAATCGTGCACGGGTCTGGCTGGCTGAACAATACGACTATATACGCAATGTTATCGGCAATATGCCCGCGACGTGGCAATATGATTTGGCAAAGGTGCAAGCATGATGGATGGCAACTTCGATGACGCGCTGAACGGCGAACAGAAGATCCGAAATTTCAACATCAATTTTGGTCCCCAGCACCCGGCGGCTCATGGTGTGTTGCGCCTTGTTTTGGAACTGGACGGCGAGATTGTTGAACGCTGCGATCCCCATATCGGCCTGCTGCATCGCGGCACAGAAAAGTTGATGGAAAGCCGCACTTATCTGCAAAATCTGCCCTATTTTGACCGGCTTGATTACGTCGCACCAATGAACCAGGAACATGCCTGGTGTCTTGCAATCGAAAAGCTGACCGGCACTGTTGTTCCGCGTCGGGCATCCCTGATCCGGGTTCTGTATTCCGAAATCGGCCGGGTGCTGAACCACCTGTTGAATGTTACCACACAAGCGATGGATGTGGGCGCGCTAACGCCGCCGCTCTGGGGGTTTGAAGAGCGCGAAAAACTGATGGTGTTTTACGAACGCGCGTGCGGAGCACGGCTGCACGCGGCCTATTTCCGCCCCGGCGGTGTGCATCAGGATCTGCCACCGGATCTGATCGAGGATATCGATATCTGGGCAGATGAATTTCCAGGCAAGCTGGACGACATTGACGGGTTGCTGACGGAAAGCCGTATATTCAAGCAACGCAATTGCGATATTAGTGTGATTAGCGAACAAGATATCCTGGATTGGGGCTTTTCGGGGATCATGGTGCGCGGCTCAGGCCTTGCGTGGGATCTACGCCGTTCGCAGCCTTACGAGTGTTATGAGGAATTTGATTTCCAGATACCGGTTGGGAAAAATGGCGACTGCTATGATCGTTACCTTTGCCGGATGCAGGAAATGCGTGAATCGGTGAAAATCATCAAACAGGCGCTGGTCAAACTGCGTGCTGAACCAGGTGATGTTATGGCGCGTGGCAAAATGACCCCACCAACACGCGGTGAAATGAAGACCTCGATGGAAAGCCTGATCCACCATTTCAAACTTTATACCGAAGGTTTCCATGTTCCCGCAGGCGAAGTTTACGCCGCTGTTGAAGCCCCCAAAGGCGAATTCGGCGTGTTCCTTGTTGCAGACGGTTCCAACAAACCCTACCGCGCCAAAATTCGCGCACCTGGTTTTTTGCATCTTCAGGCAATGGATTATGTTGCGGGTGGCCACCAACTGGCCGATGTGGCTGCAATTATTGGCACGATGGATGTGGTGTTCGGGGAGATAGACAGGTGAAATCGTATTTTCCGTTCCCAATTCGAGTTTCCAGAAATATCCCCGCCGGAGGCTCCCAGCCCAGCAATAATACACCATGTTATATGTCTAAGGAAATCCGGTAATGCTGCGCCGCTTACACACCGATCAACCTGTATCCTTCACTTTCACCAAGGCCAATCTGGCATGGTCCAAAGGCCAGATCAGCAAATACCCCAAAAGTCGTCAGGCCAGCGCGATCATCCCGCTGCTGTGGCGTGCGCAGGAACAGGAAGGCTGGTTGTCCCGCCCGGCGATTGAACATATCGCCGATATGTTAGGTATGGCCTATATCCGCGCTTTGGAAGTGGCGACATTTTATTTCATGTTTCAGTTGCAGCCAGTTGGTTCTGTCGCCCATCTCCAGGTTTGCGGCACCACGTCCTGCATGATTTGTGGCGCAGAAGATCTGATAGAGGTGTGCCGAGAAAAAATCGCAGGTAATCCACATCAATTGTCCGCTGACGGCAAATTTAGTTGGGAAGAGGTTGAGTGTCTCGGGTCTTGTTCAAACGCCCCGATGGCGCAGGTAGGCAAGGATTACTACGAAGATCTGACAGCCGAGCGGTTTGGCGAAATCATTGATGAACTGGCAGCTGGAAAAGTGCCAGCACCTGGCCCGCAAAATGGCCGCTACGCTGCAGAACCCTTATCCGGACTAACCAGCCTGACAGAATATGACAGCGGTAAAACCCAATATAACGCAAGCGTTCAGTTGGCGATGGATATTGGCGACACGGTAAAGCGGATCGATGGCACCGAAGTGCCATTGCTGACACCATGGCAAGGGGGCACAAGGGGCAAAGCCGCAAAGAAACCGGCGACCAAGGCCAAATCAACTGCTGCGAAGAAAGTTACGTCAAAGAAATCTGTTCAGGCCAAATCTGACGCGGCGCCAGGTAAGCAGAAAAAACCCCGCACCATGAAGGCTGCGCGCAAATCCGGTGCGGATGATCTGAAAATGATCAAAGGTGTCGGCCCAAAGCTTGAAAAACTGCTACATAATCTTGGGTTCTTCCACTTTGATCAGGTCGCAAAATGGTCGGCACAAGAAGTTGCATGGGTTGACGAAAACCTGGAAGGGTTCAAAGGACGCGTAAGCCGGGACAACTGGGTTGAACAGGCAATAACCCTTGCTAGCGGTGGTACGACAGAATTTTCAAAACGAGCGAAATATTAAAGATGAAATCTGAGCAATATAACGGGGAGAATTATTCATGAGTATAAATGGATCATCAAATTCAGGGAAAATTTGGAGTATTGCTGCAATTGTGGGCATCGTTGCTTTCTTTGCGCTTAAGATGTTGGCCGATTATTCCTTCATGCCTGCACTACTGCTTGCCATTTTGATAGGTGTTCTTGTGGCGATCCTTTTGTGGATCGGTTTCTACCGAGATACAGATGATGACATGTCAGGGCTGACTGGCGGGTCCGGGTCTGCGGCGGCAGAAAATCCAGATTTCACAACGACCAAGGCATCTTCTTCGCCAGTTGTTGCTGAGAGCGCGAGCAATGCAACGCCCAGTTCGACCACAGCTGAAACCTCAGTGGCCAAGGATGCAGGTCGCGCGCTGAACGACGAAATACTAGGTAAAGCGAAAGCACCGCGTAAAACACCCACCAAGAAAAAACCAACTGCCAAAACGACAGCCGCAGCGAAATCCGAAGCTACAAAGGCAAAATCGCCGGCGGCAAAAACGGCATCAGCCAAGAAATCCACCACTAAGGTGGCATCTGCCAAGCCCACAGCGGCGGAAACTGCATCAACAGCGGCGACAGCGAAACCAGCCGCCAAGAAGGCAGCGACAAAGGCGGCACCGGCGCGTAAACCGGTTGCCAAAGATGGCAAACCTGAAACGCTGAAAAAAGCGCGTGCAGGGGGGGCTGATGATCTTAAGCAGTTGAAAGGTGTCGGTCCGGGGCTTGAAAAAACCCTGAACGAACTTGGATTTTTTCATTTTGATCAGGTTGCCGGGTGGCGCAAAAAAGAAATCGAATGGGTCGACAGTCGGTTGAAATTCAAGGGCCGGATCGAACGTGATGAATGGACCAAGCAGGCTAAAACCCTTGCCAAGGGCGACGCCACAGAATTTTCGAAACGGGTGAAGAAAGGCGACGTTTATTAACGCGCCACTAACGGAGAATACACGTGGATCCCGAGCAGGACAGACTATTGGCACGGCAGGCGCGTTTGGTCGCCATTGTCATCGCCGTGACAGTGATTGTCTGGATCGGGGCCCAGTGGCTGGGACGAGAAATAGGGCTGGCCGGACGCTACGCCGTGCTTTTCGATCTGGCGGCGCTGGCGGCGTTTTTCTGGGCGCTGGTGGTAACATTTCAGATCTGGCGAAAGCGCCGGGAAGGCTAAGGAAATCAACATGCTGAAAGATCAGGACCGGATCTTTACCAATCTATACGGAATGCACGACCGAACCCTTGCCGGGGCCAAGGCGCGCGGCCATTGGGATGGCACAGCCAAGCTGATCAAAAAGGGTCGCGACTGGATCGTCAATGAAATGAAGGCCAGTGGTTTACGCGGGCGTGGCGGAGCTGGTTTCCCGACCGGGCTGAAATGGTCGTTCATGCCTAAGGAAAGCGATGGCAGACCAAGTTATCTGGTGGTCAATGCCGATGAAAGTGAACCGGGCACCTGCAAAGATCGCGAGATCATGCGCCATGATCCGCATACTTTGGTCGAAGGTTGCCTGATCGCCAGTTTTGCGATGAACGCGAACGCCTGTTATATTTATATCCGCGGTGAATACATCCGCGAAAAAGAAGCCCTGCAAGCGGCGATTGACGAAGCCTATGACGCTGGGCTGGTGGGTAAAAATGCAGCCGGATCAGGCTGGGATTTTGACATCTACCTGCATCACGGCGCCGGTGCTTATATCTGTGGCGAAGAAACTGCGCTGCTGGAAAGCCTTGAAGGAAAAAAGGGCATGCCACGGATGAAGCCGCCATTCCCTGCCGGGGCTGGGCTTTATGGGTGCCCAACCACGGTAAACAACGTTGAAAGCATCGCTGTTGTTCCCACCGTTCTGCGCCGTGGTGCGGAATGGTTTGCCAGCTTTGGCCGCCCCAATAATGCGGGTACCAAACTGTTTGCCATATCAGGCCACGTGAACAACCCTTGTGTAGTTGAAGAAGCCATGTCGATCCCTTTTGAAGACCTGATTGAACGGCACTGCGGTGGTATTCGTGGCGGTTGGGACAATCTAAAAGCAGTTATTCCCGGCGGGTCATCGGTGCCGATGATACCGGGCGCGCAGATGCGCGAAGGGATCATGGATTTTGACTGGTTGAAAGAACAGCGTTCCGGCCTTGGTACTGCAGCGGTGATCGTGATGGATCAAAACACCGACGTGATCAAAGCGATCTGGCGGTTGGCGAAGTTTTACAAACACGAAAGCTGTGGCCAATGCACCCCTTGCCGCGAAGGCACAGGCTGGATGATGCGGGTGATGGATCGTTTGGTCACCGGCGAGGCGGAAGTCGAAGAAATTGACATGTTGCTGGACGTGACCAAACAGGTCGAAGGGCATACAATCTGTGCGCTTGGTGATGCCGCGGCCTGGCCAATTCAGGGGCTGGTTCGCCATTTCCGGGATGAGATAGAGGATCGCATCAAGCACAAAAGGTCCGGAAGGGTGAGTGCGGTCGCGGCTGAGTAAGGGAGCGTTATGGATACGTTTTCAGATTATGGGCCTGCACTTGTGTCTGTCATTTTGTATGCGGTTGTTGCACAGGTTTTGAACGCCGCAACCGGTATTCGAAAAGGTGGCGAAGATATCGCCCCGGGGGCATCCCAGGAACCCGATTACCAGAATGCTTCCTATCGGCTGGACCGAACCTATATGAACACTATCGAAATGATGGTGTTTTTTATTGCACTGGTATTCGCCGCCATTTTGGCCGGGGCCAACCCATTGTGGGTCAATATGCTGGCGTCTGCGGGGGTGAGTCTGCGCATCGCTGCAAATATCTTTTATATTAAAGGTATTGGGAAAGCTTACGGAGGGTTGCGCACAAAAATCTCGATACTGGCCAGTATTGTAAATCTGGCTCTTGCCACCCTCGCTTTTCTGGCAATTTTCTGATGATCCCCCTTTGTTATTGAATAACAACAGCTCAAACACCCAAATGGATATGAACAACGAACACGCTGGTGATTAGATTGCGCATCATATGGGACAGCTTTTTAAGCCTTGTCGCCGCCTTACTAACCGGGGCAGTGGTGATCGTTCCTGCATGGTACGCCCATATGGCGATCGACAGTGGGCTTGCGCCGAGATGGTCGTATATCAATATTGCCGGGTTGTTGTTCGTTGGTGTGGTAATGATTTTCGCCTTTCTGCGCAAAGCGCGCGGTGGCGTATCGCCTTTGCGCGAAAGGAAACGCAGATGAACAGTTTGAAAACCCGGCTATTGGCTGGGGTATTACTGGTCGGGTCAGTATCTGGGGTGCTTGCACAGAACGAAGATTTGCCACCCGAACCGGAACCCTTACCGCCCTATGCCTATGACGCGATTGCGGATATCTCATTGGTAACAACTGCGGTGGAGGCGTGTGAAGGGATCAAACCACGCGACAAACCGTTAATGTTAGCCATTCAGGACGTTTATTCAAAACTTGCCCTGGATGGTGTGCCAGCAGCAGATGTGGCGAAACATTTTGAAAGTGAGTTTGCACGGGGGCAAGTGGGATTGCGGGGCGATGCATTTCGTCTGGAATATGGTCTGGGCCCGGAAAACGACGCCGCATTTTGTCAGGCGGTTCGTGCCAAAGCCAAAGACAATAAGCCGTTTCGTAAAATGATGCGAATAAGTCGATGAGCAGTTCAAACAGACAAAATTGCCAGGCCGGGTTCAGCGGGTGGGCCAGTGAACGTGCGTTACCAAGTATAACGTGTCTGTACATCGCTGCGTGATACCGCGACCTCTACGGAGAAGTAATCGTTATGAATATATCTTTAAACTCAAGGATCACCGGGCTTACTGCGCAATTGTGCGTGTTAATGCTAACGCTGTCAGTCTGTGTTTCTTCAGCAGCGGCCCTGCCGGCACTAAATGAAGAAGAACATATCAACGCTTCGTTGATATCTGCAGCTATCGGGGATCAAATTCGCAAGAATTGTTCAACAATTTCACCGAGGTATTTCACAGTATTTCGCAGCGCCAACAATCTGGAAAAATACGCTTTGGATCTGGGCTATAGTACAGTGCAGATTGACGCGTTCATGGACAACAAGAAAGAAAAATCACGTATTAAAAACGCAGCGCAGACCTATCTGGACGAACATGATGTAAAAAAGGGCGACGAAGCAAGCTATTGCGCATTGGGCCTTAGTGAAATTGCGAACAAAACTTTGACCGGAAAACTATTGCGGGCAAGGTGACGTTGGGCGATATAACAGACACGCAAACACGCTATCGCTAACAGCAGGTGAATGGATGTCTGATCTGAAGAAAATCATCATTGACGGGCAAGAGGTCGAAGTGGATGGGGCGATGACCCTCATACAGGCTTGCGAAGTTGCAGGTGTTGAGGTTCCCCGGTTCTGTTACCACGAACGCCTGACAATCGCCGGTAACTGCCGGATGTGCCTGGTCGAAGTTGTCGGTGGCCCACCCAAACCCGCCGCCAGTTGCGCTATGCAGGTGCGCGATTTGCGCCCCGGCCCGGAAGGACAGCCGCCGGTTGTTAAAACCAACAGTCCAATGGTTAAGAAAGCCCGCGAAGGCGTGATGGAATTTTTGCTGATCAACCACCCACTGGATTGCCCGATCTGTGATCAGGGTGGTGAATGTGATTTGCAGGATCAGGCGATGGCATACGGCGTGGATTTTTCCCGTTACCGCGAACCCAAACGCGCAAGCACCGATCTGGATCTTGGCCCGCTGGTTGAAACCCACATGACACGGTGCATTTCCTGCACCCGTTGTGTGCGCTTTACCTCGGAAGTTGCCGGGATCACGGTGATGGGTCAGACAGGTCGTGGGGAAGATGCGGAAATTACCAGCTATCTGGGGCAAACCCTGAACAGTAATCTACAAGGCAATATCATCGATCTTTGTCCGGTTGGCGCATTGGTCAGTAAACCTTATGCATTTACGGCCCGCCCGTGGGAGCTTTCTAAAACTGAAACCATTGATGTGATGGATGCGCTTGGGTCTAGCATCCGGGTCGATACCAAGGGGCGCGAAGTTATGCGCATTCTGCCCCGTAATCATGACGGTGTGAATGAAGAATGGATTTCCGATAAAACCCGGTTTGTCTGGGATGGCTTGCGCCGCCAGCGTCTTGATACGCCCTATATCCGCAAGAACGGAAAGCTGAAGCCTGCTACTTGGAGCGAGGCGCTGACAAAAGTTGCCAAAGCGATGAAAGGTAAAAAGGTTGCTGGCCTGATCGGTGATCTGGTACCGGTTGAGGCCGCATTTGCCCTGAAGCAACTGGTCGAAGGACAGGGCGGCGTTGTGGAATGTCGCACCGACGGGGCAAAACTGCCCGCTGGAAACCGGTCAGCATATATTGGTACCGCAACAATAGAAGACATCGACAGCGCCAAAATGATCCAGCTGATTGGCACTGACCCGGCCAGTGAAGCCCCGGTCTTGAATGCGCGCATCCGAAAAGCCTGGATAAACGGTGCGGACATTGGATTGGTGGGTGAACCGGTTGATCTGACATATGATTATCATCACGTCGGTGATGATCGCAAAGCGCTGACAGACTTACTGGATCACAAGTTCGGCAAAGTTCTGGGTGTTTCATCAATCATCATCGTTGGACAGGGCGCATTGCAGGAAGCTGACGGCGAGGCCGTTCTTAGTCAGGCGATGAAACTGGCTGAGGCCACAAAATCCAAATTGATGGTCTTGCATACGGCCGCCGCTCGTGTTGGTGCAATGGATATCGATGCAACGACAGATGGCGGAGTAACTGCGGCGCTGGACGGTGCAGAGGTTGTTTATAATCTTGGCGCGGACGAAGTTGAAATCGCCGATGGTGCGTTTGTGATCTATCAGGGTAGCCACGGGGACCGGGGTGCACATCGAGCTGATGTTATTCTGCCCGGTGCGGCTTACACCGAAGAAAACGGGCTGTTCGTTAACACGGAAGGCCGCCCGCAACTGGCGCAAAGGGCAGGCTTTGCCCCCGGCGAAGCAAAAGAAAACTGGGCAATTCTGCGCGCCCTGAGCGGGGAGATCGGGGATGTGTTACCCTACGATTCTCTGGCTGGGTTGCGTCAGGCGTTGATAGAAGCGGTTCCGCACTTAGGCAAAGTTGATCAGGTTTCCGAAAACGAATGGAACCGGGTGCCTTTGCGCAAACCTGGGAAAGCCAGTTTTCAAAATGCAGTACGGGATTTCTATCTGACCAACCCAATCGCCCGGTCATCCGCTATAATGGCGGAATTATCTGCTAATGCGAAATCTCATGGAAATGGAAAAATCGCGGCGGAGTAGGTGACGAGCCCCCGCCCATATTTATTTTCGGCGTTTTCTGCCTTTTTTCTATTGGCGGGGTGCGAGACGGATGGGCCGGTATCAAAAGATGAATTTACCCCTGTTTACAACAGCATAGAAACTTTGT